>Ga0114922_10000268_pt1 | contig 50193 bp, 29 predicted proteins | sample AartaG_FD_100975 | JGI IMG/M metagenome (GOLD analysis project Ga0114922, IMG submission 100975) | Deep subsurface microbial communities from Aarhus Bay to uncover new lineages of life (NeLLi) - Aarhus_00045 metaG | ecosystem: Environmental > Aquatic > Marine > Oceanic > Sediment | place... | reverse complement strand
CTCTACAACCTAAAGGATGACATTGGAGAAAAGCACAACCTGGCCCAAGAAATGCCGGCGAAGACTAATCAATTACACGGCTTGCTAAAGAACTGGCGCAAGTCAATCAAGGCCCCTGTTCCAACTGAACTAAATCCGCAGTACAATCCCAAACTCAAAGAGAAAAGGTAGAAGAAACAATAAGAACAAGATGTTATGGACAGACGTGATTTTCTAAAGACAGCATCACTGGGGGCGGCTTCGCTTGTGTTTTCCGGCTGTACTGCCGATAGAAAGCCGCTGGCCCCGCCCCTCGGAGGGGCTGGGCTGGTCAGTAAAAAGCCCGGCAGCAGGCCGAATGTCCTTTGGATTGTGGTTGAGGATATGTCCCCGCACTGGAGCTGCTACGGCGAAGCGACCATCAGCACACCCAATATTGACAGGTTAGCTCGTGAAGGTGTGCTTTTCAAACAGGCCTTTGTTACTTCTCCGGTTTGTTCACCCAGCCGCTCAGCGATGATAACCGGAATGTACCAGACCACTATCGGCGCCCACCATCATCGCAGCTCCTACCCCGGTTCAGAAATCTATCTGCCGAAGCACATCAAGCTTTTGCCTGAGTACTTCAAGCAGCACGGCTATTACACCGTCAACGGTGGGCCGAAGACCACGGTTTACCACAAGAATTTGCACCGCAAAGACAGAAAGCTCGGCAAGAGCGATTACAATTTTATCTGGGACCCGGCCATTTATGATTCCAATGACTGGAGAAATCGGCCTGCCGGCCAGCCCTTCTTTGCCCAGATTCAATTGCGCGGCGGTAAATATCGCGGCGCTAAGGTGCCCAATCCGGTTGACCCTGCCATGGTTAAGCTGCCGCCGTACTATCCCGACCATCCAGTGCTTCGCGAAGACTGGGCCAGATACCTCAATTCGGTTATTTACCTTGACATCCAAGTCGGCAAAATCCTTAAGCGACTGGAAGATGAAGGCATTGCCGACAATACGGCCGTGTTCTTATGGACCGACCACGGCATCAGCCATGCCCGAGGCAAGCAGTTTCTCTATGACGAAGGCATCCACGTCCCGCTTATCATACGTTGTCCTGGCCTGACAAAGCCGGGAACCGTGCGCGAAGACCTGGTGAGCCACATCGATATTGCTGCCACATCGCTGTACGCGGCTGGCATACCCATCCCGGAACACATGCAAGGCAAGCCCCTGTTTGGTAGTGGCGACAATGCTCGTGATTACATTATCGCCGCTCGTGACCGCTGCGATGAGACACTTGAGTGTATCCGATGTGTGCGCACCAAACGCTATAAATACATCCGCAATTTCTATCCCAATCGGCCGCATCTTCAGCCCAACAGGTACAAAGACAATAAGCTGATTATTAAGACAATGCGCAAGCTCTTTGCTGAGGGCAAGCTCAATCCTGTTCAGGCCCGCATTTTTGCATGTCCCCGGCCGATTGAAGAGCTGTACGACTTGCAGAATGACCCGTATGAGATTAATAATCTTGCCGATTCTCCCGAACATCAGTATACGCTCAGGCGTCTGCGCACAGCGCTGGTCGAGTGGATGCACGAGACGAAGGACCTTGGTCTGGTCCCGGAGCCGGAGCTTGAGGTGCTGGCCAAGAAATATGACAGCAGGTACGCTATTTTGCGGCACAAGGAAAACAGCGATATTATCGATGGTATTCTAAAAGTCATTGAACTTGGCGAGCAAGGCAAAGCCTCTGTTGGAGAGCTTATCAAGGCAATGAGAGACGAGAGGGCATCGGTTCGCTGGTGGGCTGCAAGAAAACTGGGCGGGCGGGGCCGCGACGCGCGAGCAGCCGTACCGGCTTTGACCGATGCTTTGAAGGATAACTCAGCCGGCGTTCGCGTTGAATGCGCTCGGGCGCTTTGCAAGATGGATAGGGAAGAGATAGCTTTACCTGTCTTACTGCGGGAACTGAAAAACGATAATCAGGTGGTGCGTCATTATGCGGCCCTTGCGCTGGAAGACATTGGCGAGAAGTCTCGGCCTCTCCTTGGATTTTTGAGGGCTGCGAGGAATGATAGCTATGAATATGTCAAGCGGCTGGCAAGCCGGCTCGTGAGTATTTTGGAAGACAAAGAGCACGGACATTCTTAACCGCAATGAATCGGAGAATGGATATGTCAAATCCAACAAGAAGAGAATTTCTCAAGGCAGTGGGTTATGTAACTGCTTCGGCGGGGGCTTCTTCGCTATTTCCGGGCTGCGCAACCGTAACGCCGGAGACTGCAGCGAAGAGAAAAAAGCCCAACATCATCTTTATCCTCGCCGACGACCTCGGCTATGGTGACCTCGGCTGCTACGGCCAGAAGCAAATTAAGACCAACAACTTAGACCGCATGGCTGCAGAGGGTATGCGTTTCACACAGCATTACGCCGGCTCGACCGTATGCGCTCCATCAAGGTGTGTGCTGTTGACCGGATTACACACCGGCCACTGCACCGTGCGGGCCAATTCACCGGCGCTGATGAAGCCCGGGGAGATTACTGTAGCCAAGATACTTAAATACGCCGGCTATATTACGGCAGCGATTGGGAAGTGGGGCGTTGGTCACCCGCCGCCGGGGGACCCGGCACGCAACGGCTTCGATTACTTCTTCGGCTACCTTAGTATGGTCCACGCGCACAACTACTACCCGGAGTTCCTGTGGCGCAATGAGCGCAAAGTCAAACTCCGAAACGTTGTCGAATATACAAATCGCGGTTATGCCAAGGGCGTCGGCGGCGTCTCGACAAACAAACTCGAGTACTCCCATGACCTTTTAACTAAAGAAGCCCTCGAATTTGTCGAGGAGAACAAAGACGGACCTTTCTTGCTGTATTTACCTTATACTATCCCGCACGCCAACAACCAAGCCGGGCGCGAGGGTATGGAAGTGCCCGACTACGGAATTTATAAAGACAAGGATTGGCCAGAGCCGGAAAAGGGCAAGGCGGCAATGATTACCCGGATGGACCGTGACATTGGTAAGCTACTGGCTAAGCTAAAAGTGCTTGGTATTGATAGAAGTACACTGGTTATGTTCTCCAGCGACAATGGCCCGCACAAAGAAGGCGGCGTCGCCCCGGACTTCTTTGACAGCAACGGGCCTCTGCGAGGCATCAAGCGCGACTTGTATGAGGGCGGCATCCGTGTACCGCTTATTGCCCGCTGGCCTGGGAAAATCAGACCCGGCAGTGTTAGTGGCCACGTCTCGGCGTTCTGGGATTTTCTGCCGACCTGCGTCGAACTGGCCGGCCTTACACTGCCAGAAGATATTGATGGCGTGTCAATGGTGCCGACCTTGTTGGGCCGGCCCTATGGGCAGAAAAAACACAAGTTCCTTTACTGGGAATTTCACGAAAGAGGCGGCAAACAGGCCGTGCGTATGGGTGATTGGAAAGCGGTTCGTTTGGGCTGGCACAAGAATCCTGACTCTCCATTGGAACTGTATAATCTGAAAGACGACATTGGTGAAAAGCACAACATCACTGCTCAGCATCCGGTTGCAATTGCTAAGATTGAGGTCTATCTAAAGACCGCCCGCACCGATTCGCCCAAGCGGCCAATAGGTGAAAAGCAGAAGTAAAGCTAAGATAAGATGTGTCGTTACGAACAAGACAAATGAAGCCCGGTTGACTTTGTACACAGTAGATAGCTGAAGGAAGTGCGAAATTAGACTTGGCCGGGGCCATCGCGACAGAAGGAAGGGTAGAAAGGAGAGATGAGAATGAGGATGTTAGCTTACATGTCTCTCACGATAATAACGTTCAGTCTTGCCTCAATAGGATATTGTGTGAAGAAACAGTCGGATGTTGGAGAGGCACCAAGAGAAGACCTCGCCGGTTGCAAATTGCCACATGGGATTACAGAACTGCCAGAGCAAGGGTCACCTAAATCCATAGAGTTGAAGGGATACATCTTTAGTTTCGAGACAGGTCGCTTGGCAATTGATCCCTTTACATTCGCTGACAAACATCCCAGTTCATTCAAGGAATTTCGCGATGCCATCATCGCAAGTAAGACGGGGGATATCTATTTTAAAAGTGTGGGTAAAGAGATGTTCCTGTTTGCTCTTAGTGGTCGAATAAAGGACCTGGGCCAGCATTTTCTGTACGAGTTCAGCGGTGTGGAATTAGCTGAACCCACCGAGGTTTTTTTCGTAGAGGACAACGAAGCAATTCCGGGCGTGCAACCGGACGTTCGCCTGGGCAACTGTTATCTTATTACGACAGTTAACGGGCAGTTGGTACTGTTGCGGGTAATCCGTATAGATGTAGACAGAAGGTCGTGTGCTATTCAGTGGATAAAGCGAGCTCCGGGAGCAAAGGTCTTCGAGATACCCAAGGGGACGATAGTAGAGCCAAAGAGAAGAGCACGAGAACTTCCGGTGCCTGCCTTGAAGGGGGAGGAATATTGGAAGCGGATTGAAAAGATAGAAAAAGCTGTCATCGCACATGTAGCGTATAGGAAAAAGTTGACCAAACATCTTATGGGCATACTCGAAGGGGGCATGGAAAAAGGCGGACATGCCATACCTCTGTCAATTAACACGCTGGGCGAGATGCGGGCGGTTGAGGCAGCACCCTTACTTGCATCTATGATAGATACTCCTATTTCGTCTGGAGTTTCGTTGAGTCTGACAATAGACAACATGTTCGCGTGTGTGCCAGCGTTGGTGAGCATTGGTAAACCTGGAGCGGCGGCGTGTATGGACGAGATTGTCAAGCTAACTCCTGAGGACAGGCAGAAACCGTTTAAGGAAAAACTATTATGTTCGGTTATTCTCCGCGTGGAAGGAGAAAAGGTTGCAAGGCTGTTGTTAGAAGAGAGAAAAGAGGCCGTCTCCAAGGAGAAAGAGCAGGTTGAGAATCTTGACCGAGCAATTGCTTTAATCGAGGAGGTTAAATCTTGGGGGGATTGACACGAAGCAGTGAAGCAGAAGGCCAGCAGCGGTAGCAGATAGTGTTCCAAAATCCACGGCGCCCGTGCACACTGTCTTGGAACAACAATTGAAAAGGCATTGGCCTAATTACCAGGGGAAAAGTGCGTGACAGATAAGGAAATTACTCGCAGAAGATTTGTGCGGGATTCTTTGGTTGGTGCCGCGTCACTGGTTTTGCCGGGGTGCGCCGGTCTCCCAAGTCGCTCTGCGTCGGGGGCATCCAGAAGAAAGCCCAATATCATTTTCATCTTGGCCGATGACCTCGGCTGGGCCGAATTGGGCTGCTACGGCAACCGGTTCAACGAAACGCCCCATCTTGACCGATTGGCCAGAAAAGGCATGCGTTTTACTCAAGCCTATGCCTCCGCTCCGGTCTGCTCACCGTACCGCGCCAGTCTTATGACGGGGCAATATCCGGCACGAATTGGTATGACCAACTACCTGCAGCCCGACGAGCCGAAACACCTTTCAACGGACTATACCACCATCGCTGAGATGCTCAGGTCGGCAGGCTACGCAACGGGAATTGTCGGCAAGTGGCACCTCACCGGCTACGCCAGCAGCGGGGTAAAAGAGGTTCCGCCCGCCATGCATGGCTTCGACGAAACTATCGTCTCGGAAAACCGCGGTATCGGCGGCGGCAGTTACTTCCATCCCTACCACTTCAACCCCGATATCGCCAGGCGCCTGGGCGGCAGAGAGTATCTTACCGACCGGAAGAACCTCGAGGCCGTCGAGTTTATTGAGCGGCACCGCAAGCATCCCTTCCTGCTTTACCTCAGTCACTACGCCGTGCATACCCGTCTTGTCGGCAAGCCAAAGTTGGTGGAAAAGTATTCACAAAAACCCGGTGCCGGCAAGAGCAAAAAGGCGCCAAGGAATAATGTTCACCTGGCCGCTCAGCTCGAAAGCATAGACGAAGGTGTTGGAATGATTATGCAAAAGCTCGAACAGTTGGGCCTCGCTGAAAACACGATTGTTATTTTCACCTCCGACAACGGCGGTGAGAGCCGGGTCACGACTAATGCGCCCTTGCGGGAGGGCAAATCCACGCTATATGAGGGCGGCATTCGGGTGCCTTTGGTCATAAGCTGGCCAGGGAGGATTAAGGGCCGCTGCGTCTGCAATAGGCCAACAATGAATATAGACTTTTATCCGACATTGGCCCAAATAGCCGGTGCTGACATAGGCCCCGCACAGATAATAGACGGTGTCTCCATCGTGCCTTTGCTCAAGAAGCCGAGCCTTGCTCTGACCCGCGATGCGCTTTACTGGCATTACCCATTGGTTAAACCACACTTTTTGGGCGGCTGCTCTTGCGGCGCCATCCGCAAAGGCCGCTGGAAGTTGCTTGAATTCTTCGACGATGGTCACCTGGAGTTGTACAACCTCAAGGACGATATCGGCGAGAAAAATAATCTCGCCGAAAGAATGCCCCAGAAGACGAAAGAACTTTATCAGTTGCTGCAGCAGTGGCGCGCGTCCCTGAAAACGCCTGTTGCGGCCCAGTTCAATCGGGGATATAGTCACGATATGGCGTGAGCAAGAAACAAAAAAAAGAGAAAGGTAATTAGCAATAAAATAGGAGGACGGCATAATGAATCCCGTTAGAAAATCTATGACCGCGGAACATTCAACACAATGGAACGTTTCTAACAGGATGAATCGCCGTGATTTTCTGAAAGTCGCAGGCCTTGGCGCCGCATCATTCGCGATATCCGGCTGTACAAGCAAATCGTTACGCAAGAAACCCAACATCGTTTTCATTTTGGTTGATGACCTCGGCTGGCATCAACTGGGATGCTACGGGAGCACCTATTATGAAACCCCCAACCTTGACCGGCTCGCCAAGCAGGGGATGAGGTTTACCGATGCTTATGCTGCCGCCGCTGTGTGCTCGCCGACGCGGGCCAGCATTATGACCGGCAAATACCCTGCCCGACTGCATTTGACAGATTTCATTAGAGGGCGCAGCGCGAAAGGCAAAAAGCTCTTGACGCCGGAGTGGACGCCGTACTTACCGCTTGAGGAGGTCACCATTGCCGAGGTCCTGAAGAAAGCTGGATATGTTTGCGGCCATTTCGGAAAATGGCACCTCAACAAAGACAAAAACTACAAACCTGGAAGACCAATGGACCCGGGCTCACAAGGATTCGATGATGTGCTCACCACTCATAAGGCCCGAAAAGGGCCGCCGAGTCCTTACGAAAATGACTGGCAGCATGTCCGGCAAATCACCGAGCACGCCCTCGCCTTTATCGAGAAAAACAAAGATGGGCCGTTCTTCTGTTATATCCCCCATAACACAATCCACAGGCCGGAGATTGAAAAGGAGTCGCTCGTCCGGAAGTATAGAAACAAACCGGGAGCCGACAACGATACAGAATACGGACACAATAATCCCGTACAGGCTGCCATGCTGGAAACCCTTGATAAGAGCGTAGCAATGGTGCTTAATAAGCTCGACGAACTTAATTTGGCAGACAATACGCTATTGGTGTTTTTCGGCGACAATGGTCATCTGGGGCCCAAGGACAGTAAGCCGTTGCGGGGCAGCAAAGCCGACCTTTATGAAGGCGGGATACGTGAGCCGATGATTGTTCGCTGGCCCGGCGTGGTGAAGCCCGGCACGACGTGCAATGTCCCTGTCATAAGCATTGACTTCTTTCCTACTTTTCTCCAAGTGGTCGGCCTGAAAGTCGGCGAGGCGACGGTTGACGGCCAAAGTCTGCTGCCGTTGCTGAAACGAACGGGGAAGCCAAAACGGGACGCCATTTACTTCCATTATCCACACTATCACGACCAGAGTATTGCGCCGTCCGGCGTTGTACGCCAGGGAAAATACAAGCTGGTTGAATGGTTTGAAAAGAGCATCGATGGTATTAATACTCCCGGAGCTCTTGAGCTTTACGACCTCGAAAAAGACCTCAACGAGCAGAATAACCTGGCCCCTAAAATGCCGCGGCTCGCCGCGGAGTTGCATGCGAAGTTGAAAAAGTGGCGAAAGTCGGTCGGCGCCCAGGAAATGCTGAGGAACCCCGGATATAATCCTCAAAGGTAAAACCGCCATGAACCATTGTTTAAGGAATTCGCAATGAAGAATCTTGACCGCCGTGATTTTCTAAAAGTAATGGGGTTGGGGGCTGCATCATTTGCGGTGCCTGGCTGTAAGAGTTCTTCCAAGGAGATGCGGAAGAGGCCGAACATCGTTTTCATAATGGCCGACGACGTCGGCCGGGAAGTTCTCGGCTGCTATGGGGGGACATCGTATAAAACTCCCAACCTCGACAAGCTTGCCGAAACGGGGATTCGCTTCACCCACTGTTACAGCTCGCCGGTTTGCGCGCCTTCACGGGTCAAGATTATGACCGGTCGTTACGGCTTTCGAAACTACAAGAGATGGGGACATATTCCGCCGGAGGAAATCACGTTCGGTCACATTCTAAAGGATGCAGGTTATGCGACTGCGCTGGCCGGCAAATGGCAGATGGTCCTTCAAAAAAAGGACCCAGACCATGTCACCAAGATGGGATTCGAACGAAACGCTGTTTTCGGCTGGCATGAGGGACCAAGGTACCACGGGCCGCTCATATACGAGAACGGCAAACTCCGGCAGGAAGCTGAAGACAAGTACGGCCCGGACATCTTCTGTCAGTTTATCATTGACTTTATCAAACGAAACAAGGACGGGCCCTTCCTTGCCTACTATTCCATGGCCCTGGCCCACGCAATCAGTAATGATTTGAAGATACCACCGCCCACCGGACCTGGCGGCCGATACCAGAGCTACAAGGAACTCGCCGAGTACATGGACGTGCTCGTCGGCCGAATTGTCTCGACGCTCGACAAATTAAACCTGCGCGAAAACACCCTCATTCTGTATACCGCCGACAACGGAACCCCACGCGAATTCATCACAAGAGTCGTCAACGGCAAATATAAGGAGGAGCCTATCAGCTCAAAACTTGGCGACAAAACTGTGGTCGGTGGAAAAGGCAAGCTGACCGACGCCGGCACTCGCGTGCCTTTGATTGCAAACTGGCCCGCCCCGTTAGAGACCCGAAAAGAACAGGCTCTAACGGGACCCGGTACTACACCTATAGGGAAAGTATGCGACGACCTTATCGACTTTAGTGACTTTATGCCCACCTTCGCTGAATTAGCCGGCACGAAAGTCCCCGACGTCGCGATAGACGGCAGGAGCTTCGTGCCACAGTTGCGCGGCGAAAAAGGAAATCCGAGAGATTGGGCTTACTGCCAATGGGAGGGCAAAGCCTGGGTGCGCACGAAGAAATGGAAACTTTATCGTGACGGCAGACTCTACGAGATGGGAAAGGACCCCCTGGAAAAGTCCCCCATCCTGCCGGGGAATGACACAGCAGACAGCTCGGTGGTCAGAAAGAAACTCCAGATGGTATTTGATGATTTAAAAAGAACTGAGGGTTGAAATGAATTTTAGAACGACAGAGGTTTTAGACCGGCGCGAATTTCTGAAAGCCGTTGGGTTTGGTGCTGCGGCGTTGGTGATGCCGGGGTGCGCCGGCAAACTCCTGTCAGGCAAATCGGTCAAAGACAGGCCTAATATAATCTTCATAATGACCGACGACCAGGGGCCGTGGGCATTCGGGGCGGCGCCGAATGCCAACGCACGCACGCCAAATATGGATAGGTTGCGCCGCGAAGGCGTTCGTCTGACCAATTACTTTGTCACAACGCCGGTGTGCAGTCCTTCGCGTACGGGTCTGATGACCAGTCGTTACAGCACCGAAGTCAGCATTCCCGACTTTATTAGCGGCCGCCAGCCGGAGATTGGTCTTGACAGGCAATTTGCAACCTGGCCGCGGCTGTTGGGCGATGCCGGCTATGCCACCGCCCTTATCGGCAAATGGCACCTCGGCAAACAGGACGAGCATCATCCCACACACTACGGCTACGATGAATTCACCGGCTTTCGGGTTGGCGGACGTATTTCCAAGAACCCGACTGTAGAGGTTGACGGTAAGGAGAGACTCATCGAAGGTTACACGCCGGACATACTGACCGACTTCGCTGTGGATTTTATTCGCCGCAAGAAGGATAGTCCATTTATGATGTCACTGCACTTCTGGGCCCCGCACGCCAATACGGAGAATAGAACGCCTGACGGTGACAGGACATGGCTGCCGCTCAGTGATGCGGATTGGGGCCGGTTTAAGGATGCCGACCCTGTCTTGCCGCACCCTGATTATCCAAAGCTGGATGTTCCGCGAGCGAAGAGAATGATGCGTGAATACCTGGCCAGCGTGGCAAGCGTCGACCGTAACCTTGGGCGATTGCTGTCCTTGCTTGACGAGTTGGAAATCAGCCGAAACACAGTGGTGATTTTCACTTCCGACAACGGTTACAATATGGCCCACAACGGTATTTGGCATAAAGGCAACGGCCGCTGGATACTTACCGACAACCGCGGCCACCGTCCCAACCTTTACGATAACTCTCTGAAGGTTCCCGCGATTATTCGCTGGCCGGGGCATATTAAACCAAGCAGCACCATTGACCAGACTGTCACCAACCTCGACTGGTTTCCGACCATTCTGGCTATGGGTGGACTGTCACTGCCCAAGAGTCGCACTATACGAGGCCGTAACTTCCTGCCGCTTCTAACAGGCAAGAAAATACGCTGGAACAATGACCTGTTTGCTCAGTATTCGATGTGGGACTGGCACCAGACCGGTGCTGACCTGCGCTGCTATCGGACAGTCGGCTGGAAGCTCGTGCGTGACTTCAAGCACAAAGATAAGGATGAACTGTACGATTTGGTTAATGACCCCGCAGAGACGAACAACCTGATTGATTCTGCGGACCCTGCTATCCGCGCGCAGCGCGAATTACTGAACAAAAGGCTGCTGAATGCGATGGGCCGAGTCAATGACCCGGCTTTGGGGGGCAGAGGCTGAACGCGGACGATAGCTGAATGGTTGTGAGATAAGAGCTAATACTTGAATCTTTACAGGAGCTGTGTAATGGACAGAATTATGAATCGGCGGGATTTCCTGAAGGCGTTAGGCTTTGGTGCTGCAGCAATCACGCTGCCGGGCTGCACAAGTTCGCAGAATGCCTCTTACCGGCATAACTCCAGACGACTTAGAGGCAGCGCATCCGGCGACAAGCCCAATATCATATTGATTCTCGCCGACGACCTCGGCTATGGTGATGTTGGCTGTTATTTCGCGGAACGCCTCTCACCGGCGGGCAGCAAAATTATAAATACGCCGCACATTGATGCGTTGGCGAAACGCGGAATGCGCTTTACCGACTTTCACGCTAACGGCCCAATGTGCAGCCCGACACGCGCGGCAGTTTTGACTGGACGCTACCAGCAGCGGTGCGGCATCGAGGGTGTCCTCTCGGTCAAGAGTAACCGTGACACGGGCATGGCACCAGAGGAAGTAACGTTTGCCGAAGTGCTCAATGCTGCCGGCTATGCCACGGCCTGTTTAGGCAAATGGCACTTAGGTTATACGGTGCCATTCATTCCGGTAAATCAGGGCTTTGATACGTTTCGCGGCTTTATGGCCGGCGGTTCCGACTACCACTCGCACATCAATCGCTCGGGTGAGCCGGACTGGTGGAAAGATGACAAGCTGGTTCCCGAGGAAGGCTACACCACCGACTTGTTGACCGACCACGCCATAAGATTCATCAAGCAGAATAAGGACAGGCCTTTCTGTGTATATATCCCTTACCAGGCAGTACACTTTCCTTTCCAGGGGCCTGATGACGAGGCCGACCGTGTAATCGGCGGCAACTACTGGTCCAAGGCCAAGTACGGCAGGAGATACGACGATGTTCAGGACCGAAAGGCGGCGTACAAGGAGATGATAGAGTCGCTCGACGCGAATGTTGGAAGGATTGTGGCGGCGGTCAGGAAACTTGGCCTGGAGCAAGAAACGCTTGTCTTTTTTACCAGCGACAACGGAGCATACAGATGGGTTGGAAGCAATCTTCCGTGCAGAGGCCAGAAAACCGACCTGTGGGAAGGGGGGCACCGTGTCCCCGCCGTTGCCTGCTGGCCCGGCCAAATCAAACCCGGAACTGTCAGCGGCGAAACAACTATGACGATGGACCTGTTTCCTACAATGGTCGCTATGGCTGGTGCGAAGTTGCCGAAGGTTTTGAAGCTTGATGGTACCAGTCTTTTGCCCCTGCTGCTTGAAGGCAAGAAGCTGCCGGACCGTACTTTGTTTTGGCGCTTTCGCAAAGAGCATGCTGTCCGAAAGGGCCCTTGGAAATTGCTGGTTCGAGGCGAGAATCAATATCTCTTTAATCTCGATGATGACATCGGCGAGCAAAACAATCTTTTTGAGACCAAGCCTGAAATGGTAGAAGCGCTGCGGGCTGAGTTCCTGGCGTGGGAAAAGGACGTCACCGCGGGTGTAAAATGGATTCGCAAGTAGCTGGAGCGGCCGCAGTTGAATAAATAGATAGCGAGATGAAAATGAACAGAGATATTTACACACGTCGCGATTTTCTAAAAGTTGCGGGCCTGGGTGCGATAGGTGCGGCGGGTGTGTCTGCCGGATGTGCTAAAACCGGAACCTCGAGCAGAAAGGTCGCGCAGAAACCCAATGTGATTCTCGTTTTGACCGATGACCAGGGCTACGGTGACTTTTCCTGTCATGGGAACCCTGTGCTCAAGACGCCGAATCTCGACAGGCTTCACGAACAAAGTGTGCGCCTGACAGATTTCCACGTTGCACCCATGTGTACACCGACGCGAAGCCAGCTTATGTCGGGTCTCGATGCATTGCGCAACAGAGCCCGGCACGTTTGTGGAGGGCTCGATATGCTGCGCGAGGATGTCCCAACGATGGCAGATATTTTCAAGGACGGCGGCTATCGAACCGGCATCTTCGGCAAATGGCACCTGGGCGACAATTACCCCTATCTGCCGCAGCATCGGGGCTTCGAAGAAGCCCTGTATCACAAATCATGGGGTATTACCTCGGCGGGCGCTTATTGGGGCAATGATTATTTTGACGACACGTTCTACCATAACGGAGTGCTGAAAAAATATGAGGGCTATTGCAATGACGTCTGGTTCGCGGAGGCCATGAAGTGGATAAAAGCCCGTGCTGAGGAGAATAAGCCTTTTTTCTGCTACCTGCCGACCAATCTACCTCACGGTCCTCTCTTAGTGCCCGAGAAGTACGCCGACCCTTACCAAGAATATGGTAAGCGGGCGAAGTTCTTCGGTATGATTGCCAATATCGATGAGACAATGGGCAAACTGATGCAGATGCTTGACGATATTGCCATAGCCGAAAACACAATCTTGATTTTTATGACCGACAATGGCGGCGCCGGCGGAGTGAAAATCTTCAACGCCGGCATGAGGGGACGTAAGAGGCAACTGTATGACGGCGGCCATCGCGCGGCTTGCTTTATTCGGTGGCCGAGTGGTGGGCTGGACCATGGAAGGGACATTGATGAACTGACAACATGCCAAGATATGCTCCCGACGCTGATTGACCTGTGCGGATTGAAAGCTCCTGTAAAAACGCAGTTAGACGGCGTCAGTTTGGCAGGCTTGCTGCGCAGCTCTGGACAGGAATTGTCCGACCGAATGATTGTCGTGCAATACAGTATCGACATCTCGAAATGGAATTCGGCTGTGTTGTGGAAGAAATGGCGGCTGGTCAAAGGCCAAGAACTCTATAATATTGCCACCGACCCGGGCCAGCAGCAAAACGTTGCTGATAAGCACCCCGACATCGTTAAGGCGATGCGGGACCATTACGAGCGATGGTGGACCGAGGTCGAGCCGATTGCTAATCAACCGTGTTATGTTCATATCGGCTCTAAACATGAAAACCCGGTGGACCTGACCTGTGCGCAGTGGTACATGGTGTACGCCGACAACCGCAGCGATATTAGGGGCGGCAACAATTCCTACTGGAATGTTCTTGTCGAGCGAGACGGCGAGTATGAGTTTACGCTGTCACGGTATCCCATAGAGGCCGACACGGCGATGGATGCGCCTCTGACAATTCGCGGGTACAAAGTAACAGCATTGCCTGTCTCAAAGGCCCGAGTGAAGATCAACCAATTCGACGAGGCAAAGTCCGTCGCGTCAGGTGATAAGTCCGTTACCTTCACAGTCTCACTCAAATCCGGCAGGACTCGGTTGCAGACGTGGTTTTACGACAAGGACGGCAAGGAATTGTGCGGTGCCTATTATGTTCGTGCCAATCGGCTGGGTTGATACCTTATGTTTTGGAAGTAGTAATGGACGAGCATACAAGAAGAGAATTTCTCAAGATAGCCGGGCTGACTGCCGCTTCGGCCGGAGCGTGTTCATGGTTGCCGGGTTGTGCGACGGTAAGTCCGACAGCAATGGCGAAGAGTAAACAGCCGAACATCATTTTTGTTTTGGCCGACGACTTGGGCTATGGCGATGTCGGCTTTAACGGAAATAAGATTATCAAAACGCCTCACCTCGACACTATGGCAAGAGAAGGTATACTTTTCAGCCGCTTCTACGCCGGAGGGCCCGTGTGTTCCCCGACCCGCGGCACCTGCCTGACGGGCCGTCATTATTTCCGCTACGGGATTTTTTCAGCCAGCGTCGGTTATCTGCCTGCCGAGGAGATGACAATAGCGAAAATGTGTAAGTCACTTGGCTATACGACCGGCCATTTCGGCAAATGGCATCTTGCTCCTGTAAGCAAAACGGGTCCTACTATGCCCGAGTATAAGGAAAACAGACTCAGGAAATACGCGCCGCCGTGGGAGCGGGATTACGACGAAAGCTTCACTACCGAATGCAACGTTCCTACCTGGAACCCGGCTGCAAATCTGGAAGACTATAAGTGGGTATTCCGATTACCGTTTTGGCATAACGGCAAAATAGAAACCGAAAATCTCGACGGGCCGGCAGCGCGGGTGGTTATGGACCGCGTGATTCCATTTATACACAGAGCAGCGAGGAACAATCAGGCGTTTTTTGCAACAGTCTGGTTTCACGAACCCCATGAGCCTGTTGTGGCCGGGCCAAGACATCGCGCCATGTACAAGGGATTCAGCGAAGGCGAGCAGCACTACTACGGCTGCATCACCGCAATGGATGAGCAAATCGGCCGGCTCCGCAGGGAATTGCGTGAACTTGGCATCGCCGACAATAGTATGATTTGGTTTTGCAGTGACAACGGCCCGGAAGGGATGACCAGCAAAGGAGAGCAGAACTGGTGCAGGAATTCGCGCGGCGTAACGGGCGGCCTGCGCGGCCGCAAACGCAGCCTTTTTGACGGAGGTTTGGTTGGGCCGGCATTACTGGAATGGCCGGGACATGCCGAGCCGGGACGCGTGGTCGATATCCCTTGCAGCACACTCGACTATTTTCCGACCGTCCAGGAAATAATTGGTTTCAAAATGCAAGATGATAGGCCGATTGATGGAATTAGCCTTGTGCCTCTAATAAATGGCATAATGACCAAACGTCCCAAGCCCATACCGTTCTGGTTTGTCAAACCAAGCAAAAGAAAAATGCACGGTTCACCAACGCTTGCCCTGGTTGACAACAACTTTAAGTTTCTCACCAACCTTTCGAAAGACGGCCACGAGTCCCGCCCCTCCGAGGGGCTGGACGAGGATATGCTTTTTGATATGGTTAAAGACCCAGGCGAACAAAACAACATTATTTCCGACCATCCCCAAATCGCAGCTGCACTGAAGGCTGAACTGAGAGAATGGACCGAATCCTGCAGGGCCAGCCATTGCGGTGCTGATTACGACAGTCCTTTTACGCCCGTCAACAAATTTCCTATCATAATCGGAACTTGGAACAAGTAAAAAGATTTGTGCACCCGAATTATGCAGGGGGGTGAGATTTTGCTTCCGTTTGGGGTAGATTGTTGTTAATATCACTGGTTCGGCGCTATTGCGAATAGTTGTTTGGTGATTTTAGAACGGAGGTTTTGCAATGAGAAAGGTAATTTGTCTGGCGGCTGCGGTAGTAGTCTGGACGCTGTGCTGCATTTGTGCTGTTGCGGCTGATGAGGGGCCGGTTGCGTGGTGGAAGTTCGATGAGGAAAGAGGCAATGTCGCGGCTGATGACGTGCGTAAGATTAACGATGCGATAAAAGGCAATTTCAAATACGTGGCCGGGGCGAGCGGTAAGTGTCTGAGGTTCGACGGCTATACGACTCGTGTCGTGCGTGAGGCGGCACAGGTGCCGCGGCTGGTGGAGGCGTTTAGTATTGAGGCGTGGATAGCGCCGCAGACATATTCGTGGAACTGGACGGGGATAGTAGACCAGGCAGGTGGGGAGGTTAGTGAAAAAGTAGAGGCCGGCGCGATGGTGCTAAAACCGGGATTGTTCGGCGCCAAGTATTCAGATGCGGACCTCGAAGATGCGGACGGGACGGGTGAGCTCAAGCATGTCGACCACGATTGGACCGGCCAATGGAGTGACTGGTCTGCGCGATGGCGCGGACATATCGAGGCACCATTTACGGGGGAGGTGACATTCACTGCCGAGGCCGACAACGGTTTGAAACTTGAAATCAATAAGCAGGTTGTGATAGACGGCTGGGGCAGGAAGAAGGCGCGGTCGGGCAAGATATCGATGGAGAAAGGGAAGAAGTATCCGATTGTCCTCTGGTATTTTCAGGACGGCGACCCATCTTTTTTGCATTTGTACTGGAGCTGGTCGGGGCAGGCCAAGAAGCTGGTGGAGCCGGCTGTACTTAGTCACAGCAATAAAGATGAGGATTACGTGAGGATGAAGGAATTGGGGCGTAAAGGAGAGACGCCGGAACGAAACGAACGTGTGTTTTTGGGAATCGACTCCGAGGGACATATCGGAATGAGGGTGATGGTTAACGGTGAGCTGAAGAAGTGTGTGTCGGAGGCGGTCGTGCCGCTTTTGAAGTGGTCTCACGTGGCGGGGACATTCGATAAGGACAAAGGTATCAATATTTATATTAACGGCAAGGCGGCGGGTTCGCTTTCGGTCAGTGGTGTGGTGACGCCGGCGAAGGGACATAATTTGCTGATTGGCAAGAGCAGTAAGCGGATGTCATCGTCGCATACGGAGCGCAGGCCGAGCAAAACTATATTGTCTCATATGATTTTTGACGGTCTGATTGATGAGGTGAAGATTTACGGCCGGGCTCTGTCAGCCGGGCAAATCAGCAGTTCTTACACGGCGTGCAAACCGAAGGTGAAGCAGCCATTGCAGTGGCGGAAGATGCCGTCGGGGCCGGAACATGTGTATGGTCCTTTTGGCGCTGCTTATTGTCGTCTTCGTTACGCCGATGAGTGGGAGGATTTGTGGCGAGTGGGGCCTCATCCTGACATATTGGTTCATTTCGACGAGTCGCCGGTGCGAATGCTGTTCTGGCGAGGGACGGCTTACGGGGCGGTCTGGGTGGCTGAGAACAGCAAATGGATGGGCGACCAGAGCCTGGAGCGGACTGGGGGAGGTTCTCCGTGGGGATGCGCGGAACATATGTCTGACAAGCAGTGCCGTTATTCGCGCGTTCGACTTATTGAGAGCCATAGTGCGAGGGCCTTGGTCCACTGGCGTTATGCGGTTTCCGATATTAAGTATGAGATATTCGGAGCGGACAAGGACGGCTGGGGGGAGTGGGCGGACGAGTATTACTACATTTATCCGGATGCGGTTTCAACTCGAAAGCAGGTACTGCACAGTAATCGTCTGCATCATGAATGGCAGGAGACAATTGTGCTGCACCAGCCGGGGACCCGGCCGGAAGACAATATAGAACTTGATGCGCTGACTTTAGGCAATATGAATGGCGAATCGTACAAGTATTCGTGGAAGGAGAGGCCGAGGCGCGGTCGGATGAAGCCGGACAATCCGACTATTCAGATAACTAATCTTAAGTCTAAATACAGACCTTTTATAATCTTTCAGCCGAACAGCAGAATCAAGCTGTTCACGGGCGGTATCGAAGATTGGAGTCATTTTCCGTGGTGGAACCATTGGCCTGTGTCGCAGCTGCCGAATGATGGGCGGCGGACGAAGGTTCCCGACAGGCCGGCTCATTCGTCTCTTGCGCAGTCGATAGAGGATTCGCCGGTCATTAAACACGACAAGGAAAAAGGGACTTTTACGGCGGTGAGTCTGACCGGTATGGGTGACAAGGATGTAAAAGGGCTGGTTCCTTTGGCGCGGTCGTGGAATAATCCGGCAAAGCTTAACCTTATTGGCGAGGGTTTTAAGAGCGAGGGTTATGACAGGTATCAGCGGGCTTATGTAGTGGCGTGCGAGAATAAAGGTGAGCGCTCAACGCTGGAGTTTGCGCTGATGGCGAGCGAAGAGTCTCCGGTGGTTAATCCCGCTTTTGTAGTGAAAGACTGGGGTGAGGGCGGAGCAAAATTAGAGATAGATGGAAAACGAGTCAGGCGCGGCAGTGATTTTCGCCTTGGTCACCGTCACAGGCTCGAAGGCAGTGACCTTGTGGTATGGATTAAGAAGGAATCGACGAAACCCATTATAGTTTCGCTTTTTCCCGCAGGGCGTTAGTGCTTCCGGCGGTATCTGGAAATGTCTTTTTAGAAGAGTGAGGTTACGGTATGAAGAAGGTGAATGGAGATGATGCAATGCGAAGAATGATTTTATCGGCGGGCATTATATTGGTGCTGCCCTGTATTTGTGTGGCTGTTACGAACGGCGAGCAGGCTGTGCGTCATAAGATAGAATTTATGCGTTCGGAGATTGAGTATTTAGATAGCGAGCACGGCCCGGCGGACCAGAAATGGCAGAATTATAAGCGGGAAGTAGAGGGTTTGGCCGATAGGTTCCAGCATTTATTGCGCTCGGCTATGAGTCCTGCAAAATGGGTTCCAGAGCTTGCGAAGAAGTCTGAGGAGCTGCACACGAAGATACCGCTTCGGCTTCCTGCCGGTCCGAAGGGTACAGGTCGTTTTGGGGCTTATTATGTGAGGCTCAAGTACAGTCTGACGTGGGACAAGCTGTGGAAAGTGAGCGAGCATCCTGATGTGGTGGTGCGGTTCGATGAGTTCGACCATCGGTTTATATTCTGGCGTGGGACGAGCTACATTCCGTGCTGGGCGACTTATGACGGGGCGTGGTACACAAACGAGTTCTTCGAACGGCGCGGGCGTTTGGGGGGGTGCGACAGTATGTGTGAACCAATGTCGGACAAACAGTGCCGCTATTCGCACGTGCGGATAGTGGAGAGCAGTGATGCACGTGTGGTGGTTCACTGGCGTTACACACCGGGCGACCTGTACTATAAGTCGCCCTATCGTGATGAGATGACCGGCTGGGGGGACTGGGTTGACGAGTACTATACGATATACCCCGACTCGATTGGCGTTCGTAAGGCAACGATACATACGGGCTCGCCCCAGGAGCACTGGATAGAGTATCAGGAAGGTATTGTGGTGAATCAGCCGGGGACGATACCTGAAGAAAATATAAACTTTGATGCGGTGAGTTTTGCTAATCTTAAGGGTGAGAGCAAGACCTATAAATGGACGAAAGATGGAGGGCCTCCGCTTCGAGACCCACCTGATAATCCGTGCATCCAGGTGATAAATTTTAAGAATCCACATAAGCCTTTTACCGTGGTGAATCCTGATGGTGTTAGGATTAAAGTCTATGGTGGGCAGGCTGGGGATTCTCACTTTAACTGGTGGAACCATTGGCCGCTTAACCAGGGGATATCCGATACGACGGTTGCGAAGTCTTCTGTCAGACCATCGCACTCGTCTCTGACGCACATAGAGTGGAAACAATACTCGCAGGAAGGGCTATCGAGGACGTGGATTATGCTGAACGGGATGACGAACAAGCCTGCCGCGGAACTGGTGCCGCTTGCGAGGTCGTGGCTGTATGCACCACAGTTGAAATTAAGCAGCAGGGGGTACAGGAGCGAAGGTTATGACCAGGCGCAGCGTGCGTATGTGCTTAGTCGCAAAGAGATACGTCAGTTTTCGGCACTTAATTTTGAATTGGCAGCGAGTAAAGAGTCGCCGGTGGTTAACCCAGCTTTTGTTATCGAGAATTGGGGCAGTGGCCGTGTAACTTTGGTCATTGATGGTAAGAGAGTTGGGGGGGGTAAGCGTTTTCGTACAGGACACAGAAAGACGCTTGGGGGTGGTGATTTGATTGTGTGGGTCAAAGGTGAATGGACGAAGCCGGTCAAGATTTCGCTTAGGCCTGTGTGGCGTTCTTCGTTGTGATAGGCGATAGCAAATTCAACTGCAATACGAGCTGGGAGATGGGAAAGACAATCGTTTTTCGTTTTTGCGTGTCGGCGGTGATTGTGTGCGCTCTTTCGGCTTGTGCTGTTGCGGCAGAAGAGGGGCTTGTGGCGTGGTGGAGGTTTGATGAGAGCAATGGCAAGGCAGCTATTGATAGCGTAAGTGGAAAAGAGGACGCCATTCTTCGTAAGTTCTGGTATCTTCCGGGGGTTTCGGGGACATCTGTTAAATTCGACGGTTTCACTACGAGGATTGTTCGGCCAGCGGACGATGCGCCGCGCTTGAAGGATGCGTTTACTATTGAAGTCTGGGTTGTTCCGCAGGCGTATCCGTGGAACTGGTGCGCGATAGTGAACCAGGAGAAGGAGCATAAGGCGGGGTACTTCTTTGGTATTGATGACATCGGGCACGTTGGTTTGCATCTGGCCATCGATGGCAAATGGTATGAATGCACGTCTGAGGAGACCATTCCTTTTATGGAGAAATGGTCACACGTTGCGGGGACATTCGATAAAGATGTCGGCATCACGGTTTATATTGACGGGAAAGTCGCAGCGAGGCTGCCTGTAAAAGGGACATTGACGTTTGCTGCTGATGTGGACCTTGAGATAGGCAGGAACCATAAGAAGACGCTGCTTAATCCCAAATGGTTAGTCAGGAAGGGTGTAAACTTTGCCACATCATATTCTTTTGACGGGCTTATTGATGAGTTAAAGATTTACAATCGAGCGCTGTCGGCAGATGAAATCGAGCAGGCGTATAAGGCAAGTAGGCCGAAGGGGAAGCCGCCGCTAAAGTGGCGGAAGCTGCCGCAGCTTCCTGAGGGAGGGGACCGATTCGGTGCGGTGTACTGCAAGCTAAAGTTCTATCCGGAATGGGATGCGCTGTGGCGGGTCGGTAACCATCCGGATGTGGTCGTCACCTTTGATGAGGGTAAGTACAAAATGGTTTTCTGGCGGGGCACGAACTTCAATATGAACCTTGTCACTGAAAACGGCATATGGGTTGGCGACCAGAGCGCTGAAACCGGCGCTATTGCAGGTTGCGCGGAGCACATGTCGGACAAGCATTGCCGATTTGCTCATGTGCGGGTTATCGAAAACCATGATGCGCGTGTGGTCGTTCACTGGCGTTATGCTCTCTGCGACGTTCTGTACAACATTGCAGACGTGGATAAGGTTACGGACTGGGGGGCGTGGGCGGATGAGTACTATTACATCTACCCGGACGGACTGGCAATAAGGAACTTTTTTGTGCATGGGATAGGTGGTTTCAGCATAACGGAGCCGACGGTTCTTAATCAGCCGGGTGAGAAAGCAGAGGACAATATCAGCCTCGATGCGGTGACAATTGCGAATATGGAGGGCAAGATACACACGTTCAACTGGGACCCGTGGCCGGGGGGTGGGCTGTTCGCGAAAAAAGTGCCCAAGGCGAACATCTGCATCGTGAATCTGAAGTCGCAGGCGAAGCCTTGTTATGTTTACGAGCCTCGCAGTAAGATTATTCCTTATGGGGGTGGTGTGGCGGAGCTTCGGCCGGAGTATTCACGTTTTCCGACGTGGAACCATTGGCCGGTATCGCAGTGGCCTTCGGATGGACGGTATGCGATTGCGCCTGACCGGGTTTCGAGTTCGGCTATTACCTCGCCGCGAGTGCCGGAACCGCGGGTGTCACCGGGGAGTATTACAAGGACAGGTCAGTTCATAATGGGTCTGAGTGATAAACCTATTGAGCACTTGCTTGTGGTGGCGCGGTCGTGGCTGCAGGCGCCGGAACTTGAAATTTTGAGCAAGGCATACACGAATGAAGGGTACAGTCGGGCCCAACGTGCTTATGTTTTGTCGAAAGATGTTTCGGGAGGCTCCAAAGCACTTCGGTTTGAAATGGCGGCTAATGCGGAGTCCCCTGTGTTTAATCCGGTTTTTGTGCTGAAGAATTGGGGTGAGGCAGATGCCAGACTGCGAATCAATGGTAAGAAAGCCAAGCGAGGTAGAGACTTTCGTGTAGGGCTGCGGCGTAGACTTGAGGGCAGTGACCTTATTGTCTGGATAAGGACGGAATCAACAAAACCGGTCACCATCACGCTGACACCGGTTGTGGATTAGGGTGGCACGTTTGTGATTGCATAACTAATTTGCAGGGGTCGAAGAATGTATAGAATTGCTGTTGGTGGTTTAATCGTGCTGTTGGGGTGGTTTTCAGGTTGTGGTTACGGGGGGGATTTTTACGCCTACTATACGAAGGTGAAGTCAGGTGAATCGTTGGAGAAGCATTCGCGGACAAGAGAGCACGCCGATATTGTTATTAGGTTCGCTAAGAACAGGGAGTTTGTTTTCTGGCGGGGGTCGAGCTATTTGCCCTATTGGAAAACGGAAAAGGGCAAATGGTATGTGGATGAATTGGTGCCGCGCAAAGGTGACGGCAGCGGGACAAGGCCTGATAAGGTGAATGTTTATTCGCATGTTCGGCTGATAGAGGCCAGCGATGCGCGGGCGGTGGTGCACTGGCGGTATGTTCCGGATTTTGATAACCCAGCTTGGGACGGCTGGGTGGATGAGTATTTCAGCGTTTATCCTGACGGGGTTTGTATCAGGACAATCAGGCGGGGGCAAAAGAAGGTTGACGATTGGCTCAGCGCGTCAAATCTGAGTATTCAGAAATTGCACCTATTGGCTGATGGTGTCAGCAAGCTTGAGAGTTCGTGGGACTGTGAGACTGCCATATCGCTTAGCAGTTCATCATCCAGCAAATATGATTATGAAGGTTTTGACAATAGCAGGCACTGCAGTGTGCTGCGATGCAGGAAGAACGGGCGGCCATCGAAGTTGGATTTTGCGCTTAAAGGGTGCGGTGAGAAGGGCATTAATAATCCGGTAGTTGTGGTGAAGAACTGGGGCGATGCGGGTGTGTCGGTAAAGGTTGACAGTAAGGTATTTAAGAAGTATCGGGCAGGTTACGCTCATCATATGGGAGGAAGCGACCTTGTTTTGTGGTTGGAGAAGTCATCGGCGAAGCCGATTAAAGTTTCAATTTTGCCGATTGGTGGGACAGTGCCGAAGAATATGGCACCGCGTGTTGACGCGGGAGAAGACCAATCTATTTTAATGGCAGGTAAGGCGAAAGGTCCCTATTCGGTAAACCTTGATGGTTCGGTTAAAGATGACGGCCTACCGAGGGACAGTTTGAAGTTTAGCTGGAGTAAAGTGGAAGGTTCCGGTACGGTTAAGTTTGCGAATGGCGCGGCGGCGGACAGCAAGGTGTCACTGACGACGGAAGGTACTTACAAGCTGCGGTTGACTGCGAATGACGGGGAGAAGGAAGATTATGATGATGTAATTGTCTCGGTTAGGAAGGAGACAGGTTTAGTTGTGTCGCCGGTTGCGTGGTGGAGGTTTAACGAAGGCAAAGGTGAGGCGACGAGAGAGCGCATATCGCTGGCATCATGTAAGATAGAGGGGCCGAAAAGCCTTTGGAAGGTGGGTGTGCTGGGGACGTGTCTTCAATTTGACGGGTATGGTTCAGCCGTGGTTCTGGGCAAGGACAAGGCACCTTTGGTAAGCGATGGTCTGACGTTGGAAGCGTGGATTGCGATAGGGGCGTATCCGTGGAACTGGGCGCCGATTGTGCATCAGTCGGAGTGGAGGGAAAAGGGATACTATTTGGGTATTGATAAGAGCGGGCATCTGGGGCTGAAGGTCTCGGTAGGAGGCAAGTGGGAGGAGGTGACTTCTACTAAGGCCATTGAGTTATACAAGTGGACTCACGTGGCGGGGATATTTGATAAGGCCAGCGGCAAAATGAGTATTTACATTGACGGCGTTGAGGTGGGTTCGTGTTTGGTGGCGAAAGAGGGCGTGAGTGTCGCGGACAGCGATGTGCTTATCGGCAGAAATAATAGTAAGCTAAGACCTACTGACCCGGTTCGTCGTGATGCGACGCTGCCGACATTGTATGGATTTGACGGGCTGATAGATGAAGTGATGATATACGGTAAGGCCTTGAGCAGCTCAGAGATTTCGGAGTCGTACGACAGGAACAAGCCGATTGATTTGCAGCGGAATGAGCCTGCGATGCAGAAGCGTCTGCTTCCTTCGGGGCCATCGGACGTGGGCGAATTCGGGGCGTATTACACCAAGCTGAGCTACTATGAGACATGGGATAATCTGTGGATGGTTTCGGAACATCCTGACGTGGTTGTCAAGTTCGACCAGGCACCTGTGAGTGTGGTGTTCTGGCGTGGGACGAGCTATGGAGCCGGCTGGGTTACTGAGAACAATAAGTGGATATCCGACCAAAGTGTGGAAGAGGGGGCGGATGAGATTGTCGGGTGCGGCGAGCACATGTCGGACAAACAATGCCGGCATTCCCATGTGCGGATAATCGAGAATACGGACGCGAGGGTAGTTGTACACTGGCGTTATGCTGTGGTTGATATTCTGTATCAGAAGCCGCGTCTGGATTCGGGGACGGGCTGGAGCGACTGGATAGATGAGTATTATACGATTTACCCGGACGGAGTGGGGATACGGAATATCAAATACTGGAGCTCCGATTATGGTCATTACTGCTTCCAGGACACACAGTTCTTGAGTGGGCCGGGTACGAGGCCGGAAGATAATATTGAACTGGATGCGCTGACGGTGGTCAATTCGCGTGGAGAGAGCCGAACGCTTTCGTGGGCGGGCCGTGTTCCCAAAAATACGCTGCGCGATGCGAACATAGAGATGGTAAATCTTAAATCTGATTACAAACCATTTTTAATCTTCGAGGAAGGTGCACGTATAGAGCCGTGGGGCGAGTCTGAGAAGAATGATTATTGTCCGTGGCCGACGTGGAACCACTGGCCGGCGTCGCAAATTCTTTCGGACGGCAGACTCGCGACGGCTTCCGACCGTCTGAGACATTCCGCTCTGGGGGGGGTAGATATAGATGATATCGATGATGATATGGCGATGTACGGTTTGACGAACAAGTCGGCCACTTCGCTGGTTGCGTTGGCAAAATCGTGGAATCATGCTCCGAATTTGAGAGTTATCGGTGCAGGTTTTGCCGGTGAAGGTTATGACCGCGGGCAGCGGGCATATATTCTTCAGCGTACGTTGAAAGGCGCCAAACTGCTTAAACTTACCGTGGAGGGGTCTTCGGATTCGCCGATTGTGAATCCGTGTTTTGTGATTAAGAACTGGGCGAGTGACACAGGGGTTAAGATAGAAATAGATGGGGCTGAGTGGAAACGCGGCCCGGACTTTCGCCAGGGCATAGTTAGAGACGCAGATGGAAAGCAAATGATGGTTATCTGGCTGAGGTATGAATCGACAAAGCCGATGGAGATTTTTATTAGGCCGGTTTCAGATTGATTCTGGTGTCGGCCAGGTCAATAGAGATGTCATTTCGGTCGCAAAAATTTTCCCTCAGGCTGCAACATTTGGCTGGACATTAAACAGAACTTATGTTAAGAACGCGCCAAAACAGAGAGTATGTCAGCGGTACCCGCGTAACTAGTAGAGCGGAAGCTCATGTAGTATAGGGAAAGGTTTTTTTACGAAAGGATGGGACATGCTTGCGGCACAAATGACAATCTCCAGACTTGACCTGGTGGTTATTATCGCTTACCTGCTTGGGATTATGGTTGTTGGTGTATGGGTGGGTTTCAGAAGGCATGCGACAAGTCAGCAGTACTTCCTTGCGGGTAAATCGCTGGGGTGGTTCAGTATCGGTGCAGCTCTTTTTGCATCGAACATTTCGACTATTCACCTTGTGGGCTTAGCTGCGTCTGGTGCGGAAGTTGGACTGGTTATTGGGAATTTTGAATGGATGGCGTGTTTTTGCCTGATAATTCTGGGTTTGGTATTTGCGCCGTTTTATTTCAAAAGCCGGATTTCCACGCTGCCCGAATTTCTCGAAAAGCGATATAGCACACAGGCGCGGACATGCCTTGCGTTCGTGGCGATTACGGGAGCGCTGCTGATTCATATTGGAATCAGCCTTTTTGCCGGAGCGAAGCTGTTTGAGAGCTTCCTTGGTGTGGACGTTTTATGGTCAATCCTGATAATTTCGGCGGTGACGGTAGTCTATACCGTACTGGGCGGCTTGAAAGCGGTAGTGGTGACAGAGACCATCCAGACGTTTCTGCTGTTGGGTGGTGCGATTTTGGTGACAGTGCTTGGCATAAGGTTCCTGCCAGCGGAGTGTGGTATCAATAGCTTCGCTGAATTTAGAGAAGCTATTAAACCCGATCAGATGAGTATGGTTCATTCCATCAAGGACAGTGCGGGACACTTGAACAAGTATTCGTGGCTGGCGGTATTGTTGGGATATCCGGTATTGGGTATCTGGTACTGGTGCAGCGACCAGACGATTGTGCAGAGGGTGCTTGGTTCGAAGAGTCTGCGTGATTCGCAAAACGGTCCGCTTTTTGCCGGCTTTCTGAAAATCCTTCCGGTTTTCCTGATGGTGTTTCCGGGTATTCTTGGTTACTTGATGTATACGAATGGCAAGATAGTGATAGAACTTAAGGACGATGCGAGAGCAAAGGCAATTAAATATCTTGTTGATGATGGAACAATTGAAGTTGTAAAGAAAGAGAGCAGCGAATTATTGCTTAGGATAGAAGATGAGGAGTTGGCTCTTGTAAGACAAAAGAACAAATGGGTTCTTAATAAAGAAGTGCACAAGTCCAAGTCCTTACCTGGCAAATTCAGAGAAAGAGGAGTAGCTCTGCTGCTTGAGAATAAATCTTATCAAAAAGAAGGTGATATGCTTGATTACAATACGACTCTGGCGGCGATGATAAGCCGTCTTGTGCCTAGAGGGATCAGGGGACTTCTTGCCGCCGGGCTTCTGGCAGCACTGATGAGTACGATAGCCGCTGCGTTGAACAGTTGCGCGACGCTTATATCTGTTGATGTTGTTAAGCGTATGAAGCCGGAGATAAAGGATGAAACGCAGGTTACGATTGGGAGAGTTAGCGCTGCGGTCGTGATGGTGCTGGCGATGCTGTGGTCAACGCAAGGAGACCAGTTCGGGACTATCTTTGAGGCGATTAACAAGATTCCTATGATTTTTGCGCCGGCTGTTACAACGGTCTTTTTGCTTGGTGTTTTCTGGAGGCGTGGGACGAACAAGGCTGCTTTGACGACGTTTGCGGTTGGCTGTTCTGTTGGGTTAGTATATTTTGTGATGGACATGCCTGTAATCGGCAAGGCTCTTCTGGCGAATCCGAGCGAAGGGTTTAAGGGCCTTGTGACCGACCCTATTCAGGGGCTTGGCATACCGTTTATGATAGTGGGGCCAATACTTTGTGCGATGTGCATCGTGATTTACGTGGTTGTCAGTCTCGCGACGCCGAAGCCGGACCCTGCCAAGCTGGAGAATGTCTGCTGGGAGCATCCTATAAAGGCGCTGACTTATGGGAAGATTGAGCGGATAGGTGACCCGCGAGTTGTTGCCGGTCTTCTGTTTGTTGTGGTGATTGTTTTGTACTATTTATTTCGAAAATAGGGAATGAGACTTTCTTCTCGCAACGGTTGGAGAAGGGGAGGTTAGAGAAATGTTAAGAGGTATATCTGCGTTGATTGGTCCTGAGTTGCTTGGGGTTTTGAGCAGGATGGGTCACGGCGATGAGGTTGTTTTGGCGGATGCGCATTTTCCCGGCGAGAAGTATAACGATTATGTTTTGCGGGCCGACGGTGTTCGGATTGCTGATTTGCTCGATGCTATCCTGCCGCTTTTTGTGCTCGATGATTATGTTGACGACCCGCTTGTTATGATGGCAGCTGAGCCGGGTGACACGCTGGATCCGGCGGTGGAAAAGGCGTATCGTGCGGCAATCGAGAAGCATTGTCCTGATGCGCCAGCCATTACTCGGATTGGGCGTTTTGATTTTTATGAACGAACGAAAGAGGCATTCGCGGTCGTTATGACGGGTGAGGTGGCCAAGTACGGCAACATAATCTTGAAGAAGGGTGTGACTCCCTGCTGAATATTGGCTTCTGGATAGAAGCTCAAAGAGAGCCTGTCGTGGGTTTGGGGGGTTAGCATTGGTTTGGGGACATGCAATACACGAGTTTTGAACGTGTAAAGACTGCCTTAGCTCACAAAGAGCCTGACCGCATTCCTTTCGATATCGGGGGGACAATGGTAACCGGTATCAATGTGAATGCTCTGCGCACTCTGCGAAAACACCTCGGACTGTCTGAAGAAGTTCAGGTACGTGACAGGATTACCCAAATGGCTGACACCGGTGAAGAGATTATCGAACAGCTTAAGATTGATGTAAAGAACGTGTCACCCGAGGCGTCTTCGAAGCGAGGCCTTGCCAAAGATTTGGGTCGGCAGGGTGAGCATTACAGATTGATTGATGAGTTTGGGATGGGCTGGCAGATGCCGGTGGAGGGCGGGCATTATTATGATTTGTATCACAGCCCACTCAAAGATGCTCAGACCGTCAAAGATGTCGAAGATTATCCCTGGCCCGACCCGCTCGATGCTGCAAGGTATGTAAATCTTAAAACCAAAGCTGACCATATTGTTTACGACGAGAAAAAGGCATACGTGCTCGGCAGGATGAATTCTGGGATGTGGGAGACGGCTATGTGGATGACAGGTTATGAGAAATTCTACAGCGATATGATACTGAACAAGAAGCTGGTGCACGCCATTATGAGCAAGATGCTGGAAATAAAAATGCAATACTGGGGGAAGGCGCTTGAAACTGTGGGTGAGAATGTTTTGGTTGTTTCTACGGCTGACGACCTGGGCGGGCAAAGAGGATTGCTGGTTTCTCTGGAACTTTATAAGGAGATGATTTGGCCTTATCACAGAAAGCTGTTTGAATTCATTAAGAAAAAAGCAAGGCCGAAAGTCTATATATTTTTCCACAACGATGGGGCGATTTGGGAGACGCTTGACCTGCTGATTGAGGCCGGTGTTGACATTATGAACCCCTGGCAGGTAAACTGTAGCCGAATGGGTGATACAAAGCGGTTCAAAAAAGAGTATGGAAAGGACCTTACTGTTTGGGGCGGCAGTTGTGATACGCAGTTTGTACTGCCTTTTGGGACGCCGCAACAGGTGAGAGACGAGACGAAAAGGAGAATTGAGGATTTGGCGCCTGGCGGAGGTTTTATTTTTGCGCCGATTCATGTTATTCAGGGCGAAGTGCCGTCTGAGAATATTATGGCGTGGTGGGAAACATCGCAGGAATATGGAGTATATTGATAACCAGAATTTTAGGAACTTAAGGAGATATAAACATGCGACAAGCGGTGATGACAGAGCCGGGTAAAATCGAATTTGGAGATGTTGCAGAACCGAAGGTTGGTAAAGGCCAGATATTGTTGCGGGTTAAGCAGATTGGAGTGTGCGGGTCGGACGTGCACGTCAATCACGGCAAGCACCCGTTTACTTCCTATCCTGTTGTTCAGGGACATGAATTCTCCGGTCAGGTTGAAGCGGTCGGTGAGGGAGTGACGAAGGTCAAGGTCGGTGACAAGGCGACAGCCCGGCCGCAATTGGTCTGCGGCAAGTGTCAGCCGTGTCGGCGTGGCGATTACAACATTTGCGATGTGCTGAGGGTGGAGGGATTCCAGGCACCGGGCTGCGCGCAGGATTTGTTCGTGACCACCGAAGATAAGATTGTGCCGCTTCCTGATTCGTTGACTTATGAGCAGGGGGCTTTGATTGAGCCGACAGCAGTAGGCGTACACTCAACCGGGCGGGCACCGGAGCTTAAGGGTAAGAACGTTGCTGTGTTAGGAGCGGGTCCGATTGGAAATCTGGTTGCTCAGGTGGTGCGGTGCCGTGGAGCAAAGAACATCTTGATTACTGACTTGAGTGATTTCAGGCTTGAGATAGCGAAGAAGTGCGGGATTGCGAATACATCGAATGCGGGCAAGGAATCGTTGGCCGACGCGGCGAAGCGAGTCTTTGGAGAGGAGGGTTTCGATGTTGCTTTTGAAGCTGTCGGCGCCGAAGCGACAATGGACGCTGCTGTCCAGAACATTGAGAAGGGAGGTTTTATAGTTGTTTTAGGGGTATTCGGTGAGAAGCCGCGCATCGATATGTCTATCGTGGGCGATAGGGAGCAGACTATCATCGGTACCTTGATGTACAAGCACGAGGACTATGTGAAGGCGGTGGAGTTGATTGCAAGCGGCGAGGTGATAACAGAACCTTTGGTTACGAAGCATTTTCCTTTTGAGCAGTATGCCGCTGCATACAAGTTTATCGATGAGCAGGGGGATAAGACGCTGAAGGTTATGATTGATTTATGAAGTGGGGTTTGTGCAGATGAATCGGCGTGAGTTTTTGAGGGCGATAGGACTGGGCGCAGCGGCGTTTGCGATACAGGGGTGCAGGAGAGGTGCTGAAACGCCGGGAAGGCGTGGTAAGTTTCCTAACATCGTTTTCATTATGGCTGATGATATGGGCTATGGTGACGTGAGCTGTTACAATTCTGAATCGAGAATCCCGACGCCGAATATGGATAGTCTGGCGGAGGAGGGCGTGCGTTTTACTGATGCACATAGTCCATCTGCGGTATGCACACCTACCCGGTATGGCGTGCTGACCGGTAGGTATTGCTGGCGGACACGTCTGAAACGCGGTGTATTAAATGGCTTTTCTCAACCGCTGATTTCTCGGGAGCAAATGACGGTTGCCGAACTGGTCAAGAAATATGGCTATCATACGGCCTGCATCGGCAAGTGGCATCTTGGTGTAGGTTGGCAGTCAAAGGATGGTAAAGCTGTAAATGAGTCGAGAGAATCGGCTGATTTTACCAAGCCGATTACTGATGGGCCTAATCAACATGGTTTTGACTATTCATTCATTACGGCCGCGTGCTCGACGGTGGATTCACCGTATGTGTTTATTGAAAACGGCAAATGCACGGCTCAGCCAACGGCGAAGATGGTCAGGAAGGATTCGGTGTCGCGGTTTGGGAGTCGGCCCGGGCCGATGGTGCCCGGCTGGTCTAACGAAGATGTTGACCCGACATACGTTGAGAAAGCAAAGGAATTTCTTAATCGGCATCAACGGGACCATAAGGATAAGCCATTTTTTATATACTTACCGCTTTCTGCACCGCATGCTCCGTGGCTGCCGCCGGACTTTGTTAAAGGGCGCAGTAAAGAGGGGCCGCGAGGTGATTTGGTAGCTTTGGTGGATTGGTGTGTGGGACAGGTGGTCGAGGCTTTAGATTCTTTGAAGCTGTGTGATAACACTTTGCTTATAGTCACCAGTGACAACGGGCCTCGGATTGGAGCCAAGGGGCACAAGTCATCTGGGCCTTGGCGAGGATACAAATCACATGTTTGGGAGGGCGGTCATCGGATACCATTTATTGCTCGTTGGCCGGGCAGAATCAAACCTAATACCACCTGCGATGAACTGATATGTCTGATGGACCTGTTCGCAGCTTGTGCTGCCATCGTTGGAGCTAAACTGCCAGACGATGCGGGGCAGGACAGTTACAACATACTGCCAGCTCTGTTGGGTGCAAAGTCAGACAAGCCGGTTCGTGATGCGATTGTGAGTCATTCGTCAAAGGGTGTGTTTGCCATAAGGCAGGGGTCGTGGAAGCTGATTCTTGAGACGAAAGGCTCCGGCGGATGGGTTAACCCACGTGATAGGGGGCCTATTGGTCCGGACACGCCCGGACAGTTGTATAATTTGGCCGATGACCCTTATGAAAAGAATGATTTGTGGGGCAAACACCCTGAAATCGTGCAGCGTTTGATAGAACTGTTGCAGAAGTATAAAGAACAAGGCTACAGCCGACCTCCTGGAAGTTGGTAATTGGGCGACAGGGGCTGAGTTAAATCGGATATGTCGAAGGAGGATTTTATGAATCGTCGCGATTTCTTAAAGGCAGCCGGGCTTGCTGCCGCGTCGGTGTCAGTGCCGGGATGTAAGAAGGTTGCACAGAAGCGTACCGGCAGCGGCAGAAAATGCCCGAATATTCTCTATATCATGTCGGACGACCATGCCTGCAATGCGATTAGCTGCTATGGTGGGATATTGTCAAAAGTTGCAAGGACGCCTAACATCGACCGTATAGCCAGAGAAGGTATGCGACTCGAGAACTGCTTTGTTACTAACTCGATTTGTACGCCGAGCCGGGCGGCTATTCTGACAGGACAATATAGCCATGTGAACGGTGTTTATACTCTGAAAGACAGAATCGACCCGGGGCGCCGGAATGTTGCGAAGCTGCTACAGCAAAGCGGCTATCAGACAGCAGTGGTTGGGAAGTGGCATTTGAAGACTGACCCGAGTGGATTTGATTACTGGAATGTTCTGCCGGGCCAGGGACGGTATCATAACCCCAAACTCAAAGAAAAAGGATGGCGGGAAAATGGGCTCAAGACTTATGAAGGGCGCCATTCAACGGATGTTATTACAGACTTGTCATTGGGGTGGCTTCGGGGTCGTGACAAGGAGAAGCCGTTCTTTTTGATGTGTCACTTGAAGGCACCTCATCGTCATTGGCAACCTGCGAAGCGGTTCGCTGATTTGTACAAAGACATAGAAATGCCTGAGCCGGACAATCTTTTAGACGACTACAAGAACAGGTCTCGTGCCGCAGCAAACTCCACTCTTAAGATTGGGGAGAATATGGGTAGAAAGGACCTCAAGCGGGAAAAACCCGAAGGTCTGGGCCGAGACGAACTTCGCAAATGGGCTTATCAATATTATATCAAAGATTACCTGCGGTGTATTGCAGGGGTTGATGAGAACGTTGGTCGACTGCTGGACTTTCTTGATGAGGCGGGACTTAGCAGGGACACGGTGGTAATCTACACTTCCGACCAGGGGTTCTTTTTGGGCGAGCATGGTTATTATGACAAGCGGTTTATGTATGAGGAATCACTGCGGATGCCGTTTGTTGTTTGTTGTCCGAGAGAGATAAAGGCAGGCAGTGTCAGCGATGATATCATCATCAATGTGGATTTTGCACCGACATTTCTTGATTATGCGGGGATGGCTGTATCGTCAGATATGCAGGGGGCGAGTTTTCGTGCTAATCTGGCCGGAAAGACTCCATCGAATTGGCGCAAGTCGATGTATTACCGCTACTGGATGCACCTGTCGCATCATGGTGTGCCGGCCCATTACGGTATTCGGACCAAGCGGTACAAGCTTATTCTCTATTACGGCCTGCCGTTGGGCAAGGCGGGGGCGGTTGAGAGGCCGACGCCACCTGAATGGGAACTATTTGACTTACCGAAGGACCCTCACGAAATGAACAATGTTTATGACGAGCCAGCCTACGGTGATGTGCGGAGGGAATTGACGGCCGAACTCATGCGACTGAAGAGGGAACTTGGTGACACTGACGAAGCTTATCCGGAGATGATGAGAATTTTGAAGATGTGAAAGGGACAGACGATGGAAAAATCTGTCAAATCTCGACGTGAGTTTCTAAAGGCGATTGGTCTTGCAGCCGCAGCTATTGCGTTGCCGGGATGTGAAAGTAAGCCCGGAAAGCGGCCTAACATTTTGTTTATTATGTCTGACGACCACGCCGCGCAGGCCATAAGCTGTTACGGCAGCAAAATGAACAAGACGCCGAATATCGACCGGATTGCGAATGAGGGTATGCGGTTTGATACCTGTTTTTGTACGAATTCGATTTGTACGCCGAGCCGGGCTACTGTACTTACCGGAAAGTACAGCCATAAGAATGGTTGTTTGACGTTGTCCGACCGTTTTGATGGCGCTCAACAGACGTTTCCGAAACTTCTGCAGGAAGCAGGGTATTATACAGCGGTGGTGGGCAAATGGCATTTGAAGACGGAGCCGACGGGATTTGATTACTATAATGTTTTGCCCGGCCAGGGGCTCTATTTTAATCCCCGTATGAAGGAAAAGGGCAAGGGTTGGCAGGGCGGTAGGAGAGGGGGCGAGGTTTACGAAGGTTATGTCACCGACGTGATAACGGACATAGCACTGGATGTTCTGAAGGAGAGACCTCCGGGGAAACCATTTTGTCTGCTTTATCATCATAAGGCGCCGCACGATGAATGGGAGTATGACCCGAAACACGAGGAACTCTACAACGAGTTTGCAATTCCTGAGCCGGAGACGTTGTATGATGACTACTCGAATCGCGGGGAGGCGATTAGGCGGGTCACGCAAAAGATAGGGATGAGACACACGAAATTCGAAGAAGAAACGAGGCATCTGAAAGGCTGGGTGCGCAAGGCGCAGCAATATCAGATTTATATGAAGAAATATCTTCGCTGTGTGGAATCGATAGATGCCAACATTGGGCGGGTGCTGGATTATCTGGACGAATCAGGTTTGGCGGAAGATACAATCGTAATATATACGTCTGACCAGGGTTTTTTCCTCGGAGAGCATGGGTTGTACGACAAGCGATTTATGTATGAGGAATCGTTGCGAGTGCCTTTTGTGGTTCGGTATCCGGGCCAGATAAAGGTGGGCGGTGTAAACGATGACATAGTTGTCAATGTTGACTTTGCGGAGACGTTGCTGGATTACGCGGGGGCTGCGATTCCGAAGGATATGCAGGGGCGAAGTATAAGACCTTTGCTGCGAGGGCGAACGCCAAAGGATTGGCCTAAGTCTATGTATTATCGTTACTGGATGCACGGGGCTCATTTCAACGTTGCTGCTCATTTTGGCGTGCGGACCAAGCGGTACAAGCTGATTTATTATTATGGTAAGCCGTTGAATGCACGTGGTGCGAAGAAGCGGGAGACGCCGCCGGAATGGGAGCTTTTTGATTTACAGAAAGACCCTCTGGAGATGAGCAACGTATACGGTGACCGCGCATATAAACGCGTTGTTAAGAAGCTGAAAGCGGAATTGGTGAGGCTGCGTCGGGAGTTTGAAGATGATGGTGATGGGATTGATATTTCGTAATGAGGGAAGTACAACAACCTATTATTGACCTTTGAATATTAAATGGAACGTTACTGTACAAACAAAGAAAAGATGTCATTCCCGCGAAAGCGGGAATCCAGCCATTTTACCAGCGTTTTCTGGACTCCTGCTTGCGCAGGAGTGACAGTTTGTCTGTTCCATTACTTATTCAAACATCAATAGTAGTCTATGGTTTGCCGGGATAGATTGTGACAAAGGACAAACGTAAATTCATTCTGGTCGGTTTGGGTGAGATACTCTGGGACATGCTGCCGGACGGCAAGCAGCTTGGAGGCGCTCCGGCGAATTTTGCGTATCATGCACAGGCATTAGGAGGGCGGGGAGTTGTCGTCAGTTGTATTGGCAGTGACGAATTGGGCAAAGAGATATTAAGTCGGTTAAAAGCTCTCGGACTTGAGAGCGGATATATCGGGGAGGACGAGAATCATCCTACGGGGACAGTCACGGTGGAGCTGGATGAAATGGGCAGGCCGAATTATACGATTCACGAAAACGTGGCATGGGATTGCATCGTTTGCAACCGGGGCCTGTTGGATTTGGCGTCACGGGTGGATGCGGTGTGTTATGGCTCGCTTTGCCAGCGTTCGGAGGTTTCGCGCAGTACTATCCGTGAGTTTCTGGGGACCACGAGGAGCGATTGCCTTCGTGTTTTCGATATAAACCTTCGGCAGTCTTACTTTAGCAAGGAAATCGTTGATACGATGCTGAAAATGTCGAATGTTTTGAAACTCAATGACGAGGAATTGCCTGTTGTGGGTGATTTGCTGGGTTTTGGCGGCTCGGAAACGGATGTGCTTTCGCGGTTGGCGGAGGTTTACGAACTGCGTATGATTGCGTTGACGCGAGGGGCAGACGGCAGCAGGCTGTATGCTCAAGGAGCAGAGTCAAGCTGCCGGGGTTTTGCGGCGAAGGTCGCTGATACGGTTGGAGCGGGAGATTCATTTACAGCCGCGATGACCTTGGGTCTGTTATACGGTAAAGGGTTGGATTGGATTAACGAGTTTTCCAACCGGCTGGCTAGCTTTGTTTGTTCTCAAAGCGGTGCCACGCCTGGACTGCCGGATTGGCTGACGGCTGAATTTGGCGAGGCGGGGATTAAGTCGATGGAATAACGATAGTAAAGCACATCGAAAGAAAGATGAAGGATGAATAACGTCAATTATTATGAGCCGGCCGAACAGCTCTTTATTAATCTTCGCTCCTTCCGTGCCAGTGCAGCCGTCGACAAAAATTAGTGATAGGAATTCGGGCTATCTTAGTGAGGTACACTAACAGCAGTCTCCTGCCAGACTTTATAATGTTCTGCGAATGATTTCTTGAATCTTTGATAATCGGCTCTTTTTTCGAAGACCTGACTATCATTCCACAGTATTCTCCAGTCTCCCAAAGCTTCCGGCCATAAGAAAACCTGTCCCCAGATAAGCCTGTTATTAGCGTCGATGCCGGGGTTTTCATCCGTGCCGTCACCGGATATCTTCAACATTTGGGCGCCAGTCAGAATATCTTTTGTTGCGGCTTTAAGATTTTCCAATATCCAGTCTGTTCTTGTTGCCATTGCAACATATCCTCCTGTCTTATTTTCTCTCTGATAGGCCCAGTTCAAACAAACCTGTGCCAGTGTGATTCCTGCTTCCTTGGCGATAGACTGGATTACCGGGTCCAGCATGTCCGCCCTGTGTTCCTTAAATCTATCACGTCCCGGTCTTTTTGGAGAGCCAAGAGACATATATCCGGTGCATGTAATGCCGCGCTCATGCATATATCTACGAAGCTCGGTTTGTTGAAAAAGAGGATGCATCTCCATTTGATTGAGCACCGGACGTGAATAATCATCTGTATCCCTGAGCAATAAATCCAGGGTTTTCTCAGTGTGGTTGGAAACGCCGATATTTACAATCTTGCCCGCTTTTTTCAGTTTAACAATCTCTCCCCAGGTCTCCATAAAGTCTTCGTGAATGTATGGAACAGCATCAGGATTCCGGTGTTCACCCGCACAACCCGGCGTATGCACATTAGGCCAGGGCCAATGATTAAGATACATATTGACTTTTTCCACACCCAGGGCCTTGAGAGTATCGTTAAGTGCCGGCTGAACATCCTTTTTAGCCATATGACCATTCCATAGTTTCGCCGTAATGAACAAATCGTCAGGTGATGAAATATATCCTTTCTCTATGGCCTCCCGAATAGCCTGGCCGACAACTTCTTCATTTTCATATGCTCTTGCAGTATCTATATGCCTCCAGCCAATCCTTATGGCTTCAACCGTTGCATCTTTCATATATTTTTGTGCCCAGTCAGAATGAAATGTACCAAACGCAGCTATCGGCATAACAGCCCCGCCGGGCAACGTGACTTTACTCACTAAATCAGGATTAATACCTTCTATATCCTTATCAAAGCATACCTGTTCAGACGCATCGTTTCGTGCCATTTTACTGTCTCCTTATAACAATTCCTTTATTTCAACCAGCAATAAAGTACGCCCGTCGGCTATTCCTGTCAAGGCCTAAAACGCCAAAAAAGCAGCAAAAAAGGGCTGAAAGATAGTAATAAACTTCAAGGCCCACGTTTGTTACTTGCGGTTATATAGTTCAAAAGGTTTGAACATACGTTCGTATAAGAAGTTGTATAATGAATGTAAGATGTTTTGTTTCTTACGCTTATGACAAGTTAAGAATTATGTGGGTTGAAAAAAGACAACTCAAACTACAACCATTTTACATTTAACTGTTTCTATTACGGAGGTGTGCGATGTCCAAAACAAAAAGAAAAACTCGTTCGGATAAATTTCCACTTACCCTTCATTCAACCGGCCAATACTGCAAAAAGGTCAAAGGAAAAATCTATTACTTTGGAAAGGATAAAAAACAGGCACTGGAACGGTATCTTGAACAAGCAGCATTTCTACATAATGGCAAGGCTAAAATGTTTAAAACCACTAATGGCAATATGACCTTGAAGAACCTGTGTAATATTTATTTACAGCACCAGCAAGCCAAAGCTGCATCTGCTGAAATTACTATCCGCCATCATGCTGATCAAATTAGCTGTTTAAAAAAGTTTATGAGTTTCATTGGACAACATCGTAAGATAAATGAAATATCTACCCTTGATCTGCAAAACTATAAGAGAAAACTCAAACGTGCCTATAATTCAGCACATCGAATAAATTTGAACATAAGTATCATGAAGACGATGTTCCACTGGGCCAGGAAGAATGATGTATTGGATTACATCCCTAATATTGACGCGGTCAGCAGTGTTAAAATCATACACAAGCAGCGCCATGTTTTCACATCTGAAGAGATACATCGATTAATTAATTTTGCTGATGTCCAGATGAAAGCCATGATATGGCTGGGATTAAATTGTGGTTTTGGGTGCACTGATTGTGCTGAGCTTAAATGGAATGATTTGGACCTTGTAAATGGCAGAGTAAAACTTGCGAGGGGAAAGACCGGCGTTTCAAGAGATCTTCCGTTATGGCCGGAAACAATACAGTCTCTTGAGAACATTCCCAAATCCGGCAAGTTAGTATTCCATGCATCAAAAGATAAGCCTTTGATTCGAACGGCATACCAGATTGACAAAAATGGCTCAAGCAAATATTCCAATATCAATTTGGTAACTTCAAGGTTTTCAAAGCTTATGAAAAAAGCAAGTATTGGAGCTCCCAAAGGAACAGGTTTCTATACTCTTCGGAGAACTGCTGCCACGATAGCAGCCAGGTCAGGAGATCCATTTGCAGTTCAGCGATTGCTTGGTCATGCTAATCTGAAGATGGCTACGAGATATGTACAGGATGTTTCTACGCAAACGGATAGAGTAATTGAAAACAGCAGAAAGTATGTCTGTCGGATTAACAAGTAGTCCAACCAGAAAACCTCCGTGATTAACCACTGCGTCCTAGATTCGAGCCCTGATCGGCGAGGTTCAGGGGTGAAGGGCTACAGAATTCTGGCAACAACCTAAACATTTATTGTGAACAGGGAGTGGAGATTTGACCGCCTAACAAATAGTAACTATGTCGCACCCCGATTCCACTACTTTTAGTCATTCTCAGCCCATAATTCCCAATTTTGCTGACATGAAACAACCGGCGAGCTTGAGATGAAATCAGAGCTTTTGTGGGGAAACTGCCCCAAGCTGTAAGGAAGGTTATACTTCGGAAACCAGAAAGTGAAGAAGTTCTGACAGCATCATGGAATGGTGGCCTATCCATATTGGAGTAGAAGAAAGGTATTCTTGAAGCATTTGTGTGCCACCTTGAGGCTATGAAGGGCTTGACTCCCCCGGGGACGGCCAATACTATATCGACCGATTAGGTAGTGTCCATACGAGATTGTGGATCTTGCTGGGCATACGCGAGTTCTTGTCGCAAGGAGTTGCAGTGGCTTCTATCATTGTAATCTCAGGAACACGAAAGGGCGACTTTTACCGACTTGGGCAAAGGACAAATGTGATTGGCCGCGATGAGGCCCTGCCAATCCAGATCCTGGACGACCGTGTTTCCCGAAAGCATATGCAGATCCATTTCGACCAACGTAACTGGTCTTACTCTGCAGCCGACATTGGCAGCAGAAATGGTGTGCTAATCAATGGTGCGAAAATCGACAAAGAGACCGTGTTAGCCGATGGCGACTATATTACCATCGGTAACACCAGCCTTATGTTTACGGTAAAAGATTTCTTTGATCGCGAAAGTGCGCTGGCCCACGTCAAGAAAGTTGGCGAGCGGACGCGGCCTACAAAAACATATTGACAAGTGATAACCGTGCTGTTGTCTATCTGGCAGTCCCGATTAGGGCTTTGATTGCAGCCTTGATATGTTCCAAAAGCTGCAACCGAGCAAATACCATCTCAGCCAAGTCAGCGCGTCGGGCCATTGTGTGGCGAGAAAAGGCGCGTCTGACAATCTCTATATGACGGACCTATAAAGGGGGTTTGGAATTCGGTAAGCGCTGTATTGAGCGAGTTTGGCCTTCTTGTTTGACAGACTCCGGCTCTGGTACAAAACCCGCGACAGAGCTATGCTTGGCTTGCTTTTTGACTAAGTTTCTATTGTTACTTGTTGTGTTCTGGTGATAAATCCCGTTGAGGCGTCCCATAATACCGCGCTGATATGAGCGGCGGTAGCTCACTCTGAGCAAGACTGCTCTTTTGTAGTTTGCTGACCCATTCCGGCGGCAATTTTCCTTGAATCTGAGAGCTAAACTTGGTAGAATATATTAGAGTTAATTTGGGGATTTTGTGAGGCTTAAGGAGCGGTGATATAGGCTTTCTTGCCTGCGGATGAGGGGCTTAATGACTGGTTTGACCCCCGTCTTAGAGATGGATAGGGTTGGATAGTCACCACTACGGCTCATAGGCACCAACCCTGGGGAATTAGTATGCGTAAGAGAATGGGAAAACATTTTCAAGAGTGTACTCTTACATTCTTGGTCTTATTGTTATTTCTCACACGCCTGACCGCAGGTGTTGAGCCAAATTCCACCCCTGCCGAAAAAGGAGTTTCGAAAACAGCCCAGCAGCGGCTGAGAACGAGGGTCACGTACAGTTGCGTAGACTCACCCATTGAAACAGTGCTGATGAATTTGGCTGAGCAGGCGAACATCGATATCGTCAAAAGTCCTAAAGTTACCGGCAACGTTACGGTGAAAGTAACGAATGTGCCTTTGGAGGAAGCACTGACCAACATTCTTGCGGCGCATGATTACACATATGTGGCCACAGAAAGTATGATTAGAGTAGTGCCGCTTCCCGAAATTGCTGTCGCAATAGAGCAGCCGATCACGAGGATTTATCAAATTACCTACGCAGACGCTAACGAAGTTGCACAGGCTCTGCGCACTTTCGTGTCGAGGCAGGGCAAAGTAGCTCTGAATAAAGGAACCAGCCATATAATGGTCACGGATATCGAAAGTAAAATCAAAGGTATAGACAAGTTCATCGAGCAAATAGACCACCTGACAGCGCAGGTGCTGGTTGAAGTAAGAATCTATGATATAACCAGCAAGGAGGGCTTTGAGTTAAGTCCCGATTGGCATGCCGGCCGAAATGCCCCCCTCACTGCGGACACATTCCTCCTCCCCGACGAAGTGACTACAACTGAAATTGGAAGAAGTACGGTTGAATTCGAAGAGGATAGGACTGATACCAGGACAGTGACAGGCCCCTTTGTGGAAGTGAGGCGCGAAGAAAGTACTACTGAAGATAGTGGGAGAACAGATACCGAGGCCACGTTTTTAAACCCTCGCATAATAAGAACCAATTATCGGAGGAAGCCCTTTGCAGGCGGCTCATTTGACCGTATCACAGGCGGCACCTTGAGTTTCAGTCTTCTCAACGATGCGGTTGACATAGACCTGCTGTTGAGTGTTCTGCACCAGCAGGTTGAAGCGAAACTTCTTGCTAATCCTCGGGTTCTCGTGCTCGATAACGTAACCGCCAATTTCGAGATAGTACGCGAAGTTGCTTACAGGGAGTTACTGCAGGTAGCCAGGGAAGACCCTATAACCTATACGGAATTTAAAGATGTCGGCGTTCAGCTCAAAGTTACCCCGCACATTGCAAGGGATGGGATGATAAGGCTGCACATTGTGCCTGAATTTGGGGTACTGGTAAGTCAGGGTGCAGTGAGTGTCTTGACAACCAAGGATGACTTTGGCAGGGATGTGCACCAGAATGTATTAGGCGTGCCGACTGTTGACACCCGACGTGCTAATACTGTTGCAATGATAAGAGACGGACAGACTATCGTGATAGGCGGCCTGCGCAAAAGAGAAACCTCCAGAGACATAACCAAAGTACCGCTGCTTGCTGATTTACCATTTATTGGAGGCTTATTCAGGTCTGAAACCGAATCGGTAGAAATCAACGAGTTGGTCGTATTTATAACCGCGACAATTGTTACCGAACCTGAGCTTTCTGACCTCGAGAAAAAGCAATTCAGTCAAACCGAGTTTGCCGGTCCTGGGATGACAAAGCTAAGGCTTGAGGGCGATCATGAAGCCAAAGCTGACGGTGACGAGTTCAACATAACGGAAGCACTGGACCTGCTGCTACAAGAACTTGAGTCTTCCAAAAATTGATTGTTTGCGTCTGAGAATCGGCCGTTTAACAAGCCTTGGCTCTGCAAATGATATATTCAGGACTGCTTCTTGGGCAGCTTGGCGGTTTTATCGTAAATTCCCCAATAGATTGCGAGAATGGTTAAGCTGCTATAGTCCTCTTATTCCAACGACCTCGCCTGAAACCAGTTTCAAATCCGGATGAATTTTTACCAGTATGGCTCGTCCCCATTGAGGGATGTTGGGATTTCGCCACAACCGCTCTGGCATTTGTTCAACAACCGGTGAAACGTAGGTTATTTGAGACCTCGCCATCTGCGCCGGCTCAGCGTTCTTGACAATTTCCACCACCATCCCCTCTCGAACGTGAGCCAATTGTCTTTCCTCAACGTAGGCAACAATTTCACGCGGCTCAATTTCAGCCACCGCGAATATTGGGTCTCCTGCAGCGATGACCTCACCGGGTCTTCGCAAGAGATTCTCACCTGGCCTATGTAAAGCTACTTCATTTGCATTTCCCAGAATTGGGATGATGATACCATTGACCGGAGACTTTAACACTAATGGCATGCGTCTTGCCCGCAGTTCCTTTACCAGATGTTCCTGGACCGCTATTTCTTTGTGTATAACTTCCAGTGCGCTGTCGACTGAGGGGTGCTGCGGCTGCTGTTGCGAGAACTCAGCGAGTCGTCTCTGTGCTGCATCCGAATCGCTCCTGACTTGTTCAAGGAAGTGCTCGTTCTCTTCAATCTCCTTTGCCAGGGCGTTATGGGTTGCTCTTGCCCTTTGGTACGCGAGAAACGCAATATCGTTCTGGTCCAAAATGCTCTGAATGACAGAGGCTTTAGTATCCAGCTCGAGGCCCTCTAGCGCAGCGCGGTCGGTTTCAACGAGGGTCATCAACTCCAGGACACGGAGCTTGCTATTCTCTACATCGACAGAGAATCGTCGATGTGTTGCGGCCCAATCGGTCTGCCGGTTGGCTGCTTCAGCTACAAGGCGCTGCTGCTCGGCGACTACCTGGGCCCTGAGACGTTGGACTTCGGCCGAGGCGGTAGCCAATTGGGCCTGCAAATCTTCATTGTCGAGCACGGTATCGATAACAGCTAATGGCTGTCCCTGACGTACTCTCTCGAACAACTGCACGGGAACATCTGTCAGACGGCCATCACAGGTGGCAGCTATCTGATGCACGCGGCCTTGAGCTATACCTAAAACTTCAAAGCGCTGCGCCCGATGACGAAACAACACCACCACGCACACTACCGCTGCCATCCATATCAGCATAGGCAGAATATGTGTGCGGATACGACCAGGTCGAAGACTTCTGCCTCGCAAATTTTTGAAGCCTGTTTCTTTCATACCCGGGCCCTAAACCTCCAACAACTGTTCCTGCATCGTCAGGCTGACGTTTTCAATGCCCTCGACTTTTCCCAGTTCGGACAACATCATCTCATTTCTTTTGGCATTTCGTATTATCAACTGGTACGCGTATTCGATAGTGGGGCTGCCAAAGCCGCTATCCTGCGCCGATATAAGCGTGAAATTGCCGCAAAAGCGTTTAAGAACGGCGGTCACCGGGTGCCTGGGCCCAATGTGGCCTGTGAGACTGAAGCGCAAGAAGCCGTTATGAGGCTGGTGTGTACCGAAACCGGTGAAATGCAAGTATATTGCTATCAAACACAGAAAAATGGTGCCCATAATGGCGACGGAGTAGCGCTGGGAGCCGGCCGCCATACCTACGACAAGCGCACAGAAGATAAAAACTATGTCCCGCGTGTCTTTTACTACGTTACGGAAGCGGATAATAGCCAGAGCACCCATCAATCCAAAAGCAGTAATGATACTCTTGCCGATGACAGCCATAATCATGGATACCAAAACGGTTATCAAAACAAGCGACTGTACGTAGGATTTCGAATATGACAAACCGCTGTGGGTGAAGTAGTAGACCCAGGCCATGACCTGGCCTAAAACAAATGCCAACAACAGTGACAAGAGTATGCTTTGGGGGGTAAAGACGTCCCCTGTCGAGGGGGCCCCATCCAATATTTCCCAAAATCGTTCCATAGTTACCACACTGATAATCGGGGCGCACAATACCCTGTCAAACAAGACTGTTTTACTGAAGTAACATATTTTGAAATCGATTTTTGCTGCAAGTCGAAACACCTGACCATTTGACTTAACCACGCCGGGAACCTGGCGGTAAACTTTATCTCCAAAATCACACCACTCAGGGAGTGACGCTGCCAGCCGCGGCCGCTTAAGGTTACATCGAGCTCGTGGCCGACATTATAGGCAAGCTGCCGGTCGAGCGTTACCCGCACTCTGTTCTCCGAATCGTCTTCGTATGCCTGCCGCACGTACCGAACTCGCATCACAGGTCCGGCATTAATACTTTTCGTATACAACAGGAACTGTTTGAGAGTTTCCTCGTCGGCACTATAATCTTCTTTCGGCAGAGACAAGCCTGACAGCACACCTGCTATATCCTGATGCATTACCCGTGCCCGGCTCTTGATAATAATAACATTCATCCGGCGTTTAATCTCAAAAAAACGAGGGTAGTCCAGCTCGTCTGTATAACTGCGGATACGCAGCTTGAAGCGGTTCTTGTTTCCTTCGAGCGTCTGTCGGCAAAGCTGCAGATTCTGCGAATCCAAATAAAGAGTGACAATTGGATAAGCACCGCTCGGCTGCAATTTGCAATAATGGTCCAGGTGCAGATACGGCTTGATAAACCGCTCAATTGCGCTAGCCTTTGATTCACTGATACGGTACTTCAGCTCATAACGACACCGAGGGATAGGGTCCACCAGCTTATGTGGCCGTTTTGATATGCTCAAAGTGGTTTTGTGAGGATGTGACCTTGCCTTGTACCGAGATGGGTCCTTCAGTAGCCGGCTTGTGCCGGCTCCTTGTTCGTTGGTATGCTTTGAAGAATCTTTTAGCATGCTGAATCTCGCTTCCTAAGGCACCTGTTATTGAATCAACCAAAGTGGCTAACTCTATTTGTTTCAAGTACTTCGCACAGCTGGACCCTATAGTCTCATCTCCCAAAAAACCAAAGCATGATTAGCACCGCTGTGTGGACAGATTTTCTTCGGTTCTTCTTACCCGCACAAATAAGGGGCGTACACAAAGCCCCCCTCAAATTACCCTATTTTAACATTTATGGCTGCTCCAGTCAATGCCTTTCCTAGTTGAAACGGGGGAATAAACCACTTTCTTGTACAATCGACACGGCTCAGCACCCAGACCTATAGTCCCTTTTTTTGAGTGATTTAGGGATTGACGGTACCGGGAGAAGGACTGTTTGCGTCCCAGTTGTTGGGGTCGTTGCCGTAAAGGTTCGGGTCAATCCGCGCGAGCGATTTACCGCCACCGTCGGCCTGGATGGGCCAGAGGTCCACACCACCGGGACAATCCTCAGGATGGGAACCATCGCTGTAATTGACCCTGTCCACCCGAATATAATAACGCGTCCCAAACTCATCGACATCGCCCGGCTTCGACAGTTCCAGCTTCTCTCCGCCGTTGCTCAACTTGCCGTCGTAAGGTCCTAAAACCTCAACACCTGCCGGCATCGCCCCGTACCGCCACGTAAACGCTACGGGGTCCTTAACCACAAGCAGATAACCAGAGGCAGGTATGTTTGTATCCGCCGGGAAAATAAACTCGATACCATCGGTGAACTTCCAACGGTTGCCTTCCTCATCATATAAGTTCACATCAGCACTGGTGATGTTGTAAAGTTCGACATATTCATAATCATCGTTATTATACAAACTGAGGTCAGGCCAATCCGGATGATACATAATCTCACTAATCACAATTGGGCCAACCTTGGGATAAGTATTAGCCCAGCCCGGTGTGTTGTAGTCCATTGCCACAAAGTTATAATTGCCGGTACTACCCTTGAAGTAGAGGCCGAACGATACATTCGAATCCGAAGCGCCGAAGTCTTCCACTTCGCGGTAGCCTGTCAAATGGCCATTAGCGTCCAGACCGGAGGACAAGCAAACCTCCTCGCCATTCTCGCTAAAGGCGAAAGGTATGTGACAGCCCGGGTCATTCGGATTACCAAAATTGGCGTCCTCGTAGAAGACCAGATACTCCCCAGTAAGTATCCAGGTTCCTGGAGCTATCTCGTATTTCATCAGGTTGGAATCGCTGTCGCTGAGGAACCAGCCGCCAATGTCGATAGCGCCGTCCGTAGTGTTATAGAGTTCCACCCAATCGGGGGCAAGATGCGAGTGCGCCATCACTTCGTTTATCACCACGGCGCCGGGATTGGGGACAATTCCCGCATCGTCCCAGCCCGGTGAGCCGCCGAGATATGCACTGGGACGCCAGGAATCCTTCTCGGACCAACTGTTCGGGTCACTGTTAGTCGGATCTATCAAAGTCAGAGAAAAACCACCACCGTCAGTAATCGGACGCCAACCATCCTTATATTCAAAGTCATGAATCGTCTGGCCGATAGCATCTTCGAGCTTAATTCTTTCACCGCCGTTGTTGAGACTGCCGGTATATTCGCCCGCGATAACACCGGCAAAACCCGGATACCGTGACATAAATGCATTCTGGTCCTTGACGACCACGACATAACCGCCGGCAGGCACGTCAATATCATCCGGAAAGGTAAAATCAACTCCGTTAGTGAACCTGACCAAATTCAAATTCAATGTACTTGACCCGATATTTTTCAATTCAATGAACTCAGTGTTTGGGTCGTTCGGGTCGTTGGTGTCCTGCGGATGGTACATAATCTCGGTGATACGTACGTTATCCGCAACCGGACCTACGGCAAAGGTCGCCTCGTTCAATGCGCTCCATTCGCTGGCGGCCAATACACGTGCCTTCACGTGCGTGCTCTTTGTCAGCACCACCGGCCCGCTGTATGGCGTCCCGACAGGATTGCCGGTTACGGCCTGGCGCGGGTTGGAGCCATCGAGAGTATAATAGATAGTACCTGAACCGGACATTGTCACGGCGAATCCGGTTGGGTCATATCCGCCACGTGGAGTGATAGTCGGAGGGTCGATGCTCGGATAGAGCCCTCCATAATTATCCAAAGCAGTCATAAAGATGTTAACAAAGCCGGTCATATCCACCGTCTCGGGCGGCACAGTTGCAGGCCCACCATATCCACCCCCCGCCGGCCACCGGGCTAACTCACAAATCGCAGCATCATCTATATAATCTGTGATTGTATCCCACCGCGCCTGTGTGTTATCATCAGTCAGCGCGCCGTCATTAAAGCAATGTTTATAAATACGGTCGGCAAACAGGATGTTAAAATCCTCGTTCTCATACAAAGCCAGCCACGTATCGACAATCGTATACCCTGTCATTGTAAAGTAGTATGGCGGTACCCAGGGCTCGTAGTGTCCGGGAGGACTGGCTGCATTCTTGAATACATATTCCGCATCCCACATAAGCATCATAAAGCCTTCGGGCGGCACAGAACCTACCAGCGGAACGTTGCGCATACCAGCGTACCAGTTGTTGTCGATGGTGTCTCCAAAACCTGAGAACCAGAACAGAATCGTGTAATCGGCAAAATTTGTTGCATCGCAGAGACCTTTGAACGTTTCGTAATTGCATGGGTCCTCCAGATTCTGGGCCTGGGCCATCGATATCATGGTGTCAAAACGTGTGCTGTCCCCGCTGATGTGGTCCTCACCTCGCTCGTAACCGTGGTTGGTGGCGAAGTAATCTTCCTTTTCTCCCCCGAAATATGACGAAGTAAACCAGGCGTCCGGCCGCTCCGTGGCATTATAAAGTCCCCAGTATGTACCGTTGAGGTAAAGGTGCACATAGGCCCCACGGGCGCTAACATCTGACATAGCAATTTGTGAGTCCCGCGTCCACTGGTCTCCTGCATATGTAACGGGCATATTCTTGCTGGCTCGTAGAACAATTCTATCAAATTCATCCACCGCTGAATCAGCATTGACAGGGGCGGATTCGAGAAATGGGTATCTTAACTGCGTCGGTCCGAAAGCACTCTTGAATATCAACTTGTAGCTGCGCTTGTTCAGTGCCCAGCTATGGCCCTCAATAGCACAGTTAATCTGCAATCCCTCTCCCTCGTTGGGGTCGGCGTAGATTAACTCAGCCGAGGTAGGCAGTTCCATCTTAGGTAAACCTTGGCTCGGATATCGACTGTCATGGTCTTGAAGATTAGCCAAGTCACTTGCATTCATCGCGATAGAAAGCGTGGGAATCGATTTGAATGCATCCTTGACGACACCACTGCCGTAGGTTGTCACAACACCCTGATCGATATCCGGCTGGTTTATCACATCGTCCAGGAAAATGTAGGTCTGTGTATCCACGTTGGCCGGCAGATAACCAGGCTTAAATGCCGCCGCACGCAGCGTCGTTGTCTGGTTGATGTCAATGGGGCCGGTGTAAGCATAAGTTCCGTCTCCTTCAAATTCGTTTGGCTCACTGCCATTGAGCGTATAGTGTATCACAGCGTCCTCAGTGTTGCAGGTGATGGACACATTGAACGGCGACTCGTAGAAGCCGCGGTTGTGGCTGAATTTCGTGTCGGCAACCTCACCAAGATACGCACCATCATTTTGCGCCAGGGGCGTGGGGGTAGCAAAGAACCGTAAGTTTTCACTGGCATCCGGGTAGCGACCGTAGGAAATGTCGCTAACTTGTGTCTTGAATTCTATACTGTCAATCAAAGTAACGGCGTCGGCGGCGTAAAGGCTGACCTCATCGCCACTCTTGGAGAGTGCGAAACCCGCGTGGAGCCCCGGTGTATCACAGACATCGTTATCTGCCCATATCAGCAGGTAGCCGTATGGCTCGACTGTGGTTTCAGCCGGGCGGTCGTCAGGAATCTGCCACCAGTTTTGACTGTCCGCCAACCACATGCCCCCCATATCAACAGTTATGCCACTTGCGTTGTAGAACTCAATCCAGTCATTATATTGACCCTGTGGGTCCATTATGGTTTCGTCATTGGACGCCATAAATTCGTTGATAACAAGAGGGCAAAGCTTGACGCGCCAGTTCCCAGCGAGCAGACCAAAATCAAACATATCTACCCAGTTACTCCCGTCGAAGTCCGCGCAATTAAAGTCGGTGCAGCTACCCGGTGAGTCCAACCACTGACCGGCAAGAATCTCCAGGTCGTTGAAATCGACTTCGCAGTTTTCATCCAGGTCACCTACCGGACAAACATGGGCCGCTGGGGGCAGGATTGTAAAGGTGTGCTGAGCATTTATTCCCAGTTTAGCATTGTTCGGACTGGACAAAGTGATTTCAATCGTCTCATCCGGGTCTTCCTCATAGTCGTCCTCCGCAATGGTTATACTGATGTACTTGGTCACCTCACACGGCTCAAACACGAGGGTGCCATAGGCCAGGTTATAATCTTCACCCCCGATGGCTGTTCCGCCTGTCACATTGTAGTCCACCGTCACCGTATCGGCCCACTCCCACGACAAACTCACAGGGATATAGGCCGGTGAGACACTCTCCTGCCCTTCACTCGCAGTTGTATCGAAGGCAACATTCGGCCTGGGGTCGAGGATTGTGTAGATGTGCTGTGTTATCGCCCCCAGTTCTGCATTAACAGGATCGGACAACGTCACTTCAATTGTCTCATCTTCCTCAGGCTCTCCGTCGTTCACAATGACAATGTTAATATACTCAGATGTGGCCTGGTTCGGCCCGAAGATCAGCGTTCCGCCAGCAAGGGTATAGTCCTGCCCACCGCCAACGGCGGTACCGCCGGTCACGTTATAGTTCACAGTCACCGTATTTGGGGTAGCAGGCGACAGAACTACTGAAAGAACGGCCGGACCACTTTCAAAATCTGCTGAGGCAGCCGAATCAAACTGTACAGTAGTCCCTGTGGCGTCGAGTTCGAAACCATTGAGAACCGCCTTGGATTCATTCCCGCCATCGGTAGTCGGCGTGTAGGTAACGACTACATCACCTGTGCCGTTGGCCGTGAATGTCACCGTGCTTTGCCCCAGATTGTT
>Ga0114922_10000267_pt1 | contig 50324 bp, 38 predicted proteins | sample AartaG_FD_100975 | JGI IMG/M metagenome (GOLD analysis project Ga0114922, IMG submission 100975) | Deep subsurface microbial communities from Aarhus Bay to uncover new lineages of life (NeLLi) - Aarhus_00045 metaG | ecosystem: Environmental > Aquatic > Marine > Oceanic > Sediment | place... | reverse complement strand
TAACGAAAGACAGCTTTTTACAAAAAGTTTTTAACTATGAGCAAAATAAAGAATGGAAGTTTGAAGGCAAACTGCCCTGCATCATTGACTTTTATGCGGATTGGTGTGCGCCGTGCAAAATGGTAGAACCTATTTTAAAAGAACTTGCTCAAGAATACCAGGGTAAGCTCAATTTTTACAGAGTTGACACACAAGCTCAACAGGAATTAGCGGCCGCTTTCGGCATTCAAAGCATCCCCAGCATGCTTTTTGTACCGCTAAATGACGAACCACAAATGGCAGTAGGGTTCTTACCAAAAAAAACACTGAAAAAAGCAATAAAGGAAGTGTTGAAAGTTGAATAATGTGGACTTATTCTCTAACCGCTGCTCAGCCTGACGAATGCAGCTCCCGGGACTAATCGAATTGCGAAAAACCATCAGCCGCGAGAAATTGGCCACGCTGGCCATATCAAACGAAAAGTTGCCTACTTCCGGTTTATTATCGTTACGCGAAATTAAGGCCATATTGCAGGCTGAACCACTATAAAACATTTGTGTTCTAAAGCAAAATACTCCGAAAATTTACTGGACAGTTCCGTGGGGAGCAATTATAATATAGGTGTAATTTCGGTTTAGCGCTAAAAAGAAAGGCAGTTTGCTATGGCACATAAAAAGGGACAAGGCTCTTCGAGAAATGGCCGGGACAGCAATCCGCAGTATAGAAGTGTGAAGCTGTTCGGCGGCCAGGCTGTAAAGGCCGGCTCTATCATCGTCCGGCAGTGCGGAACAAAGTTCTTCCCCGGCCGTAATGTCGGCATGGGCAGGGACTACACCTTATTCGCTACCACAGATGGCACAATCCACTTCCAGGGCAGAAAAATCCACGTCGTTTGATAGAAGCAAAAAAATAATTAGCTAAGAAAAGGATGGTTCCACGCCATCCTTTTTTTATTGCAAGAGATAAGATACGATATACGAGCGTTATGTTTATCGATAAGGCAAAAATCTGGGTCAAGGCGGGCGATGGCGGAAATGGCTGTCTGAGCTTCCGACGAGAAAAGTACGTGCCAAAAGGCGGGCCGGACGGCGGCGACAGCGGAAGGGGAGGAAACGTCTATTTCGAGGCGGCCGAAAATCTCGATACTTTGATAGATTTTGCCGGCAAGCATCACTGGCGGGCTCAAAACGGACAACCCGGCTCAGGGGCAAATAAACACGGAGCAAATGGCCAAGACCTGATAATCCGAGTCCCGCCGGGAACACTCATCCACGATGTTGACCTGGACCTGCTTCTCAAGGACTTAAACAAGGTCGGGTTGAAGGTTTGCATCTGCCGCGGTGGAAGAGGCGGAAAGGGCAATAAGGCCTTTGCTACCTCAACCAATCAGGCCCCAAGGCACACCGAACCCGGCAAAACGGGCCAGGAAAGAAATATAAGACTCGAATTAAAACTCATCGCCGATGTCGGGCTGGTCGGTATGCCGAATGCCGGCAAAAGCACACTCATCTCCCGCTGCTCGGCTGCAAGGCCGAAAATCGCCGATTATCCGTTCACCACAATCGAGCCGGTGCTCGGCATCGTTGAATTAAGCGACTTCCGCCGGTTCGTTATGGCTGACATACCCGGCCTAATCGAAGGCGCCCACGACGGTGCAGGCCTCGGCTTCGAGTTTCTAAAACACATTGAAAGAACGCGAATTATCGTCCACCTCCTTGATATAATGCCGACGGTTGGCTCCGACCCCGTGGAAAATTACTATGGGATACGCAGCGAATTGCAGCAGTACAGCAAGGCCCTTGCTCAAAAGCCGGAAGTCATCGTTGCCAACAAGATAGACCTCGACCCGGACTCCGAAATAGTAAAGAACCTGAAGAAGAAATTGAATAAAAAGATTTACCCAATCTCAGCAGTCACCGGTGCCGGAATCAAGGAACTAAGCGAATTCCTGTGGCAAAAGGTAAAAGAACTTAAAAGTTTATCCTGAGCGAAGTCGAAGGGCTAATTTTCTCCGCAGGGGCGCAAAAAACAGGCCGAGCCAAAGTAAGTCCAGCCTTAATTTGCCAAAATTACTTGGTAGGTAGTAGCAGTTCCTCCGGCCAGTCGAATAGGTTTGGGTCTATCAACCCTTGTGTATCAACATAGATGCTTTTTGTTGTTGCTTTTCGTGAGGGACTTACTCTTGTGCCGTCCCTGTTTATGGAATGATGCTGGATTTTTATTTCCGCTGGAAACCACTTCCCATCTGGAGTCTGTGCCAGTTTAGTGATTTCGACTATTTCGCTGTGAAAACTCCCATTACCGTCATGAGTATTAGTCTCAGGCTCATGCTGTTCCCATTCGTTATCTTCCTCCCACACGGCCTTGGGTCGCTGATGATGCTCATGCCTGATACATATATAGTCTTTCGAAGGGTCAATCCAGAATATTACTAGCGCCTCCGTAGGAGGAAATCCCGTCTTTTTAAATCCCTTGATTTGCGATGAAATACTTACACCCATACAACCTGGAAACTTCTCTGAACGTGGAAGCATCTGTATTTTGGCATCTTTGGCATTGATGTACATCGTACGCCATGCTATGTGCTCAAGAGAATTGAGTTGTTCGTTTATAGCTCTATATCTGAGTAATCTACTCGTTGGTGAATTACCAAGATCTTCTCTATGCCAGATTATTTGGCCCATATTTCGTTTATAAGGCATTAAAGTAACTTCTATCTTTCCTTTCAATGCCTCCGTTTGGTTCCACAAATCATCAAAATCTTGCATTTGACTGACATCTATTGCGTTATCACTTTTCCGCCTATATCCATAATTATCTAAACGCCATTTTTCGTCTTCTTTAGCGACTCGCCTTTTAATATTTCCGTTATTATCTAAGATAATCATTCGATAATTTGGAAAAGCATCTCTTGCCTTATCATAAGCCTGTTTTAACTCGATCACATTCGTTGGAACAGTTGCCCTTATTCTTTCTTCCACTGTCAAATGCTTGGTGTATCCTTCCGGGATTTTCACTTCCAGCGTGCCTGGTGGTATTGTCACATCGTATTCGATAAGTTCATAATCCATATTAAACTTATTTGAGTCGCCGTAATGGGTTTGCATTCTAACGGTTTTATGGTCTGAATCTCTTACCCAACATTTAAAGTATATCGGAGGATGTCCCTCTTCCTTCTTTTCCTCTGACGGTGTACCGATGAACTCATATATAGTTGCCTTTTCACCAACTATAATTTCACTACCAACTACTTGCCCATCCGATATGCTGAATCCGGGTATTTCCTGATGAGCCTCAAAATCACCCGTTACCAAAGCATCAAACATCCCGTACACATTTCGTTTTTCTTTTGGTATAGACTGCTCAAACCATTTTTTACCGTGATGCTCCAAACCTACCCACTTTTTTTCTGTGAAATAATTAGTTTGTACACCTTCCAGAACCGATTTCCCTGCAAAGGGATTTCTTCGAAGCCAGCATTCACCCCTAACGATATGAGGTTCTTCAGATTCTACCTCACCGTTTTCCCCCAGCCTTGGCGTCACCGTACTAAATGTCATCCTCAATGTCATCAAAATATGTATAGTGTTAGTTGACTTGATATCGTTTTCGAGTGTTTCTATTACATCCGCCCAAGCCACACTTGCTCCATCAATTGGACCTCCAAATTGGCTTATGCCAATCATTACCGCAACGATTATCACCGTTGCCGCGGCGGCTAACTTTGTTATTCTGCTTTTCATAATTGTACCTCGAATAAACGCCAACGCATGATTGACCCGCCCCGCGCGTTTGTGCTGTTTAGAACGGTCGGGCAGCGACGCCATCAGCGTTTGGCGAAGGTGATTGTGGTTTTGGTTAAACGCTTCGTACGCCTTGTTCAAATCGTTATCCAGCGGCGTTTTCATCGGATATTCTCCTGTTCTTTAACCAGTAAGCACTCCAACCGTTTCCGGGCCCGGTCAAGGACGCGGTAGAACCCCGACCTTGACAGGCCCATTATCCTGCGGGCGTTGTTAGCCGATTTACCCTGCAGATAGAACGTATGCAAAGCTAACCGTTCCTTTTCCGGAAGTGTTGTAATCATTTGTTGCAGGTGCTCTATCCGACTATCATTCGGCGGGTCAGGAGCAGCCGCCTGGGCATTATTAAGCCCAACATGCTTGTCTCGGCCCTTTGACTTCTGGCACCGCCATTCTTTGCAGCGCAATCGGGCAATCCCGACAACCCACTTCCCAAAACGATCTGGGTCACGCAAACGGTCTAATTTTTCATAAGCTCGCATAAATACATCCTGTGCAAGGTCCTGGGCGTCAGTAAGGTTCCGGGTAGTATCGTAGCAGATGGCCCGAACCAATGGCGCATAACGGTCGTACAGCTTCTCATAGGCTGCTTTCTCGCCGGCGAATACAGCCTGTATCAGCTCTCTATCGCTTGGTTTTGTCAACTCGGGGCCCTCAAGTCTTAACGTACTCTATAAACATAGTGACCAAACAGGGCAATTTGTCTACTGGAATTTTGAAATATTTTCTCAACCAAAGCGTTGCGCTGAATTCAACCGATGGGAGGACAGAAGGAAGGGAGCCAGTCGACTGGATTTTCCAGCTTACGGCAGGTTTTCGAGGTCGGCCAGGTCTCTGTGCCTGCCACAGGCCTTTTTATTAATCTTCAGGTGCTTCAAGCTAATCAAGTTGACTTTCACGCCGTCCAGTATATCCACTACCCGTTCAGCGTAACATTCATTGAAATTGACACCGGAAACCGTTGTGGCGAGTTCTATCCTGACAGGTGGTACGCCCAGGCGGATTACTTGCCATTCTTTGAGGAAAAGCTCCGGCGATAATTCGGGAAGGTCGAAGCCGAACTCTTTCAGGACAGTAACAATACTCTCGGCGTTGGCCGGGTTCATACCAATCCAAATATCCATATCGACGGTAGCCCGCGGATAACCATGATAACCAACAGCATATCCACCGATTAGCAGATACTCAACTTGATGAGCGTTGAGTAACTTCAAGAACTCTTTGAAGTCGGATGGCAGATGGATCGTAGCCATAGATAATTTGCCGCATCAATTCAACGGCTTCCAGCCGTTCGTAAGGGGTTCTGGAAAGCCAATATGATTTCTCGTCTGACTTCTCGAAAACTGACGCTACTATGAAAACATCTCTTTGTATCTTCGGAAAATCAAACCTGTCCATACAATAACTATACCGGAAAAGGACATGGGTGTAAATAAAACTTCTTGCCCGTTATTCTCCCCTATCTTTATGACAATTATTAGAATGGTCATAAATTGACATCAGCAAAAGAATAGAGTAAACTTGACTCGGCGGAGCGAGCCGTAGCCGGAAAGGTATGGATAAATACGAGCCATAGGGCACAAATTATGAACATAATCGCGGTAGATATTGGCAATACGAATATTACAATAGCCCTTTACTTGAAGGACGAAGAGCATTTTATCAAATCCGTCTCCGGCCGGTCCCGCGCACAATTGACCGAAATTTTCAAATCCGCCTGGGACAAAATTCCTCTTGCCCAAAGCTCTAAAGAAGGAAAACGCGACGGCGTCATTGTCGTTTGCAGCGTAAAACCCGCCTGGACGAAACTCATCCGGGAAATAGCAAAGGAAAACCTCGACGAAAAGCTGCACATTATAGGCGAAGACATACCGCTGCCAATGAACCTTTGGGTGGATGAGCCGGACAAAGTCGGCGCTGACAGAGTAGTCTCCGCCGCAGCGGCTTACGCTGTCGTCAAAGATGCCGTGGTCGTTGCAGACTTCGGCACCGCTGTCACCATCGACCTCGTTGACGGAAAGGGAATTTTTCTTGGCGGCGTCATCTGTCCGGGCCTTGAAATCGGAGCACGCGCACTTAAAGAGCACACCGCCCAACTGCCGGAAGTAAAAGTTACCAGGCCGAAGGCGCCATACGGCAAAAATACAGACGAGGCGATAAAGTGCGGCCTGTATTACTCGGCTGTCGCAACTGTGCAGGAGATCATCAGGCGTTACGCAGAGAATCTCGGCAAATGGCCACACTCGGTACTTACCGGCTCAGCCGCAAAAGTTATTAAGGACGACTGCGAGTTTATTGATTCCTTCGTGCCGAACCTCGTCGTAAAAGGTATCGTCCTGACATACAAAAAATATATCGAAGAAAAAACAGAATAAGTCACTTGGGGCTGACGAATGTTAACAAAATTTGCTTCCAACACTTATTACAACTTAATACTCATATCATTACTACCAACCTTTCTAATAGTGACGGTTTTTTGGGCACTGAAAACCTCTTTACATAAAACTAAAATTCGCTTGATAAGGGAACTTCTATCAATCGGTATTATGGTGTTTTGCTTATCATTCTTTATTTTTTATCTTATAGATTACGGCTTATCAGAACTTTTTGAGGTATCAGACCACGTCAGAGACACAATCCCCGATGAAAGGACATACGGACGCTTCTTGGTCCCTGCAATTACTATTTTGAGTTGGGCGGCGTTTTTTATCTCTTTGTCTAAGTTTTCCAAAGTTGAACTCACAAAACTCAGCCGAATAGTATTACTAATTCTCTGTTTTCTGCCGATAGCATTGGCTGCATTTACCATTGTTATTGAGCCAAAACTTAACAACTGGCTTATCATCCGCCTTGCAATCATATCTTCATTGCCATGTTGGATCTTAAACAGCTTCGCTATACTGACTGGAAAAACACTTAGCCAACTGATCATTACGGTTCTATATCGTCTCCATCTTTTACCATAAAAATATGATTGTCCACTTACATTGAGCTCAATATGAATGCTTTCGCTGCAGTAATGACCGGCAAAGGGACCGGCGCAATATCAACCATTCAAGTCTTCGGCGACAAAGCCGAAGCCATCATAAAAAAGATATTCAAACCGGCGGGCCGGAAGCCGACATTTCTACAACCTGGTAAAATACTGCTCGGAACAATCGTCGATGGCAGCGAGACCATTGATGAGGTTGTAATCGGCTGCGAAGGGGCCGAAACCTTCGCCATTGGTTGTCATGGCAATCCCATCATCGTAGAGATGATAATGCAGCTGCTCCAGAGCTGTGGAGTCACGCTGCTGACTGCTGACGAGCTTCTACATAAAATCTTATCGGCACAAAAGCAAACCGGTACAATCGCCCTTGAAGCCAAACTCACCCAGCCTAAGGCCAAAACACTCGAGGGCACAAAAATAATCGCAAATCAAATCGACGCCGGCCTAAGCAAAAAAGCGGCCGAATGGCTCAAAAAAATAAGCGATATATCTATTGAAAAGATGAAATCCGAGGCTGACCAGATACTTAAACACAGCCGAACAGCGAAACTGATTATCATCGGCTGCAAAGCCGCCATAATAGGTCCGACAAACACCGGCAAAAGCACACTTTTGAATTGTCTTGCCGGCCGGCAGAAAGCAATTGTCACGGACATTAAAGGCACAACGCGAGACTGGGTCTCTGCACAATGCAAAATCGGGCCGCTTTTGGTAGAACTGATTGACACAGCAGGTTTGGATGAAGAGCTTGCAGCAGCGCCTCAAGACGTTGTCGGGAAAGCGTCTCAGCAAAAAAGTATCGAAATTCTCGAAAGCGCAGATTTGGTTTTGCTCGTCTTGGACAACAGCCGGACCGCAGAGCAGCTTGACGAACGGCTGCTTGAAAAAATTGCCGGCGGGAAAGTCCTTACGGTCTTGAACAAATCCGATCTGCCGGCCGGGCTCGATATCGGAAAAGTGCCGAAGATTTTGGCAAACACGGTGCGGATAAGTGCTAAATTCGAGACCGGTATCGAAAACCTCACGGAAAAAATCCGGCAGCTTGCCGGCGTAGCCGATTTTGATTTACACACCGCTGTTTGCTTTACACACCGCCAGGAAAACCTGCTAAAACAACTCAAAAACGTCGAATCCAAACAGCACGCCGCCTCCCTCATAACGGAGTTGTTAAACGGCCAAGTGTAGCGTGGGCTGTGCCAACCAAAAATAAAAGGCTGGTGAAAAATAAATGGTGGGCAGAACTCACCCTACGTGCTAAAATTGTGAAATCTGTTCAACACAATACTTTGCTATTGGAATTAAGAGGTCTAAACAATGGCATTACAATTTGAATGGGATAGCAAGAAATCTCAGTCGAACAAGAGGAAGCATGTACAATTTTTGGTGATCCCTTATCTATTACCATCCATGATCTGGCCCATTCAATCGGTGAAGATAGATTTATCACCATTGGAACATCTATCAATGATACGCTCATTGTGGTTGTACATACAGATCGTGATGATACCATACGTATTATCAGCGCTCGTAAGACCACCAGAAACGAGAAGAGGCAATATGAGCAGGGATAATTAAACTCTTTTGTCTGGAGAAAAGCATGAGAAAAGAATATGATTTTAGTAAAGGTGTAAGAGGCAAATACGCCAAAAAGTACAAGGCAGGAACTAATATCGTTTTGCTGGATCCCGACGTGGCCAAAATATTTAAAACACCAACCTCAGTGAATCAGGCATTAAGGTCCTTGGCTAAAATTATCAAAGCTCAAAAACAAAAAGCATAACACCAATATCAGCACCGGCAGAAGCTTAGAGAAGAAAGCACGATTTATTCACCCGTTTTCGATATTTTATTCTGAAAGAGAGCTTTTACATTCCCACCGGCAGGAAAACCTGCTCAAACAATTGAAAAACGCCGAATCCAAACAGCACGCCGCCTCAATCATAACGGAGTTGTTAAACGGCCAGCTTCGTGTATAATCTTGCACTATGGCCGATACAAATGAAAAATTGACGCCGGCGATGAAGCAGTTCTCCAAGTTCAAGGCCAAGTACCCCGATTGCATACTGTTTTTTCGCATGGGCGATTTCTACGAGACCTTCTACGAAGATGCCAAAACCTGCTCGCGCGTCTGCGGCCTGACACTGACCAGCAGAAGCAAGGGCAGCAATCCCATCCCTCTGGCTGGTGTACCATATCACGCCGTCGATGGGTATCTGAAAAAAATGCTGCAGGCCGGCTACAGGGTCGCTGTTTGCGAGCAGGTCGAAGACCCCAAAACCGCAAAGGGCGTCGTCAAACGTGACGTTGTACGAATCGTCACGCCGGGAACCATCACAGACGATATCCTGCTCGACGCCAAGGAGGACAACTTCCTCTGTGCGGTAGGTCTCGGCTCAAAACACCAGGCCGCTATTAGCTGGGTCGATATTTCCACAGGCCACTTCTTCGTACAGGACTTGCCCGAAGGGAAACTGCTTGATGAGCTGCTGAGGCTGTCCCCGGCTGAGTGTCTGCTGCCCGACAGACGCGGCGAACTATTTGAAGCCGAGACGAGGAAGCTCGCCGCAGACGTCGAGCAGTTGACCCGCGCCATCGTAACCGAGCGTCCCGCCTGGTACTTCGACCCATATCAGGCAAGAAAACGCCTGCTGAAACACTTCGGCACTGCTACTCTCGAAGGCTTCGGCATTGGTGATGATGAGGATGCCCTCATTCCTCCGGCAGGTGCCATCATCGAATACCTCAACGAAACACAAAAGACCACGCTCGGTCATATCCAGAGTCTTAAAAAAATCAATCGCAAAAAATTCCTGCAAATAGACCCGGCCACCCTGCGAAGTCTGGAAATCCTGCGGACCATTCGCACCGAAACCCAAAAAGGCTCACTGCTGGAATCCCTCGATGAAACGCAAACGGGTATGGGCGCTCGCAAGTTCAGAAACTTACTCTGTATGCCGCTCTGCGACCTCTCAGCAATAGAATTGCGTCAGGACGCCGTCGAAGAATTAAAAGACACAGACACAAAGCTGGCCGACATTCGCAAATTGCTTTCTACATTAGCTGACCCGGAGCGAATCGCGGCCCGCATCAGCACGTTCAGGGCAACGCCGAGGGATTTGGTGGCACTTGCAACAACGCTGCGGCGAGTACCGTCGCTGCGAGAGACTCTGCGGCAATTCAGCGCCGATTTGCTTGTGCGATTGGCTGGCCGGTGCGACAGTATGGACGAATTGGCCGACCTGCTTGAAGTTGCTATCGAGCCGCGATGTCCCTCACACCTTCGCGATGGCGGCGTCATAAGGACAGGCTTTTCAGATGAGCTTGACCGCCTCCGCTCAATTTCAAAAGACGGCCAAAGCTGGCTGCGCAATTATCAGAAGCAGCAAATCGAGCGGACCGGACTTGGCAATCTGAAAATCGGATTCAATAAAGTCTTTGGCTACTATATAGAGGTAAGTCGTGCCGCAGCCGATAAGGTTCCCGCCGATTATGTCCGCAAGCAGACAATCAAAAACGCAGAACGCTACATCACCGATGAGTTGAAGGAGTACGAGACTCAGGCCCTAAGCGCCGAAGAAAAGGCCCTCGAATTGGAGCAGCAGATCTTCGAAGATGTCCGCCGTCAAGCTGTCCAGTATGTCAGCCGATTGCAGGCCCTCGCCGACACGCTCGCCCAATGCGATTGTCTTGCTGCCTTGGCTTATCTGGCCAGGCGCAGAAACTACATCCGCCCAAAAATTACCGACAGGGCCGAGTTACTTATAAACGAAGGCAAACATCCCGTGTTAGCCGAAGCGCTCGGCCCGGAGTTTGTGCCTAACGATATCGAGTTGGGCGAAAAAGCCGGCGACGTTCTGCTCGTTACAGGCCCGAACATGAGCGGAAAGAGCACTTATATAAGGCAGACCGCGTTGCTGGTCCTGATGGCGCAGGCCGGCTCTTTTGTCCCCGTTAAAGATGCAGCTATCGGCCTGGTCGACAGAATCTTCACCCGCGTTGGTGCTGCCGATGAGCTTGTCCGCGGCCAATCAACCTTTATGGTCGAAATGACCGAAACGGCAAACATTATAAACAACGCCACAGAAAAATCCCTCGTCATTCTCGACGAGGTCGGCCGCGGCACAAGCACTTACGATGGCCTGTCCCTGGCCTGGGCGATTACCGAGCACATCGCGAACAAAATAAAATGCCGCACGCTTTTTGCCACGCATTATCACGAGCTGACGGAATTAGCTGAGTTATTTACGAATGTTAAGAATTGCAACGTCGCCGTTCGTGAATGGATGGACGAGGTCGTCTTTTTACACAAGATTCTGCCCGGCGGAACAGACAAAAGTTACGGCATCCACGTCGCAAAGCTGGCCGGCGTACCAAAATCCATCCTCGAAAGGTCAAAAGAAATCTTAGAAGAGCTCGAATCCACATTCGCCAAAGAAGCCACCGGCGAACATCTTTCTCGCCATAAGACGAAGGAACCGGACAAAGACTCACTATTCGTCCAAAAACACAAATCTGTATTGGAAAAACTTGCCTCAACCGACGTCAATAACCTAACGCCGATAGAAGCAATTAATCTACTCAACAAAATCAAAGAAGAAATAAATAAAGAATAGATTGTAGCTTCGGTGGCTTAAATCCTATCTCACGTTTTACTCAAGTCTTTTAAGAATGCCCTTGTTTGGGTCCGCAAAAGTTCCGTATTTACTTACCATAGAAACGGTTTCAAACAATTCATTCGAATCCTTTGGATTCATCTCGAACACTGTCTCGCATCGGACACCGCTAAATGGATTCTCGCCAGAACGATCGATTATCGATTTATAATCCTCATTTGGTTCAATGTAATTAAACTCGTCAAACAATATCCTTTTGCCTTCAAAACGCACACTCCTCAAAACAGTTCGCAATGCCTCATTTTGTGGAGTTTCAATTCTGACATTTCCTTCTCTATCTTTGCTGATTATATAACAGACTTCTCCTTCCTCATTAGCCCAACGACCGACAAAAGCGAGAAGGTCTTGAGGATATATCTGCTTACCCAAATCAACTATATTTGTGGGCGGCGCATCGTGAGCTAAAATAATTCGTTCCCACTTTGGCAGTTTTTGGGGCTGGTCGTAGACCACAATAGTGGCCGGGCTTTTTGAATCATAACCATGACCCTCGGCATAAGGATCGTCTGGAAATGTCGCATGTAGTTCCTCCCAAAGCCTGCGAAACTGTAATGATGGTGATTTAATAGTGCTAAGTGGAAACTCCTTTCGTTGCAAGTATCCGAATTTAACGAGCTTATCTCTATGCTTTTCAAGTGTTCTACCCCAGTCCTCTTCGAAGTAGGAAAGTCCGCTATCTGGATCATATTTGGGCTTTTTATCCAGAAGAGCTTTTACCTTCTGCTTGTGATACCTTATAGCTATAGGCTTCCAGTAAATAAAAAGACCTACAACAAGCAATATAGAAAGACTTACTGCTATAAAAATTGCTGTCGTTTTATATTTCTTTCCCATTTTCATATTCCTCAACGAGGATCTCCTTCATTGTCGCGCTACATAATACCCACAACGCTGACAGTCGTCAAACCAACATCTCGTGCCAAAGGCCCGCCGAATTCGTGATTCGTCGCTCGTGACTTGTGATTGGCAGTAAAAGCCAAATCTACTCTAATCGGCCACAATCTTTTCGAGTTCGGTAATGAGGGATGGTAAGTCTTGCGTGACTGTTTCCCATACTACGTCAAGATTGACATCAAAATATCCGTGGATAAGGCGGTCCCGCATTCCAACCATCTTGTTCCACGGCAAATCGGGATGAGAATCGCGGAATTTCTCCGAAATGCCCCGCGCTGCCTCCCCAATGATTTCAAGCAGTCGAACCACGGACAGGTTGAGCTTGCGGTCGGTATCCAGGTCTGTCCGGCTGCGACCATCTGCAAAACTAATCGCTTCCCGGGCAGCATCAAGAATATGGTGAATACGAACGCTGTCATCCTTGAACATATTGAACCTCCGCTGTGGCGACCACTTTATCACGGAAATATCGGCTCAGGTCCTCCGGTGTACGTAGTTCCACTTTGCGATCCCCGAATAAACCGGATAGTTCCTCCTCCATCTCGAATAATCGAAAGAAGCTGGGAGTATGACCCGGTATAAAATCCACTAACATATCCACATCACTTTCCGGACCAAAATCACTCCGCAGGGCTGAGCCAAAAATCGCCAATCGGCGAATATGATGATGCCTGCAGAAATCCGAAAGTTTGTCTTTGTCAATTTTGAAGTTCTTGTTCATATATTATTCCTGACCGGAAATTCTAAATCCCACGGCAAGTCTTGTCAATGCTTTGCTTTCAATCATTTTAATTCGTGGTTAAATTCTGAGTGATGTCAGTCTATTTTTCGAGCTTTACCAGATGTATTTTTAAGAATTTTTCTGTGGCTCTGACAGTTTCCGCCTTGACGGTCCTTGGGCTTTGGGCGACCCATACCGTAAAGTTGTAAAGCTCCTGCGTATCGACCTCGAGCCATTTTCCATTCCTGTATAAAAACACAAACAAAGTGGTCATCGCGATGCGTTTATTGCCGTTCTGAAAGGGATGGTTCTTAATCAAAAGATAAAAAAGCATAGCTGCTTTGCATACAAGAGTTGGATATAAAGACTTGCCGGAAAAACTTTGAAAAGGCACGGCCAAACAACTCTCCAGAGCATTGGGAAACCGTGTTGAGAAATCCGGAATTGGCTCGTCGAAAGAGAGTTCCTCTCTGGCCAGTTTGAAAGCTATATACTCAACCCCTTTTAAGGTTATTGTCTTCATTATTCGCTGCCTAACAGTTTCAGCGTTTGGCCATACTCTTTAACTGTCTTTTTCACAGCGCTATCAATTTCCTTTTTATCCTCCTTGCGCAGCCTCTTTCCTAAGATAGCTGCTATTTGTTTCTGAGGAATAGCGTAAGTACGTCCAATCTTTACGGCCTTTATTTGTCCTTTCTTTACCTTCCTGTACACGGCGACCCTGCTGATGCCCAGAATCTGAGCCAATTGTGGAATGGTAAGATATTCGCCTTTCTTCATAAAAAACTCCCTCTTGACATCTGTAAGCCCTTATTTTATCTAAGGTTAACTCATAAACTCGTTTTTCAACCACAATATGGTTAGTTAACTTATGTTAACTGCCATAGATAAGGTTAACATACGAAACACAGAAAAAGCCAGCTTTAATTGTAAAAAAATTTTAGTTCAAAAGTTTATGGATTAATTTTATCTGCTTTTGCTCTATCGAACAACGTCCAGGACTATAATTCCTGTCAAACAAAATTTATCCCGACCGTGGTACAGCTTTTCATAAGTTCTGCGACTATATCGTCATTTCGACCGAAGCGCTGAAAGTCCGGCCTTTGGACGGAATGCGTAGCATCGCATAGTGGAGAAATCTATTTTCATATTTCCTTTTTCGTATAGTCGTGTTATTTGTGAAACGCCGCAGTAGTGGAGCGAATCCTGCAAAAGGTCCGGCGGTTTAATTGATTAGTGATAATTGATTATTGGAGATGAGTTCATGCGGCTTCGTTCAGGACAGAGTCGGTAGTTAAAAGACTTGAATTCTCTGTGTTCTCTGTGTACTCTGTGGCTGTTTTTATTTAGTCTGCGTAATCTGTGGCAAAAACAAGGAATCTTAATTATGGCAAAAATTACAAAGCTTGACGACATCGTATCGCTGTGCAAGCGAAGGGGTTTTATCTTTCAGTCCAGCGAAATCTACGGCGGCCTGGCAAGCTGCTACGACTACGGGCCGCTCGGCGTCGAATTAAAGAGCAACGTCAGAAGCGCCTGGTGGAAAAAGGTCGTTCAGATGCGAGACGACGTTGTCGGCCTCGACTGCAGTATTCTTATGCACCCTTTGGTCTGGAAGGCGTCCGGCCACGCCGACCAATTCGCTGACTTGATAGCCGAATGCAAAAAGTGCAACACAAGGACCAGGGTCGACCACCTGAAGGAAAAAGTCGCGGAGCAGGCCGAGGAGCACACCGAGCATGTCGCAATCGATGCGGCTTTAGCCAAAGCACAGGATTTGAGCAATAAGGTATGTCCCAACTGCGGCACGGTCGGCCGGTTCACCGAGCCGATGCCTTTTAAGCTGATGTTCGAGACCCGGATGGGCGCAAACGTCGACGACTCAATGACTCTCTTCCTTCGCCCCGAAACCGCTCAGGGAATCTTCGCCAATTTTAGAAACGTGCTCGATACCACGAGAGTCAAGATTCCCTTTGGAATAGCACAGATTGGAAAAAGTTTTCGCAACGAGGTAACAACCAAGGCATTTATCTTCCGAACACGCGAATTTGAGCAGGCGGAACTAGAGTTCTTCTGCGAGCCGGGCACCGATGACCACTGGTACGAGCACTGGAAACAGGCCCGGTTCAACTGGTACACGAATTTGGGTCTTAAAAAAGAGAACCTGCGTTTTCGCGAACACGATGCCGACGAGCTGGCCCACTATGCCAAGGCATGTGTCGACGTTGAGTACAGATTCCCCTTCGGCTCAGGAGATTGGCAGGAGCTCGAAGGTATCGCAAACCGCACGGACTTCGACCTCAGACAGCATCAGCGGGGAATGAGAACGCTCAATAAGTGGTTCGAGAACGACAGGGACATGACAAAAATCCAACTGTCCGGTGAAGCCGAAGATTACCAGTCGGGCCCGCTCTCTTACTTCGATGATGAAAAGAAGCAGCGCTACATCCCTTATGTGATTGAGCCAAGTGCCGGCATCGACAGAAGCGCCCTCGCCTTTTTAGTTGACGCCTATGACGAGGAGGAAGTCCGCGGCGAAAAACGTAACCTCTTAAGGTTCCACCACGCCCTTGCGCCGATAAAGGTCGGGATTTTTCCACTGGTCAAAAAAGAAGGTATGCCCGAAATTGCGCTGAATATCTACAACGACCTGAAAAAATACTTCAGTTGCTTTTATGACCAGAAAGGCGCGATTGGCCGACGCTACCGCAGGCAGGACGAAGCCGGCACCCCGTTTTGCATAACCGTTGACGGCCAGACAAAACAAGATAGCACCGTTACCGTCCGCCAGCGCGACTCTATGGAGCAGGTAAGGGTCTCAACCGACAAACTCTTAAACCACTTACGCGAAAAACTGGAGCCCTGATATGACCAGACGGAGAAACAAAAAGAAAAAGCCGGGTGCCGTCAGGCGAATCTTAAAGTGGATTGGCTTAACGCTGCTTGTTGCATTGATAATTCTGGTGCTTGTCTTTCGGGCGCCGTGGAAGGTAACAACGCTTCTGGTCACAATACTTCTTGCCTGCACGGTTCTGCCGAAACGATATAGAAAATGGTTTTGGCTCTCCGCCGCCGCCATCGTGATAGCACTGATTATCTGGGTCTTTTTGCCCGAAGACAGCCAGGGCTGGCGGCCTTATACATTCGATGAGGAATTGGCCGCCCTCGAAGCAAAATACGAAATACCGGATTCCGAAAACGCCGCAACAATCTATAATGATTTATTGGAAAAATATGACGCGAACACGTTCGAACCTAACTTTATGGATGACGACCTCGATAGCTTGACCCGCCGTGAACCGTGGTCCGGCAAAGACCATCCCGAACTTGCTAAATGGCTTCAAGGACATGAAGAGACTCTCGCGGCGTTGATACGAGCAGGCGAAAAAGAAAAATGCCATTTTGTGATATGCGCCAATCACGCAGAGCTTGGACGGATAATGAAGCGGCTGAGCCCGATAAGGAGATGGGCATTTTTACTCATCCGTGCTGCCAACAATGACCTCGCAGAAGAACGCATAGAGCAGGCCCTTGAAAAACAAATGGCTGTACTTCAAATGGCTAAGCACCAGTTGCAGCAATCCACAGTGATAGAGATGTTGGTTGGCAAAGCTATCGAAGCTCTTGCGCTTGGACAATTTAAGAGATTCATTGTTACCGGCGGTGCGGCGGAAAAACATGTTAGCGTCATAGAAAAAGCTGTGACGGATATCAAACATGACTGGACTTATGATTGGCCGAGGATTCTTGATTGCGAAAAGTTGCTAATGAAAAATATGTTATGTGGGTTTTTCTACGAGGTAAATACGGAAGGAAAAACAAGGCTAAACCGCGGCGCGACAGGATATATGAGAACCGAACGCCAGGCTAAAACAGTCCAGCGGCCGGGATATTGGAGGAGAAAATCTAATAAAGCAAAGACAATATTTTGGTGGTTTTACCTGCCCCCTACGCACAAAAAGGGTGGACAAATTATCGATACCAGCTATGAAATGCTCTACAAAATGACCAAACCTGATTTCGACTGGGCAAAAGGGACGGGAAAATCCTCTACAATGATTCGGCTCAACTACCAGTATTTAATTGAGCATTTGGTTGGCATATTAGAACCATCTTATCACAGAATTCACGATATATATCTTAGAACTGTTGCAGAGCAAAGAGGCACGCGACTCATAATAACGTTGAGACGCTACAAGAATGAGAACAGTCGATGGCCGGAATCGTTGGAGGATATAAAATCACTTGCTCCAGAAGAAATTCTTGTTGACCCGATTAACGGCGGTTCGTTCGTTTATAAATTGACTGAGGAAAACTTCACCCTCTACAGCAAAGGCAAAAATAATATCGACGAAGGTGGCAAGCGCGACCCGGAATCCGGTGCAGATGACTGGCTGATCTGGCCGCGAAAAGCTCGCAAAACCAAAAACGGAAAAGCTGATACTGCACAGTCGAATACAAAAAAAGACGTCGTAAAGTAATGTCTGAGCAAGACAAGAAAAAAAGTAATAAGCTGAGAAAGATTGGCCACATCCTAAAGTGGATTGGCTTGACTTTGCTCGCCGTATTGATAATTTTAGCGCTTATCTTTCAGGCACCTTGGAAGGTAATCACGCTTTTGCTCATCATTCTTGCGGCTTGTACCGTTTTGCCCAAACCTGCCAGAAAATGGTTCTGGCTCTCCGCCGCGGCTATCGTGATAGCGCTGATTATCTGGGTCTTTTTGCCCGAAGACAGCGAAGGCTGGCGGCCTTTCACATTCGACGAGGAATTAGCCACCCTCGAAGCCAAATACGCAATACCCGATTCCGAAAACGCCGCAAAAATCTACAACGAACTTCTTGAAGACTGCGATCCCAATACAATGCATCCTGATTTCTTAGAACCCAATCTTGATAACTTGACACTCCGTGAACCCTGGTCCAGCCAAGATTATCCTGAACTTGCCCAATGGCTTGAAGACCATCAAGACACAATTGCAAAATTATTAGAAGCTTCGAAAGTAGAAAAATGCGCATTCCCCATAACTCATGATATTTTAAGTATGTCCGATGCAGTGTACTATCTCCCGAAGATACGCCAATGGGCATTTTTACTTGTCCGTGCAGGCAACAATGACATGGCGGATGGTCGAATTGAAGAAGGGCTGAAGAAATATCTTTGTGTTAAAAAAATCGGTGGCCATATGCAGCAGCAGTCATCAATGGTAGAGATACTGGTTGGAATGGCCGTAGAAGACCTTGCAGATGCCCGGTTTAAGGCCTTCATTGTGACCGCCGATGCCGCAGAAGAACATCTAAGCATCATCGAAAAAGCTGTGATGGATATTAAACATGATTGGAACTATGATTTCCTCAGGATCCTTGAATGCGAAAAGCTTACGTTTAAGAATTTTCTAGGAATGTTTTATGTAGTAAATTCAGAGGGGAAGATAAAAGTAAATCCCGGCATAGCAAAAAAGGCAATAATGACTCGATTGCCGGAAGATATGAAAAATGAGATCACACGAAAGTATTGGCAAAGAAAACTTATTAAAGCATCAACCATATGGGCTTGGTTCTATATGCCCTCCTCACCACAAAAAGCCGGTGAGATTATTGATGCTAAATACGAAAAATATTATGCGATGACTGAGCCGGATTTCGATTGGCAAAGAGAGCCCCCGGAACTTCCGGAACTTATTTCGTTGTTGACTCAGTGGAACTTTACACGAATCGGATTTGATTTCAATTACTTCACTGAGTTTACTATAGCGATGGTAGAAGGAATTTACTACAGGTTTCATGACTTATATCTTCGAAACATCACAGAGCAAAGAGGAAACCAGCTTGTTATCGCTTTGAGGCGCTACAAAAATAAAACCGGCCAATGGCCCCAAAAGCTGGATGATGTAAAAGCTCTGACACCTGCGGAAATCCATGTTGACCCGATTAACGGCGGTTCGTTCGTTTATAAATTGACTGAGGAAAACTTCACCCTCTACAGCAAAGGCAAAAACAATATCGACGAAGGTGGCAAGCGCGACCCAGAATCCGGTGCGGATGACTGGCTAATCTGGCCGCGAAAAGCTCGCAAAACCAAAAACGGAAAAGCTGATACTGCACAGTCGAATACAAAAAAAGACGTAGTAAAGTAATGGCCGAGTAGCCGGAAAGAGTTAGAAAAGGAGATTTAAAGGTTGCCTACACCCCTTACACATGCCCTTATTCCCCTTGCATTGGGCCACACCCTAACCGATAGGAAGTTGCCATTAAGGTTCTGGTTTTTGGCTGTGTTCTGCTCGGTGTTGCCAGATTTAGACGTTATCGGCTTTAGCTTGGGAGTTTCGTACGGTGATTTTTTGGGGCATCGAGGTTTTTCTCACTCACTATTTTTTGCATTCTTATTAAGTTCAACGGTAATGCTTTTAGCATTTCTAAAACCCCCTGTCTTCTCAAAGAAATGGTGGTTGATTTGGCTGTTTTTCTTTGGTGTCAGTAGTTCGCACGGCATACTCGATGCTTTCACTAACGGAGGACTAGGGATAGCGCTGCTTTCTCCGTTTAACACCACCAGGTATTTTTTCCCATTGAGGCCATTTGTTGTGGCACCGATAGGAATACGAGAATTCTTCACCCCTTTGGGCAAGGAAGTGCTGCTAAGCGAACTTTATTGGATATGGCTTCCATTGATACTCGCCCTCATAATAGCAAAGGCATATCGTAAGATAAAAATTAGGAACCATAATAAAACTAGAAAAGCAGAATGTCAAAGTGTGGAGTTGGCCAAAAATGTTTCGAAACGGCTTTTTCTTGCTCTGCTTGTGCTTTTGTTAATTGCAGGGCTTGTTTTTCAGGCACCTTGGAAGGTAATCACGCTTTTGCTCATCATATTTTTAGCCTGCACTGTTTTGCCGAAACCTTACAGAAAATGGTTCTGGTTCTCAGCCGCCGCTGCTATCGTCGTTGTGCTGATTATATGGGTCTTCCTGCCGGAGGATAGTGAAGGCTGGCAAACTTACACATTCGACGAGGAATTGGCCGCCCTTCAAGCCAAATACGCAATACCTGATTCCCAAAACGCCGCAACAATCTACAACCAATTATTAGAAGATTTCAACGACACATCGTATTATGGGAATTTGCCAAAAGAAGTACAACGCAAATTACTGATTCGTGAACCTTGGTCCGACCAGGAGCATCCGGAACTTGTGAAATGGCTCAAAAGCCATCAAGATACAATCACAACCTTGATAGAAGCCTCCAAAGTCGAAAAATGCCGATTCCCGATATACGCCTATTTTGCAAATTTCAGCCGCTCGAATGAACCCAGAAGTGCTATAAGACGATGGACTTTTTTGCTTACAACCGCTTCCAATAACGACCTTGGAGAAGGCCGAATTGGCCAAGCCCTGGAAAAATCCACAGCCGTCCTGCAGATGGGAAAGCACTGGTGTCAACAGCCAACAACGATGGACATACTCGTGGGAATGTCCATCGAAGCTCTGGCACTTCGAGGATTTAAGACTTTCGTTGTCAACGGTGATGCCACTGAGCAACAATTAGACACTATCGAACAAGCTGTGGCGGACATTAAACATGACTGGATCTCTGACCGGCTGGGAATTCTCGAATATGAAAAGCTGATGGCCAAGAATCAGTTCGGCGAGTATTACGAAACAGATTTTAGTGGTAGGATAAGACTCAGCCGTGACCCAAGAGCGAGGATTAGGGAATGTATGAGAGATTTTGTGGAGGGATTGTCAAAGGAAGAAGGCGTGAAATATAGGCCAAGATTATGGATAAATCCAAACTATTGGCAGAGAAAGCTCATAAAAGCGAAGACTATCCTCTATTGGTTTTATCTTCCATCGAAGCCGCAAAAGGGCGCTGAGATTATTGGTGCGCTTTACGAAAAATATTACAAGAGGGCTGGTGCTGATTTCGATTGGAAAAAAGAACCGGAGGAAATCTCAAGATTTAGGCTGAACTTCAACTATCTAATTGAGCACTTGATGGTGGGTTCGTCAGCGGCCTTGAACTACAGGATTCACGATTTATATCTTCGGGCCACTGCAGAGCAAAGGGGCACGCGACTCATAATCACGTTGAGACGATACAAGAATGAGAACAGTCGATGGCCGGAATCGTTGGAGAAGATAAAAACGCTGACATCTGCGGAAATCCTTGTTGACGCGATTAACGGCGGTTCGTTCGTTTATAAATTGACTGAGGAAAACTTCACCCTCTACAGCAAAGGCAAAAACAATATCGACGAAGGTGGCAAGCGCGACCCAGAATCCGGTGCAGATGACTGGCTGATCTGGCCGCGAAAAACTCGCAAAACTAAAGAGGAAAAAGTCAATGCCGAACAGCAGTAAAGTCTACATATCGCAATTGAAAGACAGTGTGGGGCAAGTGGTTACGCTTTCCGGCTGGCTGTACAACAGCCGGGCAAGCGGAAAGATTCAATTTCTAATTATCCGCGATGGCACCGGCCTGTGCCAGTGCATCGTTGAAAAAGGCAAAGTTCCTGACGAGCTGTTCGAGCAGCTAAAGCATCTTGGCCGGGAGTCATCCCTGACCGTAACCGGCACCGTACGCCAGGAAGCTCGAAGCGTCGGCGGATTCGAGATGGCGCTCACCGATGCAAAGGTCGTCTCGCCCGCAGCCGATTATCCAATAACGCCCAAGTCACACGGCGTCGATTTTCTCCTCAAAAACCGCCACTTGCACCTTCGCTCACAGCGGCAGTGGTGCATCGGCAAAATCCGTCACACCGTCATCGACGCCATCCGCAGATTTTTCAACGACAATGGCTTTATACTTATCGACACGCCGATACTGACATCAATGGTCGGCGAGGACAAGCAGACGCTTTTCGAAGTCGACTATTTCGGTTCTCCCCTGTACCTGACCCAGACCGGCCAGTTGCACGTCGAATCGGCCGCGATGAGTTTCGGCAAGGTTTATTGCTTCGGCCCGACTTTCAGGGCCGAAAAAAGCAAGACACGCCGCCACCTCACAGAGTTCTGGATGGTCGAGCCGGAAGTCGCATTTATCGACCTTGATGGCCTGCTTGAATTAGCTGAAAATTTCGTGTCCTTTATAGCCGACCAGGTCCTCCAAAACAACAGAGGCGAGCTTGAAACTCTCGGCGCCGATTTGGAAGCGCTCGAAAAAATCAAGCCGCCTTTTTACAGGCTCACCTACGCCGATGCCGGTGACATCCTCGCCGGCGAAAAAGCGAAAAAGTTCCTCGCTGACCAGTTGGAGGACCTCAAAAAACAAAAACAGCAAATCGAAAACAGAATCGCCGAGCTGGAAGAAGAGCAGAAAGGACAAATTAAGCAGTGGAAGCGGGACAAGAACGCCACCGAGCTTATCGAGCTTCGTTCCGAGCTGAACGAAGTCGAAACCAGAATAGAAAACAATCCTAAGCACGCAAAGCTGGCTGCCGAATTTGAATGGGGCAAGGACCTCGGCGGCTCGGATGAGACCATCATTTCGCAAATGCACGACAAGCCCATCTTTGTTACGCACTATCCGAAAGAAGCCAAGGCCTTTTATATGAAGACCGACAGGGACAATGAAAAGGTCGTTTTGAATTTCGATTTGCTTGCCCCGGCCGGCTTTGGCGAAATCATCGGCGGCTCGGTCAGGGAGGACGATTACGACCTGTTAGCTGCGAGAATCACCGAATTCGGCCTGAAAGTCGAAGATTACAGTTGGTACCTGGATTTGCGAAAATACGGCTCCGTGCCGCACGGCGGCTTCGGACTCGGCGTCGAAAGGACCGTCGCCTGGCTAACCGGAGAAAGGCACATCCGCCAGTGCATCCCATTCCCAAGAATGATGGACAGAGTATACATCTAAACCCTGCTTCGCCGACGGGTGGCAGCCTCAAGCACAAAGGGCTTGGGGATGGCCGGTCAAATTCTCCTTGACTTACGAGACCGCCGGCCTTAATATCGGCAGCCTATGCATACCTAACAGAGCAATCTATTAAGTCCAAGGAGAGCAATGATGACAAGAAATCATAAGAAGAACTCAAACACGGATGACCGCACTAACTGCGAAAAATTGGAAGGACATTCTCGCCGCGATTTTATAAAGCGAAGCAGCTTTGCCCTTGCCGCCACGCTGCTGGCTTCGCGGGCCTCTCTTGCCGTAAACACCGCTCCCCGCAAAGTCCGCATAGCTGTCGTCGGCGGTGGCTTTGGATGTGCTTTTCAATGGCACGAGCATCCGGATTGCATCGTCCAGGCAGTCAGCGACCTCCGCGAGAGCCGGCGCAGACTGTTGATGAGGGTGTACAACTGCCGGAAGGCATACAATTCGCTTGAGGAGCTTGTGCTTGCAAAGGACATCGACGCCGTGGCCATTTTCACCGACGGTCCTCTTCACGTCCGGCACACGATAGAAGCGATGAAGAACGGCAAGCACGTCATATCAGCCGTACCCGCCGCCTGGGCAACAGTTGAGCAGGCCGAGCTGCTGCTGGACACGGTCAAAAAATACGGCTTGACTTATATGATGGCCGAGACCGGACATTACCAGCAGTCAACAATCTCGGCACGCAAATTCTTCAAGCAGGGCAAATTCGGGGCTCTATACTACAGTGAGGCCGAGTATCAGCACGCCGGCCTGGAAGGTCTCTATTTTTGGAACGGCAAGCGGACCTGGCGGTATGGCGTAGCACCAATGCACTATCCCACCCACTGCACAAGCCAGCTTGTCGGCGTTACCGGTGAACGCCTGACCGAAGCGGTATGTCACGGCTGGGGGGACGACAGTCCCATCCTCAGGGACAATGTGTACAAAAATCCCTTCTGGAACGAGTCCGCAATGTTCAGGACCAATCGCGGCAGTGCCTTTCGCGTCAATATCTGGTGGAAGGGTGCCCATCGCGGCTGCGAGCGGGCGCAGTGGATAGGCGATAAGATGAGTTTCTTCGCCCCCCATCCTAACGGACTGGGCCCGGTCATTGTCCGCTCTGGTGAGCAGATGGAGAAGGACGACGCTGGCTTCCTTCGTAAAGCGCCGAACTTCGAGCAATACAAACAGCCACACTGGTGGCAAACGGACATGCTGCCCGGACCGCTGCGTCATAACACCGGCCACGAAGGCTCGCACTCTTTTCTTACCCACGAATTTGTTGACGCCTTGGTTCACAATCGCCGGCCCGCTATTGACGTATATGAATCGCTGGCCTACACCGTGCCGGGTATCGTCGCCCACAAGTCGGCGCTGCGAAAGGGCGAGCGTATGAAGGTCCCGCAGTACAAACGGCCCACGTAAGCAATTAGGTAAACTCTTTTTATGAAACCGACTTTGAAGCAGCTCTTTGGATATGTGAGTCCGCGATGTCTCTATGGCCTCCTGCGGCGACAAGTCTGGATAAGGACGCATCCGGATGTACCCTGGTTGACGCGTCAGGCTGTCGAAATCCTCGACACTCGGTTGAAGCCGGGCGATACTGGCCTCGAATGGGGCTCCGGCAGAAGCACCGTATGGTTTGCACAAAGGGTGGCGCATTTAACGAGCATCGAGCACAACGTTCGCTGGTACAAACGGATTAAGAAGGCGCTGTCTGAAAAGGGCGCAGGCAATGTTGATTTGCTCTATGCTCCGTTGGATCAAATGGACAAAGGCAAACCCAAATACGTTCGCGTTGCCGCCGAACTCCCGAAAGCAACTCTTGACTTCGTTTTGGTTGATGGCCGGCTCAGGGACCAATGTACTGAAGTTGCATTGCAGCTCTTAAAGCCCGGAGGGATGTTAATCATTGACGATGCCGCTCGATATATTCAGCATTCATATTGTTGCCCACAGTCGCCTTATGCACAAAATGGTCCTCCTTCGATAGTTTGGGCAAAAATCGCATCCGAGCTAAAAGCTATGGAGGCAGAGGTCATCTGGACGTCCGATTCTGTCACGGCCACAGTTTTTTACATTTTGCCGGCCGGTAAAGTGTGAGTGAGTATTATTTGAATTGCGAGGTGTTTATACATTTGGATGGTCTTTTGCTCCTTGTAGGTCCATAAAAATATTGACATTTCGGCTGTTTTTTAGTACACCGTTTAATGAATCTGATTGGCTGTCTTACTTTCTCGTGAAAGAGGAAGCAGTTAGGCTATCATTATGGTTTCTTATTCGGAGGCACACTATGAAAAAGAACATTCTTTCTTTAACTGTGGCGTTGCTGGTACTCATGCTGATAATCGGCCTGACCGCGGTGGCTCCGGCAGCTCAGCGCGACCTGTCCAGGTCACCTCTTGCCAGTGAGCGTGCCAACGCCCCCAAACCCAGCAATCCCGGCAAGCTGCGTATCATCGCGTTCGGTGCACACCCCGACGACTGCGAGATCAAGGCCGGAGGCGTTGCTGCGATGTGGGCCGCACAGGGACATCACGTCAAGTTTGTCTCGACAACGAACGGCGACATCGGGCACTGGAAAATGGCCGGGGGACAACTGGCCAAACGGCGGACAAAGGAGGTTCAGCAAGCGGCGAAAATCCTGGGCATTGAGACGCAGGTGCTCGACAATCACGATGGTGAGCTTATGCCGACCCTGGAGAACCGCAAGACTATCGTGCGGCTGATTCGGGAATGGAAAGCCGACATCGTGCTCTCGCACCGCACAAACGACTACCATCCCGACCATCGGTATACGGGTGTTCTTGTGCAGGACGCTGCCTTTATGGTAATCTGTCCGTTCTTTTGCCCGGACGTCCCGCACCTGTCTAAGAACCCCGTCTTCTTATATTTCACCGACCGCTTTCAGAAGCCGAATCCATTCGAACCGGACATTGTCGTTGCCGTCGACAACGTCATCGACAGGAAGCTCAACGCTCTTGTAGAGCTCGAATCGCAGTTTGTCGAGGGCTGTGTGTCCGGGCATGAGGGACTAATCCCCAAGAACGAAGCAGAGCGGGCTGCAAGTCACCGGAGGGTTCGTGACCGTTTTCGCCGTCGATTCGAGGCGACCGCCGATAAGTACCGCGCGAATTTGATTGAGCTTTATGGCCAAAAGAAGGGCAAAAAGGTAAAGTGCGCAGAGGCATTCGAGCTGTGTGAATACGGCCGCCGCCCCTCAGCCGCCGAACTAAAAAAACTCTTTCCGTTCTTCAAAAACTAAGGACAGCCATAACTTTGCGTCGTTTTATATTGTCCCCACCTTTGTAGTGGGGGGATTTACCCCCCGCAATTTATTGCGCGGGTTGTCTTTATGTTTAGCCCCGTCCTCTGGGCGGGGTTTTTAGAAAATATGGAATGACCGGCCCCGTGATTGTAAACGTCGTCACGAGCCGATAAAGGACTCATGCGACAAGGTGGTGCGTAACCACCATAAATCGCGGATTATTAACCTTGCGGTAACAGAGCCGCATACAACGTAAAGGAGCCGGTCATGAGCGATTGTACAACATATATAGCGATGGACACACACAAAAAGGAGCATAAAGTCGCGTTACATTACCCTGGTGATGAGCAGATTGTCAGGTTTGTCGTCAAGAACACTGCTCGTGACATCAAGAAGATGGTCACCAGGGTCACCAGGCAAGCACCAGCAGACGTTGTATTCTGCTATGAGGCTGGTGTTTGTGGTTTTACTCTTAAACGCAGAATAGAAGTACTGGGTTGCAAATGTGCGGTCATCGCACCATCCCTGACACCGATAAAACCCGGTGATCGTGTAAAGACAGACCGCAGGGATGCCACGAAATTACTTGCGATGCTCATGGCGGGGCTGCTCACGGAGGTACATGCTCCAGACCAGAAGCAGGAAGCAGCTCGCGAGTTGACCAGATGCAGGCAAGCTGCACAGGAAAATCTAAAGAGGCTGCGCCATCAACTACTCAAATTTCTTACCCGTCACGGCTACGTCTACACAGATGGTGAGCACTGGACACAGAAACATCTTCGCTGGCTGCGTTCTCTCGAGTTTGAACAGCCTCTACTGCGAGATGTCTTTGACAGCTACTTCACAGAAATGCAGCATTGCATCCAGCGTCTGGATTCTCTCGACAAACAAGTAGAACAACTCGCACAGAGCGAACCTTATAAAGAAACCGTTGGCCTTCTGCGCTGCTTCCACGGAATAGATACCCTTACCGCCATCGGCATAATCACCGAAATATTCGATTTCGGCCGTTTCTCCAGTCCGGGTGAGCTTATGAGCTATCTTGGCCTTACACCATCCGAATCATCCAGCGGTGAAAAACAACACAAAGGCCCCATAACCAAGACGGGTAATAAACGCGTCAGACGTTTGCTCATAGAAGCAGCCTGGCATTATCGGCACCCATACATCGCAAGAAGCAAGGTCTTGAGGCAACGAAGAAAAGACCAGCCACAATGGGTGATAGACATTGCTGACCGAGCTGGACAACGGCTCCGAAAGCGTTACTGGCATCTTATTAACTCTGGTAAGATACCGTGCAAAGCGACGGTGGCGATAGCCAGAGAATTGGCAGGATTTATATGGTCTGTATTCAGAGAATACCAGATAAGAAACCAGGAAAAGGCGGCGTGATGGACTATGACTTTATTGTTTTCATCAGCCCTCCTCCGAAGGTTTTTGAGATTTGAAGGTTGAGAAAAAGGATGACACTGACAGGTGCAGGCACGACAGGAGCAATATGCGACGGGGCTATGCGACAGGTCCGCCTTTGGCGAACTGGACTCGCGATTTTAGAAGGCAAAACGCTCCCGACGAAGAATATCAATGTCGGCTCTGGCCCGCCAATAGCGGACTAATCCACGAATATCAGACTGATTCATCGTCGAAGCAGCCTGCACCTTGAAGTGTCATTGATAAAATGTAGAAAACAACAAAATATTTGAAATCTTATCCCTTGACAAAGGTCATTCCATATCAGCCCCCGGCACTGTCGGGGGTTTCATTCCTCCGCCGAAGCATTCTCAACCCTTGTCATTCCGACCGAAGTCCCGCACCAATTAGGCGTGAGCCTAAGCTCAATTGGTGCGGGGCGAAGCGGAGGAATCTATTAAAATAGCTTCGCCGAAGGCGAATCAAAAAGTTAATGTTATTTTTTAGTCATTGCGAGGCCTGCCTTTTAGGCCGAAGCAATCTCATCATTTTTACATTTTACATTTTGTTTTTTAATATTATTATTGCCACCCCTGTGGTGGGGGGGATTAAAAATCCTTTTTTTCTTTCCCTTTCCCCTTCTTTTGTGTTATTTTACTTTACTAAATGAGTGATGCGGACATCTTGAAGTTTGCAGGAAATATGAGATATGAAAATTGTTGCACGAGAAATGCTGGTTTGTGGTTTGATAATGTGCGAAAAAAAGTACCACATGAGGGTGCATGCGGATACCTTTAATCTTCCTTTAGATATATCTTATGCATCAGCAGCCGACATTGACCTTACCCAGCCTTTGGCAATAGGATGCAGAGTGGTGTATGGGCGAAGTAATGACCTTTATTTCAACGGCGCAATCGACGATGTTATGATATTTGACAGGGAGCTGTCCTCAGATGAAATTAAAGCTATGTACAATCGTGGGTTCTCACTCGGCTGGGATGATAACGGCAATATGACCGCTAACGATATGATTAACGGCACCGATACAACCCTTCAGTATAATTGGGACAATAAGCTCCGCTCTGCGACAAAAGGCGCCAAATCAATTAGCTTAAGATACGACCCCGGCGGCAATCGTATCTGGAAGCAATCTATAGATGGAGCTGCGGAAACAACACACAAATATATCGTCGATATCGTGGGCGGTTTGCCGACGACATTAATGGAAATTGAGCCGAATATCGGCCTTATCCTCAAGACTTATATCTACGCCAACGGCCAGGTACTCTGCCGGCACGATGGCGATTATTCTTCTGCGAGGTATTTCTATATCCACGACCGGCTCGGCTCCACGCGCCAAATTATTAACACCTCCGGAAGCGTAGTAAGATATTATACCTACGAACCCTTTGGCGAAGTCCTTGAAGAAGAAGGAACACTGACCAACAATATGATGTTCACGGGACAGTACTTTGATACGGAGATTGACCAGTATTATCTCCGTGCTCGTCAGTACGACCCATACATCAGCCGATTCACCGCCCGCGATCCCGTCTTCGGCCGATATAAAGAACCACTGACTCTTCATAGGTACTTGTATTGTTTTAATGATCCGGTTAACCTTATTGATCCTTGGGGTTTAGATTCTGTAGGTCTTTATGATGGAACCGGAGATGGAGGTATACGCGGTTTACAACGTCTAAATGCTGCAAATGATTTCGATTGGGCATTTCATGTTTCAAGTCCAGAATATGCCGCTGAGCTTGTAACAATTCTCAGCACGATAATGGAGATAGAGATAGATGATTTGTACATTTTTGATCATGGATATGCCGGGGTTAGGAATCAAGGTAAGCAAGAAATAGGGGACGAGGGTCTAAATTGGGGTAGTGATGCTTGGAAAAGAATAGCTTCTAGCGTAGAGAAGGAAGGGACTATTCATTTGAGGGGTTGCAATATAGCTTCCGGTAACAAATTATATATTTGGCTTCTAGCGCAGACAGGTGGTCGCAAGGTCGATGCATTTGACAATCTTACTTATTTGGAACTCAAGGAGTCTCGTGGCCCCGATTACTTCTCTCACGGCGATTTATGGTTAGCCGTTCCTGGATTGAATCCTGTATTTAATATTTCTAAAGGGAGTCCGTGGAGTATGTTTTGGCCCTTCCGCCGATGGTGACAACTTTTTTCTGTTTATAACTTTTTGGTTTAAAATGTTATTTACATCTTAAATCAATGAGAGGATTATAGGATGGCATTGGAATTTCATATAGTTATTGATTTAGCGGTAAAGGTAATTTGTGTTTCAATCCTCATATTTATTTTTCTACTAGTACTTAGAAATGTTTGTGCCAATAAAATGATATTATTAGGCTTTGCTAATTTGAAAATCTATAGAATAATAATTGCATTGAGTATTTGCTCAGTTGTATTATTCATTCTCATAGTAAGCATACTCAGTATATCTACAAGGAGAGAAATTTCATTAATGATTGAAAATTTAGAAGATTGTACAGAGCTGAAAATTGTTAATTCCTTAATGACATTAAAAGGAAGTGTTACTGAAGAAAGTACCATAAATGATCGCCGTATAATAGAACGCTTGGTCTCTGTAATGAATAAGGGTGGCTTTACACGGATGACATCTAGGGGGTGTATCGAGACCAAGGAGTATATAGATATATATGTTTTTAAGAATAAAAGGGAAATAGTTAAATTTCGCATAATTGGAGGATATGTTTTGGAAATTGGTGAAGAACCGGAATTACGCCGATATAGGTCTTCAAGTAAAAAGCTTCTTTGGGAGGTTAGGATTTCGCTTGGCGTAACAATAAATGACTAAGCAATGTCAAAAAGCATATAATACACAAATAAATATACGCCCAAAAAGGCACAAACACATTGAATCTTAAGCATGATCCTAAAGAGTCACAGGATTTATAAAAGCCCTAGCGAAGCTGGCCAATTGTACTGAAAACAAGAAGAATCCCAACAAATGTGCTCAAATTGTTAAGCAGAAAGCAAAGCAATTTTGAGTTGAGGTTTTTAAAAGTCAAAATTTGCTTTCAAATATGAAAGGTTGGTAATAATCATGAAAATATTTTGGCTGAAAATAACCGGACTAACAATTTTCGTTTTTGCGGCCATTATTGGAGTTTATGTTCTCCGGCCTGCCAAATCTCCGGATGTGGGACAGAAACAGCAACAGGATGACAGTACTTCGGCTATTCAGCCGAGCGCAGAGAATCCACAGCCGAAACGTCAGCTTTCACCGGATGATTTTCAACCGGCAGCCACTTCTAAGTTACAGGACCGAAATCCCCGGCAGCAGCAACACCGCGACAGAGCCGCTCTGCTTAGCTCAATTTATCGAAAAAATTAAACGTGTCCACCTGCCCCGCACTTACAGGGTTAGTGCGGGGGTACTTTTTTGGCCTTTTTTTTGTCTCTTTTGTGCATTTTGGGCTTTTTCGTGGCAATAAATCCATGTAATCAGCGTTAATCTGCGAAATCAGCGTCTAATTTTTTCTTTATGTCTTCGTGTCTTGTATCTTGAGTCTTGCATCTTGCGTCTGTTCCTAATCCGCGTCTAAAAAATTCGTGTAATTCGTGTCAATTCGTGGCTAAGCTTTACTCTGCGTCCTCCGCATTCTCTACGCTGTTTTTTCAGTGTTAGTCCGTAAAAAGTCAGTGTTTGTCCGTGTTTCTTCAACCAAAAACGCACATAGTAACCGGCCAAATCTGATAAAAATAAAAAATTCTAACTCCTTTATTACCAACAACTTAATCCTGCAAATACTGTCAAAAACAAGCCATTTTTCGCATCAAACGCGCACATCCGTGCATTTATAGAGGTGCTTCTTTTTTTTTACAGAAGCCCAAAAACAAGGAAATGATGATTGTTTAATGATGAATAGTCTTGTAGCGAAGCTGTAACACCTTATGAGAATTACCCATTTTACCACTCTTGAGCATCGAGAATCTCGTAGCGCAGCGCAGACCCCGCACCAATTGAGCTTGGCTCACGACTAATTGGTGCGGGGCCAATAACCAATGAACTGTGAAATATGAACAACGAACTACTCACGAGCATCGAGAATCAAACTTTAGCTCACTTTAGGCATTTTAGCTCACTTTTCACTAATTTCCCCTCTACATTTGTAGTGAGCGCACTACAAATCGCTCATTTTATGCAAAACAAACCCAATTTCCGAAAAGCCCAAATGAACGTAAGCCGAGTTTCAACAGTGGATTATGAAAAAAAGACACTTGGTCAACGTGGGAAAAACAAACCCAATTCAAACCCAATTCAAACCCAATCAAACCCAATTAAAGCCAATAAAATGCCAAAACAAACCCAAACAAACCCAAAACAAACCCAATCTGTAGTGAGCTTGCCGAACCTATTTTGGCCCCAGAGTCTCTCTAAGTTCTTTTTGTTTTTCACTTTTCTTTGCCCCGGCTATAATCTCACCATGCAGACCTGGACGATACAAAAGCTCTTAAACTGGATGACCGAACACTTTACCGGCAAGGGCATCGATTCGCCCCGCCTAAGTGCCGAGCTTCTGCTCAGCCACGTTTTGGCAATGGAGCGTATCGAATTATATACGCGATTCGACAAGCCTGTGGCTAAAGACCAACTGGACAGATTGCACGATTTAGTAAACCGGGCCGGCCGGAACGAACCGATTTGCTATCTGACCGGCAAAACCGAATTTTACTCTTTGCAGTTAGAACTCAATCCTGATTGTATGATACCTCGGCCGGAGACGGAATTGCTCGTCGAACGTGCCATCGAATTTTTGCGAGCACCCACCGTTAGAAATTCTCCAATGCGCAATATGACGCGAACAGAAGACGTTTCTAACGGGGCTCGCACCGGCACTCAATTCGTCTGCGATTTGTGTACCGGCTGCGGCTGTATCGCCGTCGCAATCGCAAAAAATTTCCCCGATGCCCGGATAATCGCAACAGATATCAGCGATGCCGCCCTGAATGTCGCTGCACAGAATATCGAGAAGTATCAGCTAAAAGACCGAATCACACTATTGTGCGGCGATTTATTCGAACCACTTGTCCCCCGGTTGGACGTGGACAAATTTGACTTGATTGTCTGCAATCCGCCTTATGTAAGTGCAGCTGAGTATGAGAAACTTGAAAAGAACGTAAAGGATTATGAACCGAAGTTGGCTCTGTTCGCAGGAGATGACGGCTTGGATATATACCGAAGAATTATTGATAAAGTAGATGCCTTCCTAAAACCAGATGCTGCGTTGATGTTGGAGATAGGATATGCACAAGGACCGGTGATTAAAGAGCTGCTTGAACAAGCCGGCGCCTTCGCCGAAATAAAAATCGAAAAGGATTTTCACGACAACGACCGTATCGCAACCGCAAGAAAAATGTCATCCTGACTTGTTCGAAGATTCGTCTTTTTTCTTGCCTTGCATTTGTTCCTGAGTCCGCTTTAGCTCATCGGTTAGTTCGGCCATTTTCTGATGAAGTTTCTGTCTTTCCTTGCTGCTTTTGGAAACATAGATGGCAAGCAAGACAACCAAAGCAACAGGAATGGCCACAAAAAAAAGAGCAATCATCAGGACAACTATCAACTCTATCGGCCCTGGAGTAAAAAAAGCTAATGTATTACTTATCATTTCATTTTCCTTTCCTGTATTTCTGCCTCTATATGTTTAAACGCTTACGCACAGTGGCCGAATCATCATCACTGTGCTTACGAATCACTCCGCTCACGGTCTTTCAGCTCCTTACGCAGCAGACGAAGTTCCTCCGCCAGCTTCCCCACTTCCATCCGCATCAATTTCATTTCCTTCATCCCACTGCTCAGGAATCGTATAAACACAATCGCCGCTATGATGATTAGACCCACAAAGAAGGCGTACACGACAAGTATTACTGCGTTGCTACCTGAAAACATCGTGCGTCCTGCGCCCTCTGCCAGGATAAGAAGGTTACTAATCATCTTTATTCCTTTCCTTACGCTCTCAATTTATTTCACTGCGGATCGGCTGCCCCGTCACTTTCTTCGTGATTTTCGAGCTTTTGGCGGATAATGCGAACTTCCTCGGCAAGCTTACTCAATTCCATACGTATCAACTTTTGCTCCTTTCTCCCACCAATGAAAAATTTCGCGATGCGGTAGATGCAAAAAATAACAAAAGCTACAATAGCAGCATAACCTAAAGTTTGCCAAGCAAATACGCGCTCCGCTTTGCCCAAGGCACGTAATAAAGCATCGGTTATCATTTGCTTTTCCTTTCCTTGTTTTATCCTAATTAAGGTTTCACTATACTGAAAAGTGGATACATCATTCTTTCACAGGATGTCGGCTAACAATCAGTTTTGCGGTTTCTCTACGCACCTTTTCAAGAGTAACATCAAGCTCTGTCAAAATCCGGTGGCCCCAGCCTTCGCCGACAAGCAAAACCGCCGCCAGCAAGTGTTCGGCACCAACGTATTCATGCCCTAATCGAGCCGCTTCCTCAGAGGCACACCGAATTGCTTTCTGCGCACTGTCCGTCAGGTTTTGCCAGTCATTGGTCGTCTTACCTTCGGCTTGCACGCTCGCATCCTTGTTTAGTTGCTCGTACACCTCTCGGAGCTTTGCCTTATCGACCTTGAGGTTTCTGAGTATGACCGCGCCAAGGCAGTCCTCTACAGAGATAATCCCAAACAGGACATGCTCAGTACCCAGAAGTTCACAGCCATCCTGGTGAGCCTGTTTTTGTGCCCGTTCCAAAACGGCTTGTGCACGTGGTGTCCAGCGCAGCTTGCTATCGTTGACTATGTTCTTGAGTGCAGCTTTTGCCCGGTCAACGAATGTAAGGTCGCTCATTTTTTTACCTCCCGGCCTCGGAAAGACCTTTTTAGATTCCAGCCAGGCGTCGACGTCCGCCCGGTCAAACTTGATATTCTTTGCGCTTATCCGAATATACGGCGGACAATCGCCGCCGGCGATGTACTTGTAAATCGTGCGTTTTGAATCGCCCAGATAAACCGCCAAATCTTCTATTGACATTAACTGCATAGGACAACATCCTCACTAATATGTAGTAATATATCACCATAAGCATTATAATGCAACAATAATCTCAGAAAAAGTTGAATTTTTTTCACAATTTGCAAGTGCCTTTTCAAGAATGACCTTTTGTAGTTGTAGTGTTACATCGTATATGGCACTAATTTACAGAAGATGGCATCGGGCTTGGACACTTGGTGGGTGGGTATAGTTTTATATCTGAAATAACAGCAATTTACAAAAGGTGGCACAGCCAGGTTTGCCTGACGCAAATTTGATAAGGCATCTGTCAGCCTTGGATCCTTTCAAAAGCGTCTTGGCCCATAATGCGGAGGTTCGCGGCCGAGTTCGTAGCAGCCCAAGTCCGGTGCTTTTCCGACAAAACCTTCAGTGATTTGCGGCAGGGCAATTGCGGCATCAACTACATTAACGTTTTTCTTCAGCCGCAGGTCGTAATCACCGGGTTTACAAGACCTCCCCTTTTCCGGCGGTTTGGCGTTGATGAAGATTTCGTAGTCTGCCAGGATGCCATGCTCCTCGAGTCCCGTGGCTTTGAAGAACTTTTCAATCGACTGGTATCTGCCGACATTTGCATTGTGGCTTGTCCACTTGAGCAGCCGATCTGGCTCGTTGCGACGGTACGCGTTGTAATCCATCGTGCTGTAGGCTGTTTGCGAGCCGGACTCCATCGCGTATCCCTTGCCGCCCATGAAAAGGTTGTTTCTGAAGTGACCGTTTTGCCAGATAGCCGGTGGACGGAAACCTTGTCCGGCACAACATGATGTGTTGTTGTATGCCTCGATGCCGGCCGGGTAATTGTTCAGCTTATAGCTGAGGCTTGTGATTGCGTAGAGTTCGTTGCGAATCAGGTAGACAGGGCCGCCATAGAACGGTTGAGTGGACATTCCTGTGTGTGCATTATAGCAGCGGTTGCAATAAAACCGCACGTTGTGGCAGCCGAAATCCGCTTCGAATGTGTCATCCTGGGCCCAGGAGAGGTCGTTATTATAGAAGTCGATGTTCACGCAGTGCTTGGTTACATCATCTACCGGCGGGCCGAAGTTGTAGATCGCGGCTGAATCGCTGAATCTCGTGATGCGGTTGTAGCATATCACGTGGCCGCGTCCGTAGATGTTGATACCGGTGTGGCCGGGGCTCATATATGTCTTCGATGGTCGGGGATACCACGTTGTATTGATGCCGACGATATCGTTGTCGGAGATGTACCAGTTTTTAGAATTCTCGCAGCCGGTGTTAATTCCGTATACCACATCGTGGATCCTGCATCCACGGACGACAAGACCCTTTGAACCGCCCGGTTTTGCGGCATAGATAGCCATCCGTGCGTTGCGGAAGGTCAGTCTTTCAAAATGCAGATGATGTGTGCCATTGAGTGTAACGATTCTTGACTTGCCGCCGACTCCCTGACCTTCCAGTACCGCCTTGCGATCGGCCGGACCACGAAAAACTATGGGTTTGTCGGCAGTGCCGGACTTCTTCATATCAAACGGCCCCTTATAGATGCCCGCTCGCAGTAGAATCACATCGCCGGGCTGCGCTTGTTCAATGGCAGCCATGAGTCCCTTCTCTGCGGTGGCCTTTATCGTTCGCCCACCTTCGAACGCCCTGGGTTTGGCCCGTGTCATAGTGGTGACGATCCTTGGCTCTGGTGGTGCGCCGCCATCCGGATCGGACATGGTGAATCGCACTTCATACTCCGTCGCCTGTTCCAGGAACAACACGCTGCCGGCGAACAGGTTGCCCGTGCGGTACGGCCCATATTTCTGGTTCGAGACCTCATGATGAACGCGCAGCATCGGCAGGGCTTTCTTCCACTGCGCCTGCCCCTTCTTCCTGAACGCAACGGTAACCGAGGCGTTCCGATTGTTGTCACCCTCGATATACCACCGGAAGCCCAGGTTCTCTATTGTAGGAGGGTCGATAATGAATCGCTTCGGTACGATCTTGTCAGTTCGTGGACCAACTTCAAAGCCAGCAAGTGGTTTCTGCTGCGGGCGTGCTCGCGCAAACATGGTAAGCGTGATCAGCGGCATTACAATCGCGGCCGTTATAAGCCTGGTAAAACATATCCGTGTCTCTTTCATTGTTTTCTATTCCTCTCTGGAGATGGCAGCGGTGATTGGTCACCTGGAGGAGCAATCAATAAGAAATAACAGTGCTGATATTATATCCTTCGAGTTTGTTTCTTCCGGCCAGTTCGGAAAGCTCGATAAGAACCGTTATCCCCGCGATTCGACCGCCTATTTTTTCGATGAGCTTGCAGGCCGCCACCATTGTACCGCCCGTCGCCAATAAATCGTCAACCATCAAAACCTTCGCCCCGGTCTCTATCGCATCGATGTGCACCTGGAGGGTGTCGGTGCCGTATTCCAAATCATAGGTTATGCTTTCAGTTTTGAAGGGTAGTTTGCCCTTCTTGCGTATAGGTACAAAGCCGACCCCGAGCTTGGCTGCAACCGCCGCTCCGAAAATAAAACCTCTGGCTTCCACCGCGGCCACATATTCAATGCCCGCTCGTGTAAAGCCTGCGCACAAAGCGTCTATTGCTGCTGCGAGCGCCTTCGGCTCAGCCAGCAAAGGCGTGATATCGCGAAATAAAATCCCCTTTTTGGGCCAGTCCGGTATGCTGCGAATGTATTTTTGAAGCTCAATTTCTTTTGTCGTCATTTATCAGCTCTGCCTGGTATTTATCAAAATTACAATTGCCTGAACGGCCGGGCCAATCCGGTTACCGCTATCTATTATCAGGATATTACAGGCGAAGTGCAAGTTTTATTGGTTTGTTTTTCGGGCGTTGTCTGGGGGTTTGTTGTAAGGCGTGAACGGCGTTATGGCTGCTCCTCGTTCATATATTCATAGAGCTTGGTAAGTGCGCCGCGTTGAATCTGTCGTATCCTCTCACGGGTCAGGCCTAAGTATTTAGCAATTTCTCTAAGTGTCATCGGGCTCTTTCCGTCCAGGCCGTAGTGCATCCTCAAGATATTAGCTTCTCTGGGCTCGACTTCGTTGAGCAGACTTAAAACCATTGCTTTTTCTTCATCGGCAGCCAAAGCGTCCTCCGGCTGGGCGGCACTCTCGTCCTCCAAAGTCGTTTCGAGCATTTGTTCGGCGCCCGACTCATCAGCCTCGAGACTTTCCGTTGCTGAGCTAAGAACCTCGACTATCCGATGTATGATTTTTGCCTTCCGCAGCGGCAGTTTCATTATATCAGCCATCTCTTCGACGTCCGGCGTCCTGCCGAGTTTGTTCTCCAGCTCTGTCGCCGTATACCGCCAGTGATTTATCAATGTGACCATATATGTAGGAATATGCACCGGCTGAATATTTTCCAGCAGTGCACGCTTGATGCTTTGCTTTATCCACCACGCCGCATAGGTGCTGAACCGTGTGCCTCGGTGGGGGTCAAAGTAGTCAACAGCTCTTATAAGACCGAGATTTCCCTCCTCAATCAAGTCGCCAAGACTCATTCCCCTCCCGCCATACTTTTTTGCGATATTAACGACCAGTCTCAGGTTGCTTCTGACCAACTGGTCCCTTGCCCACGGGTCGTTTTGTTCGACAATCAGTTTTCCTAACGAGTGTTCCTGCTCCGCTGTCAGCAGTGACGCTTCGTCAATTTCTTTTAGATATTCTTTTATGGTGGCGTCAAAAGCTATGGCTAACTCCCGCCCGGCCGAAGTTCTTTCGATTTCAGCCGGAAGTGCAAATTGGCCGCACTTTTCTTATAGGACGATTGGGCCCTCACTCGGCACAAGTCTATGTACCGTATCGGTCAAAAGAGCCTGCGGGTTTAGCCGCTTAATTCAAATCCTGCCCCCGAAACCGGCCCCCTTGATATGAAATATACACCGCCCGGTATAAAAAACAACCGGGGCCTATACCGAACAGTATAGGCCCCGGACAGGTGCAATTCAATGACTAATGCTTTAGAGCATTGTAGAAACGCAGATTACGGCCAATAGATTTCTAAGAGCCATTCCTGCATCAATAAAGCATAGTCTTTGAAGTTAATCTTCTTGGAGTTCACAGGCTCCTCATCGTACAGATTCGCAGCCGACTCAAGCGGTGTGTAGACTGGAACTATTTCTGCACCACTCATGACGGTATTGATCTCGGCAGTAGAGAGCTCACGATTGTAGATGCGAGCATCATCCACTTTACCGGGGAAGGAGCTGGCCTGCGTGTTACGCTTGCCAATATTGACACGGTCACCGCAGATAGAGAGATCCATGTCGACTTGCCCGATATAGTCACCGTCTCCGTAGTACGTTATTGTTGTTCCATCAAACGTCATCGCATAATGGCGCCACTCCAAAGCTTCATCATCCGTGAATATGGTATCTTCGAAGCACCAGGCGTGGGCTCCGATACCGCCGGGCCCGCCTATGTTGCCGATGTTGAAGTGACTGCCGCATCCGCCTCCCTCGGTCGAGAACCCAAACACAAGGGTCCAGTCGGGGATGTCCGTGGTGTCGGACTTTGCCCAGCAGGCGATGGTTGTCGGATCATTTCCGCTGATACCAACCGGCGGGATGCTCACATACTGATCGTCGCCGCCTGGGAGGCTCAGAACCTGGCCGCCTCTGTCGTCTGCGAAGCTGATGTCACCATTAGCAGTGCCGTCGTGACCGTTGCCGGATGAATCGGTGAGGTCACCTTCAAACTCGTAGCGTGCTACCAGACCGAGTTCGGTCTTGTCGCCATCGAGCCAGTCGCCTGCCAATAGCTTGAGGTCGTCCATGTTAACAATGCAATCGCCTGTGATATCGGCAGATGGTGCGTACTGTGCAACGCATCTGGTTGGATATATACGGAGATCGTCGAAGTGCAAGACACCGCTGCCGGCGCCGATAATGCCGACACCCACCGATTTGATCTTCGTAGCGGGCAGGCCTTCGTCGGGCAGTGGCGGAACGAAAGGTTTACCGGTGTAGAGATCGTGCAGTTTGATGTTCCATTCCTGCCACTCAGGAATCGTCAGATTTTCGGGATCGCCGTCGTACACAACCCTCTGGGTGTGAGCGCTCTCGACAGTAGTCGTCAGTTGTGCGAACATCATACCGGGAGCATTATCCGGATCGCCCCTGAAGTATATCGACAGTGCCTCAGTTCCGCCTAAAGTCCAGTCACCGCTCCATTCGTGCGGGTCGGCACCGTCCCCGAAGGGATCGATGCGATTGACTGCACCATCACCGGTGTACTCGACTCTCATCGACTGACTGCCCCAGTGGGCAATCTCGTGGTCAAGTTTCGGAGACGCAGCGGCTCTGCCGGACCACTTGGTGGTTATCAGATTCTGGGGGTCGTAAAGGGTTATAACCTGGCCCCACGTCAGGGCGATATCGTAGATATGCAGCTCATCGATCATCCCATTGAAGAATGCTTCCGGGTTATTATCGCCGGCGGCTCTGGCTCCAATGTACACGTTTTGGGTGCAATCCTCGATGTAGTCACCGATATCAGAGACAGCTTCTGGTTTTCCATTGACGTATAGACACTTCTGGGTGCCTTTACGTACGGCCGCGACGTGAACCCATTCGTTAAGTGGGATGTCCGTGCCGCCCGGGCCCCATCCATCTTCATCGCCACCGCCTCGTGTGGTAAAGCTGATCCTGTGAGTATCGCTGAGCCTTCGGAGCTGCCAACCTTGGCCGCCTTCACCGCGTTTGCCGACAATCGCATTACTCCAGTTGCCATCATACGACGACATATTGATCCAAACCGAAACACTGAAGTCGCCAGCTCCGGGGTTGAACAATTCGGAATTCCCGATGTCCACACAGTCGCCATCACCGTCGAAAGTGGCAGCCATGCCCTGTGTTGGATCATCAGCTATGCTCACGCCATCTAAGGGGATGCCGTCGAAGTGGTTCCTGGTGCTGTCGGTATATTCGCCCGCATCAAAGTCGTAGCGCGCAATGAGCGGATGATACCAATCCGGCAGGGTTTTATTGCCGATACCGGCAAGCCACCTTCTTTCGCCTTCCGACACAACATAGTCGAGAATCCGAAGGTCATCGATACGGCCGTCCCAGCCTGCGTCGTCGGCACCATCTTTGCTGCCTTTACCAGCCAGTATCCTGTTGTAGCCGTCCGTAATGCCGCCTTTGGCGCCAGCGTCGAAGGTCGGACTGTCCTTATATCCGTTGATGTACAACGTCAGTCCAACGCCGGACTCCCAGGTCATTAAGATGTGCTGCCAATCGGTGGTCTGAAGGTTCTCAGAGCTTTCATCCTCTTCATTGCCTTCATTGGTCCTGACGCCATATTTGATAACGTCAATTCCGTCCGGGTCGGCACTGCCGCCGCGCCTGTCATAGCGCATGCCATGACGGTCGCTGCCGGAGTCTGAGCCCATGAAAAAGCCCTTGTCCGTGTCGGTCAAATCAGACTGGACCCACAGCGAAATCGTCATTGCATCCAAACCATTCAGGTACGGTCCTGCAGCGAGGTTGAGCACGTTGTCACCGAATCCGTTGAAGTCCAGGCACGAGGCCGAGCCGTCAGCAGTAGTAGCGTCCCATAGGGCGCCGCTAATGGCACCATCAAGGTGGTTGTCCGTGCTGTCGAAAGCCGTATCACCACTGCCTTCATCCATGGCCCAATGCACTATCGTAGGACCAAAGTAACCATCCTTCTCCACAGTCAAATCGCCCAGACCGGCCATATACCTTGCGTTGCCTGCCGACAGAGCACAGTTGTAAATCCTGGCGTCGTCGATCAGGCCTTCGTAAGTCTTGTAGATACTGGAGTCTGATGCTTTTGTTATGGCTCCGATTAAGACATTGGCCTGAGACGCACCCGAAAGGTCGTAGTTGGCATTTGTGCCTGAACTTCCTTCAAGCTTGCCATCGATATAGATCCTGATCGAGTCGCCTTCGCGGATGCCGAGGACATGGTGCCAGGTGCCATCGTTGACTTTGGTGGCATCACCTCTGGCCTGCTTCTTGGATGAATTATCATCAGTGACTAAGGTGACTTCACCTTCATCTTGTTCGCTTTGAACCATGCAATAGCGGTGTCCACCGCCACCATCTCCACCGTTGGCGATAATACTGCCCTTGTTATCATCGCCTGTGCCGGTCATGGTATTTTTGACCCAGGCAGACAGGGACCAATCGCCTGTGCTGAAGTTGAGCTCGTCGGGATTGCCGCAGTCAACATAATCCTGAGCACCGCCAAGGCTCAACACGTTGCCTTTATCCGGGTCGGCAACTATGGTTGCGTCACCTACAGGTGTGCCATCGTTACCGCCGCCGCCTGAATCAGTGAAGTCGCCCTCAAAGTCCCAGCGAGAGACCAGACAATCTTCGCCCGGTGCAACCGCAGCAACAAGAACAATAGTCTTCGGTTCAACCCACGTATTGTCCGGAGGCGGAACCGCCTCAACAAGAATATCACCGGGAACCATCTCCTGCTCCGGAAGTGCTTCCGGGTCAACAGGGTAGGACTCAAAATCATCCACGAGTCGATGGTCTGCAACCGTGAAGCTGCAGATTTCGCCCGGTATGACCGTTCCATCAGGCATTACCGAATCAACAACCCAGTAATAAGTCTCGGTCAACATGAGAGACTGTCTTTTTGCAGGGTTCGGGTCGCACTCGGTAACATCAGCCGGTAATTCTGCTGTAAGCGTAGTACGAGCCATTACAGCAGCTTCATCGCTGCTGAAGTACACGCGCTGCGAAGCGACGCCGTCTCCGGCATTCCAGCTAACAGTCGCATGAATGGACTGGCCGGTAGCTCCGCACTGCGGCATAAGGTTCCATGCCTGTCGCGGGTCCGGAGTCGTGATGCTTAAATCGCAGATTTCGGCCGTGGTAAGCGCGCCCGAGTTGTGCGACGTAACAGCCAGTCCAACACGAACGAATGAGTTCATTTCGACTGTTTGTTCGCCGCGCTGCGTCCAGTTAATGCCGTCCTCCGAATAGTAACCCTTGAACAGGTTGCCTTTCCGCACTAACTTGACCCACTCGGGAATACCGCCGAGGCCGCCTTCATAAACGCTGTCGGAACCGCCGCCAGTTTCACTACGCCACTGGAACGAGGCCAAGTTCTGACCGTCAGGACAGGTCGTCAGCATACAGGAGTTCTTTGAACCACTGGCGGTCGTCTCACGAATCATCACGCCGGCCTTTGCCCAAGTATTGGTATTCACCAAGCTCTTGACGTTTGCGATGATTGTACCCTCGTCTCTGGTGAACGTCGGGGTTTGATAGACAAAGTGGAAATGGTCACCGTTGCCCCAGATGTCACCGCCGTCCGCTACAATGATCCAGCAATCGCCACTTTGGGTGGCGCTGCCGCCCCAGGCGTTACCAATGTCTATGCTGGCCCATTCTTCAACCGAGAAGCTCCAGGGGCAGCCTTCTGCGACTTCGGTGCCGAAGAGCTCATTGACCTGCCACTCGTAGGACTTTCCTACTTCAACCGATACGGCCACGGAGGTCTCATCTGCCGACAGCGTTGCATACGGTGCCATAGAGCCGGCCTCACCGAAGAGCACCTGGTGTTCTGTGGCTCCAGATGCTGGCGTGAAGCTAACCGTCGCGACCTCTTGAACCGTTAGTATTGCTCCATCTGCCGGGATCGGCTTAGAGGCCTCAAGGTTCACATAACCCGGCATCAGGAAATAGCCGTCAATTTCTGTCCGGCTTGGCGCGTCGGGACCTTCCCATGCAACGGAACAATGGTCTCCGCCGCCGCCTTCTTTCCAGAGTGCCCAAATCGGATACTTCTGGCCGCCCTCTAAATAGATGGGTGCGGACTTCTGTGAATCTTGCCAGTCATAGGCGTGGTAGCCGGTCCAGCCGGCCACACTGGAGATCATGACCGCCTCGCAGCCTTTCCCGCTGGTGCTCAACCACAACTCGGAGTCATCGTCACTGGCAATCCAGAACGTATAGTCACCGCTGGTCTCGGGAGCTAAGTAGCCAATCGCCCGGGCGCCGTAGTTGTCGCCCAATCCCTCTCCCGAATCGAGCACTGTAATTTGGCCGGTCACGGTCGGGTCGTCCGGGTAGCGGGGATTGCTCGTCAGGTCTGGAACAGTCCCTCCTTCGATGTCGAACCAGATCTGATAATCTATCATACCCGTTCCGGTGCGTTCGGTCTTAAAGCTGTAGATAGGACCTGCATAATCGCCAGGCTGCTCAATAATCTGCCAGTAGTACATCGTGCCTTCTGCAAGTGGTGTGTCGGGAGTATAGCTTTCATCTCCCAGTGCCTTTGTGGCAACAGAGGCCTCATCTGTCGGTGTCGGGCTGGTGCCTAAGTACACATCGTGCGAAGTGGCATCATCTCCCGGCATCCAGGTAAGAGTCTGAGTTACGGGCAAACTAGTCGCCCCATCTTCCGGCATCAGCAACCAGGCATTGTTGTAAGGAGCCGCAGGCCAGCTCACCGGAGACCCCGGATTGGGAATGGGGGGGTCTTCCAGGCCAGGCCCCGAAGGGGTGCCCGGGCCTTCGAACTCAGCCGTGCAAAGAGCGCCGTCATTGTGCGAACAGACAACCAACCCGATATAAACGTCCGTATTCATCGGGATGGTTCTTTCTACGAACATCCAATTGCCATAAACGTTCTGTATGGCCCAGTACCAAAACGTACCTCTCAACGTGTCGCCGTCGCGCTCTATCCACATCTCCTTAGGTACTATCTGGCCGCCGGTTGTTTCGTCGTAGCTGTCCCCACCGGTGTTCTCACGCCAAACGAATTGGCAGCCTTTACTCCCAGTAGTCGCTATCATGGCATGCTTCGAATTGGCAGCAAGGGTCTCGCGAATCATCACGCCCACTTTCGCCCAGGGGTCCGTTATGGTCATGCTGGTGAGATTCACTTTCATTATACCGTTGCCTTCCATAGGCCGGTACACGTAGTGGAATGCGTCGTTACCGCCCCAGATATCAGCGCCGCTGCCTTCAACAGTCCACACGCCGGCGGCCTCACTGGCGCTACCGGGGATACCGGGCGAGCCGATGTCCTGGTTTGCTATTATTCCCCAGGTGTTGCCGACTAAACAAAGCACTAAAACAAAAGAAACTAAAAAACTAAATTTTCTACACATAACATTCCTCCTTCAAAAATCTAAAAAAACCTGTCTTTCTCTTGGCTCCAAGCCAAAACACCTTGTTGTTTTCGACAGGCACTCAAAACCTTCACTGCCTTCGTACAACGAGTACGGACAATGTTCTCTAAATTCTGTGCGCGTCTCAAACAACTTCCAAATAAAACAAGCAACAAAGACCTTCACCAACCCTGTGCTTGCCTCTAAAAAAAATAATACTTGTTCTTAGGGCATGTTTTCATACTCCTCCATATAATTTAGATATGGTTCTATGCTCCTCCTTTCAGAGGCCCAATCAGAGCTATCGATAAAAGTGTAAAGCTACTCAGGCCGAACCACAAATCCTTCGCGATAGCTTCACCCTCGCTCAATAGCTCCTCACTCTATCGAAAAAACTGCAATATTCGCAAGTTAGAAAGCCCAAATCGACAGAACACAATAAGCCTATTTTAATTCAATTTATCAGATTACCTATATTCCCGTCAAGCAAAATATTATAAGATTTTAGAGAATTTTTAATCAAGAAAAAAATTCATAGATAGCACATTTTTTTTTCAGCCGCGAAAAAACGCACAAACCCTGTATCTGACTGACTTTACAAACATTCTATAGAGAAAAATCCGACCAAAAATTCCTGCTGTCCACAGATTTTTTCATCTTCGCACTTGCTTCTCTTGCCACGGCAGGACACATCCACCCCAATTACTGCCACTTAAACCGCTGGTTGCCCCATAAGTCCTTTGTTCGCATACTCAAAAATTTGTGTAAGCGGCAGCTCTTTTTTATTTCACAAAAGTTAAAAACCATAAAGTCGTTATAAACATTCTTTCCTTTAACCGGCTGCAGCAGAAAGATGTCGCCTCTGTCAATAGAAGCCCGCCTCCGGCAGCCGGTACGCGTTTTTTATTTTGGTTGACTGTTGACACATTTGTTGTAGGATTATACGCACTCAAGACGCGAGGCGCCTGTATTCAACAGTGGCCAATGTGGCGAAACAACGCTTCGAGAAAAGAGCATAAAAGGGCAGCGCTCGCACCAGCCAAATAATGTGGTAAGAGGATGAAAAGATGAGGAGCTGAATATGGCAGCGGCAATGTTAACAATAACCGGACGTGGAAAAACCCAGCGTCTCGAACCGAACAAAGAATGCACCATCATCGGGCGCAGTCCCCGATGTGATGTTTTCATCGAAAGCCGAGACGTCTCGCGGGAACATGCCAGAATCTTCCAGGACCCTTTTGGCCGATGGATTGTGGAGGACCTTGGCAGCAGCAATGGTATATTTATTAATGGTAAGCGTATGGAAGCGTCTGCTGTTCTTCCCGGTGAACCGGTGGTTATTGGTTCCTTCGCTCTATCGATAACGCCGTCCCTGGACCAGCAAATTAAGCGGGATGATTCCATCAAGATAACCGCCAACATTACAACAGGCGGCTTCGAGGCGGAGATTATCTCCGGCAAGGACAAGCCGGCTGAAGCTTTATCCGGTCCGTTCCTCGAACGGTTTGAGAAAATCGTTGAGCGCTTGTCAGAGCTGGCAAGTCCGTCCGCGTTGTACCCGGAAGTGTGTCGATATCTGGCCCAGGGTCCAAAAGCAGTTGCAGCGGTGCTGAGGCTGCCCGAAAGGGCTGAGCCAATACCCGAACGGCCCGACATCGTTGCGTGCCATTTTGGCGATGCTCAGGATGATGCGGCGGCCCAGAACACGGGCGCCTTTGTTCCGCCTCGACTTGCTTTTCGTGTCTCCGGTCATGTTCTGGACGCAGTCCGCTCTTCAGGCGAGGCCGCAATGGTCAAGACTGTATATTCGGCCGATATCGAGGTAACCTGGACGGCTGTTGATGCACACAGTCCCAGGGCCCTGATTTGTGCGCCGCTCGGCGATGTTTCTAAGGTCGGTGATTTGCTTTACCTTGATATCCCAATCGGCCAGACTCCGCAGACCTCACCGGAGCAGATGTTTGATTTTGTACGGGCCGTCTCAAGACAGGTTATCTACACACGAAAGAGTCTCATCCTCATGCAGGCAAAGGCGGAGAGAAGTCTCTTTGACCATGAGTTGTCGCTGGCCCAGAAGATTCAATTGAAGCTGGCCCCGGCCATACCACGGGATGTATCCGGTGTTGACCTGGCGGTTCACTACAAGCCGGTCATGTGGGTGGGAGGTGATTATTGCGACCTGTGGTCTCTGGCGGACGGTCGTTTGGCTTTTGCCGTTGGTCGAGTTTGCGATATGGGTCTGCCGGCTGCCGTCGTGTTGTCCAGCCTTCGGATACTTTTGCGAACTACGATGTCTTTTTGTGATGAGCTGTCCGAAGTTATGAAGCACGTCAATTCGCATCTGATTCAGGATTTACCCAAAGAAACGTCTGTAACCTTGTTCCTGGGTGTGTTTGACCCTGCCAAGGGAAATCTTGATTACGTCAACGCCAGCCAGCTCCAGCCTCTTATCGTGCAACCGCGGGGAGCCGTGGGGCCGCTTGGGCAAGCGAATGATTCTGTGCTCGGCATCCGGGACATGATTTTCCAGACAAAGCGACACAACATAAACAAAGACGAGCGATTGTTGGTCTTCACAGATGGTATTACTAAAGCGAAGTCGCCGAATGGCGACCAGTTTGGTCTCAAGGGCCTGACGTATATATTAAAAACCGCCGGCGACCATTCGGCTTCCAAGACAATAGATTCGCTTACAAGAGCCGTGGCCGATTTTCGCCAGATGCTGCCTCAGAACAGAGACAATACACTTCTTTGCTGTAATTGCATTGGCTAAGTTGACTGAGCTCGGAGAACCCCGAAGGATGATGTTTGGTATGGCTGCATAATCAGCAATATTCGCGGAGAAAGACAATAGCTTCTATCATTATAATGACGGGGCCCCAGAAAGGCGACTATTACCCACTCGGACGGCGGACAAACGTAGCTGGCCGCGGCGAGGCCGCCTTCCGAAAAAAACCGGCATTTTTAGGCTACACATTTACTTTGCAGGAATGACAAATGCAGTTTCGGCAACAGATACGAATTAGGAGTTGGAGGGAAGATAAGTGTGGATTTGCACATTAGATTTTTTGATGGAAAGGAATTGTTATGAGGAAGAAAGTAAACCGGATATCGCACAATGTCTCACGCAGAGATTTCATCAGGACATCGGCGGCGGTGTCTTTGACGGCTCTTTTGTCGGGGACAAACTATGTCTTCGCTCAAGGTAGGCCAGGGCCCGGAGCGCAGGCCAGACACGAATTCGGACTGGCGGTTTGGTCGCACAAGGTTAGAGATTTCGGCAGTAAGGATGAGGTCGAGAGGCACGCCAAAAGGCTTGCCGATGCGGCTGTGGACATCCTCATCCCGGTCGTCAAGGGCACGAACGGGGCTGTGGACTTCGTGACCGGCCTGGCCGACGTCAACCCGAAGTATCCCGACTGGGACCCGCTCAAGGTGCTTATAGATGCCTGCCGGAGGCGCGGTATAAAAGTGCATCCGTGGTTCTGTGTCTTCACGGAAGGCGGGCGTTCCCGGCTGCTTCGAGAGCATCCGTCGTTTGCGGCCAAGGGAACGGGGGGGCGCAGCAGGTGGGCGTGCGCGATGCGTCCGGAAGTCCAGGACTATGAGTTCGGCCTTTACAAGAGCGTAGCTGATAGCTACCAGCCTGACGGACTTCACCTCGACTACATCCGTACCGGCGGCGTGTGCAGGTGCGAGTTCTGCAAAGCCCGGATGAAGAAGAAGGGCGTAGATATAGAGAAGGTCAAGCCTTCAGAGCCGGCCTGGGTCGAGTGGAGGGCCTCAAGGATTACCGAGTTCGTAAGCCGTCTTCGCAAGTTTACAAAGAAAGAGAATATGGAGCTATCCGCGGCGGTGTTCAGAAGCTACTCCAGCGCCCGTATTAGCCAGGCACAGGACTGGGTGAGGTGGGCGGAAAAGGGCATAGTGGACTACCTGATGCCGATGAACTACACGAACAATGCAAGCACATTCAAGAAGCTGACGAAATCTCACGTCGGCCTCGTCCGCGGCCGGGTCCCAATATGGGAGGGCATCGGCAATAAGAGCAGCATGTCTGAGCTTAGCACGCAGGCGTTGGCCGAGCAGGCCCAAGCAGCTCGCGATTTGGGTGCGCAGGGCGTCGTCATTTTCAGCTACGGCTCTATTACCGATGATGATTTCAAGGCCGTCCGAGAGGTGAAGGAACGGGCGGGTTCTGTGGGCCTTGCGCAGGTGGGCGGCGTGAAAGTGCCGCTGGTATTTAAGGCTGACTTTGAGGACGGCACGCTCGATGCCTGGCAGGCAACCGATCCGGCAGCCTGGCGAATCGAGGACAAGAACGGTGGTAAAGTGCTGGCTTTGTTCAAGCAGAGCAAGTACAGCCCGAAAGTCCGCTCGCCGCTCAATATCAACCTGGCCAAAGACGTTGTTGTCGGCAGCTTCGTATTGGAGCTGAAAATGCTCTCGACAACGAAGGATTACGGCCATCGTGATATGTGCCTTTTCTTCGGGGCACAGGACCCATCGCATTTCTATTACGTGCACATTGCTAACAAATCCGACGCCCACGCCAACTCCATTTTTGTCGTTGACGACAAGCCTCGTGTCTCGATTGCAAAGACGCGGACCGAGGGGACGAAGTGGGACGATGAGTGGCACACAGTTCGCCTGGTGCGAGACGTCGAAAGTGGCACGATTGAGGTCTTTTTCGACGACAGAGCGGAGCCGATTATGACCGCTGTCGATAAGCGCTTCACGTGGGGCAGGGTCGGCGTAGGTTCTTTCGACGACACCGGCTGCTACGACGATATTCGCCTCTGGGGCCGAAAGGTCAAGTAAATAAGACACACAGGACAAGGTCAATAAAACCAGCGGCTGCTGAAGAGGTTTGCCGGTTGAAAAAGCGGCGCTGCAGATTGCGCAGTTTAACATTGTTGCACAGTGAAATTGGGTTTGTTTGGGTTTGAATTGGGTTTGTTTTGGCATTTTATTGGCTTTAATTGGGTTTGATTGGGTTTGTTTTGGCTTTGAATTGGGTTTGTTTTTCCCGCGTTCACCAAGTGTCTTATCTTCGTAATCCTTTGTTGAAACTTGGCTTACGTTCATTTGGTCTTTTTGGAAATTGGGTTTGTTTTGCATAAAATGAGCGATTTGTAGTGAGCTCTCTACAGTTGTAGAGGGGAAATTAGTGAAAAGTGAGCTAAAGTGCCTAAAGTGAGCTAAAGTTGGATTCCGGATGCTTGTGAGTAGTCCGTAATTTCCTTCGACTTCGCTCCCTTCGACAGGCTCAGGGCAGACAGGGCCGGCTCTGCTCAGGACAAGCTCCGTTCGTAGTTGACAATTGGCCATATATCAATCACCATTTCCTTAATTTTGGGCTTCTGTAAAAAAAAGAAGCGCCTCTATAAATGCACGGATGTGCGCGTTTGATACGCAAATCGGCTTGTTTTTAAGAGGATTTACAGGATTAAGTTATTGGTAATAAAGGAGTTAAAATTCTTTTATTTTTTTGGGATTTGGCTGTTTACTATGTGCGCTTTTGGTCGCGTCTTTTTACCTATATTAACGCCCCACGAAGGCATGAAGGCCGACCCCAGTGAGATAACCCCAGTGAGATAACGC
>Ga0114922_10000266_pt1 | contig 50414 bp, 36 predicted proteins | sample AartaG_FD_100975 | JGI IMG/M metagenome (GOLD analysis project Ga0114922, IMG submission 100975) | Deep subsurface microbial communities from Aarhus Bay to uncover new lineages of life (NeLLi) - Aarhus_00045 metaG | ecosystem: Environmental > Aquatic > Marine > Oceanic > Sediment | place... | reverse complement strand
TGCAGCGGCTGTGCGGTCAATCCGATAACCGGTGAAGAGCAGCTTATGTTAATTTCTGTACATGAGGACATTGCGATAGGGCAGAAGTATGCTCCTGAGGTTGAGAAGCAGATGGGAGGCAGGATTGTCGATGAAGGCTTACAGAACTATGTTGATAGCGTTGGTCAGCGAATCGCGCTCGTTAGCCACAGGATGGAGTGGGAATATCACTTCGTAGCGTTGAAGGACAAGTCGGTTAATGCTCTTGCTCTGCCCGGGGGGTATGTCTTTATAACAAGGGGGATGCTTGAGCAATTGACGACTGAGGCCCAGTTGGCAGCTATATTGGCGCATGAGACAATCCACATTGTTGCACGACACAGCTCTGCTAATATCAGCCGTGAGATTGGAATAGAGATTGTGCTTTCAGCCGTGACTTCTGATGATACGCCACGGGCCGTTTTAACGGCGGCTGGTTTGACCCGGCAAATCCTGGGTCTTCGGTACAGCAGAAAGGATGAGCAAGAGGCTGATGTGGCGGGTCTGGATTATATGGTCCGGGCCGGCTACGACCCTTACGGGATGGTTGAAACTATGCAGATGCTTCAAGACGAGCAAAGAGCCAGACCAATCGAGTTTTTCTCAACACATCCAGACCCTGAAAATCGGATTGTATACTTAACTACGAATATTCAGACAAAGTATCATAACCTTGAAGGGCTGAAAACAGGAAGAGAAGAGTATCGCAGGGCGGTATTGGGGAGGTTAAGTAAGTAAGACAAGCCGAACTTGGGTGTGCGAATATTGGCGGTTTGTGAGGAGCAGCTTCGCGCAAAAAAGCCCGACCTGCCTAAAGTCGGGCTTGATAAAGCTGATTATTCTTTGTACTTGCTCACTCGGTGGGGCCGGAACAGCACCTGTATCTCGTCGGTGTCCGAATATGGATGAACCGCTTGCAGCCGCTATGTGTGATTTTTGCCGTGCCCTGCTATTGCTAACGGGCGCGAGCTTCTTTTCTTAGCCTTTCTGTTTTGCTATGACCGCAATCGGGGCATCTGTCTGCAAAGTCGTGTGGGACGGCACCTCTGGTGAAGATCAACCCGCACTCTTCGCATTTTTCGGCCCTGTAACCCGATTCCTCATCGCACTGGTCGCAGACAATTCCAGGCGCTGCCATTGACATAGGGTCCTGGTGATCTTTTAGATACTGAAAGTAATCTTTCCTATCCATCTCCCATTCGTGTTCACAGTCCGGATTGGTGCACTTGACCCAGTAGATTACGCCGCGTTTTAGGTCCTTGATGCCGCCGGGGCCTCCTGAGCGAGTTGCAAAGGTTATTACGCCGGCTAAAACCAAGCACCCCACAACAACCCCGATCATAATCGGTTTTTTCTTACTGTCTTCCATAGCAAAATCTCCAAATAACTAACAACAATACGCTTAGCGGCTTATAAGGACAGTCTATTACTTATCGGTTTATTTGTCAAATGGTTATTTTTAATTATTTGTGGCCGGGCCAGATGTTTATCGGCTCAGTTTGCGCCATTTGCAGAATTCTGCCGGGCTCTTCCGGCATACCGGTGCGGGCCGAAAGATAGGCTGATTCAATGACCGCCATATTCTTCAGGTTCTCACTTGCACTGCTGCAGAGTTTATTTTCGTCGGGTGACAGTATACTTAGGGCAAAATTTTTCAGTAATTTTGTCATACAGACAAGCCTATTGTCGTCATATTCCAATTCCTCGTTGGTCCTTCCAAAACCATCGCTGACGGTAAACCTCGTATCACTGACTGTTAGAATTTTGTTTTTACCGTAGACTTTCAGGAATCTGTGTTTTGGGCCAAAGACCTTGCCTGCTATTAGATTGCCAAAAGACGTGTCGGTAAACTTCATTGTTACAACCGCGATATCCTCCGTCAGGTAAAGCCGCTGTTGTCTGTCGCCGGCCGTGCTGGTATTTAGCGAGTAAACTTGCTGTGGAGTGGCGAAATTACAGACCATCTGGTCGATTATCTCGTAACAGTCGCGCAACAGTACTCCTCCGCCGGCCAGTTTTAGGTCGGTTTGCCAGCCGGCGTTCTTCTCATCACCAACTGCACAGAAGGCGGTTATGAGAAAAACCTGCTCAATCCTGTTTTGCTGTAAGAACTCTTGTAAGGCAATAAAACTCTGAGCAAACCGGCTGGGATTGGCAACGGCGAATTTTATGTTTTCATCTTCGGCAAGACGGACAAATTCCGAGGCTTCTTCGAAGTTCCTGGCTGCCGGGGCCAGCTTAAGTACGTTGAATTTCTTTTTTATTGCCATTCGAATATATTCATCGCAACTGTACATACCTGCGGCGACCAGCAAGCAATCGAACTGATTTTGTATTATCAATTGACGGTAATCGTCGTAGGCTGTGCAGTTGTATTCTTCGCCCATGCTTTCGGCGAGTTTAGCGTCCTTGTCACAGACGGCCTTAATCTGGAAGCAATCGATTTTAGATGCGGCTTCGAGTAGAAGTTGGCCTTTCTCGTTAAGACCAAGTACCGCTGTTTTTAATTTATTTTCGCTCATGTTCTAAAATATAGATATTTTCTGGTTGTCACTTCCAATATGCGCGAAACGGGTTCCTTATTGAACTGAGCCTGCTTTTTAAATAACTCTTTTAGCAATTGTTTTATTGATTGTTAATATTTTTTTCACAATCAATACGTCAGCGCTACGCAGTAAAGTACTATACGAAACGGTTATTTTTATTTGGTATGATGAAATGCTCCGGCACGGGAAATTGAGAGCTTAAAAGCAACACTTCTTTCGCGACCTCCTCGATAGCCGATTCATTATCAATGTTCTCAACCACCTTGTTTATAAAGGTGGCGATTTGCTCAGCCTGCGGTTCTTTCATACCGCGAGTGGTAATTGCCGGTGTGCCTATCCGGAGTCCCGTGGGGTCGGATGGATGAGCCGGGTCTAAAGGTGTGGTGTTGTAATTGGTAACGATTCTTGCTCTATCCAGTGCTTTCGCCAATTTCTTGCCGAGCACGTTTTTATTTCGCAAATCGATTAATATTAAATGGTTGTCGGTCCCGCCTGAAGAGAGATTAAAGCCGTATTCGAGCAGCTTTTTGGCGAGGGCTTTGGCGTTCTTGACTATCTGCTTTGCATAGGCGACAAACTCGGGCGTGTCGGCCTCGGCCAGCGCGACGGCAACGGCGGTCATTGTGTGCATATGCGGACCGCCCTGTAGGCCTGGGAAAACGGCCCTGTCGACCTTTTCGGTGTGCTCTGCCTTGCAAAGCAGCATCCCGCCTCGCGGACCCCGGAGTGTCTTATGAGTAGTGGTAGATACAATGTCGGCATAAGGTACAGGGCTTTTGTGTATACCTGCTACGACAAGCCCTGCAATGTGTGCTATGTCGCTGACGTGGTACGCACCTACATTTTTGGCTATCTGACCGAATATCTCAAAGTCAATCTCTCTTGGGTACGCGGTGGCCCCGGAGATGATGATTTTCGGCCTGTGTTTTTTGGCGAGTTCTTCAACCTGATTATAGTCAAGTCTGCCGGTTTCCGGGTTGACGGCATATTGGACGGAGTTGAATATTTTGCTTGTTACACTGACTTTCCAGCCGTGAGTGAGATGTCCACCGTATGGAAGAGACAGACCCATAATCGTATCGCCCGGTTTGGCCAGGGCCAGATATGCGGCCCAATTGGCCACGGAGCCCGAATACGGCTGTACATTTGCGTAGTCGGCCTTAAACAACTTTTTTGCCCGCTCCTGAGCCATTTTTTCGATAAGGTCGGTTACCTGCTGGCCTTCGTAGTATCGTCTGCCGGGGTAACCCTCCGAGTATTTGTTGGTGAGGCAGCTTCCGCTGGCTTCCATCACGGCTCTGGATACGTAGTTTTCCGAGGGGATGAGGCGAATCGAGCCGCTCTGGCGTGCCCTTTCCTGTCTTATAAGTTCGTAAATCTGGGGGTCATAATGCTCGAGGGCCGGTATCATATCAGTTTCTCCCTAAACTACAGTGCATAAATTGCAGGTATCCTATAGGCCTTTGTTGTTCAGATTCCCACTTGCGGGGCTTGGCAAATGGGTCCTTGGCGAACGTGCTCTTTGGCGTTCGGGTCCCTTATAGCACAGTGTTACTTTTTATACAAGCAATTTTATTTGTTGACAAATATTGACCAAAGATTAGGATAATCGGGTTGAAAACGCGTCAGAAAAAGGGACCGGTTAGACTTTTATGTCAGAAACAGAAGAGCAAATGTTGGCCAAGGCGAGGGTCTTTTTTGAAAGGGCCCGAAAGGTGGCGGAAACGGATAATTTCGATTACGCCATCGATATGTACCTTGAGGGTCTGCGTTGCGCCCCGGATGCTCTGCAGGAGGGTCATATTCCACTTTGTGAGTTGGGGCTGCGGCGGCAGAGAAAAGGGGGCAAGAAGCCTTCAATGGTGGAAAGAGTAAAGCGGCTGCGAGGAAAAACGCCGCTTGAGCAGATGCTGAACGCCGAGTACCTTTTCGCGAAGGACCCCGAACATTTGCCATATGCCGAGGCGATGCTGAAGGCTGCGGCATCCGGTGGTTATAAGAAGACGGCCGTGTGGCTTGGCAATCTGGTGTTCCAGACGAATAATGCGGCCGAAAAGCCATCTTTTCAAACATATCTGCTGTTAAAAGATTGCTATGCAGCCGTCGGTGAGTTCGACAAGGCACTTGTTGCGTGCCAGTGTGCCCTTAAGATTAAACCGGAGGATGCAGAATTGGCGGACGAGTTTAAGGAACTCTCGGCTGAACTAACTGTTGCCAGGGGCAAATATGACCTAGAGGGCGATTTCAGACAATCTATAAAGGACCGTGATGCCCAGGAAAAGCTACAGGCCCAGCAGAGCGTTGTCAAGACTAAGGATTACCGGCTTTCAGCGGTTGAAGAAGCCAGAAAGGCGATAGCGAGTGAGCCGAACCTGCCTCAGAACATACTTAATTTAGCCGAGGCATTATCAGATTTGCAGAACGACGAAGCCGAGAATGAGGCAATAGAGTTGCTGGAAGATACTTATGAAACTAAAAGCGATTTTAGCTTCAAACAACATGCGGGGAGGTTAAGAATAAAACAGCTTAAACGTATGATGAAAGAAGCCCGGACTGTTGTTGAGAACAACCCCGAAGATGAGCAAGCGAAGTCGCATTTTCCTGAGTTGTCAGCCCGGCTGAACAGTACGGAATTGGAACATTACCGTCTCTGTGTGGAAAATTACCCGACTGATTTGCGGGCCAAGTATGAATATGGTATTTGTCTGCTCCGGGCTGAACGATATGACGAGGCGATACCGCTGTTCCAAGAGGCCCAGAAGGATCCGCGGCGTAAGATTTCATCAATGGATAAAATAGGGCTGAGCTTTTTTATGAAAGGCTGGTTTGCTGATGCAATCGATGTTTTTACTAGGGCAATAGACTCCTACGAGATAAAAGATGATGGCATTGCCAAGGAATTGCGGTATAATCTCGCCCGTACTTATGAGGCAAAGGGCGATGGTGAAAAGGCACTGGAGCTTTATCGCAAAATAGCTCAGTTGGATTTTGCATACAAGGATGTTCACCAGCGAATAGACAGATTAAGAAGTACCCCAAACGCATCTTAATGCCTCTTGGGAAGCCAGGAATATAGAAATTGGACCAACTTTTCAGATGAGCCCCGATGAATCGGGATGAGTATTTGTAACAAAAGTAGCAACAGTTTCAGGAGATTACAGTGGCACATTCGTTATCAGCCAAGAAAAGAGTCAGGCAAAATGTCAAAAGAAGGGCGACTAATCGCGAGCGTAAAAGCCAGATAAAGACGCAAATTAAGCATTTTGAGGCGGCATTGAGCGGGGGCGACGTGGAAGCTGCAAGCGAACAGTACCGGCTTGTTGTTAAAAAGCTGGACAAGACTGCCGCCACCAGCGCAATGCATAAAAGAACCGCTGCACGCAAGAAGTCACGTCTTACCAGGCAACTTAACAGTCTTAAGTCACAAAAGGGATAAGTGGCCTGTTGCTGATGGAAAACGTTGTGGAGAGTGTGTTCGGACTTGGCCGAGCTTTTGGTTTGATTTTATATGAATATTGCGCCCAGTCGGTATAAAAATCGATTGGGCGATTTTTTGTTTTCATAAGAATTTGGTTGAATGGCTGAGATTTACAAAAAAAGAATAGTTAAATTGTTGAAACACGCCGATTATACACCGCTGAAACTGGCACAATTGGCAAAGGCATTAGGTGTAAGTTCGGAAGATTATCCACAGTTCAAGGTGGCTTTTGACCAACTTCGTCAGGCCGGGCATGTGGTTATAGGGGCCAGGAATTTGATTAGCCTGCCTTCGATGTCCGGGCGAATCATAGGGACGTTCAGGGCGAACCCGAAAGGATTCGGGTTTGTAACACCTCTCGAACCCAATTCACACGTCGATTTGTTTATACCACCGGACGCGACAGCCGAGGCAATGACCGGTGATATTGTTGCCGCCAAGGTTGTCAAAAAAGGCAGGCGCGGCGGCCAGATGAGATACGGCGGCAAAGTGGTGGAGATTCTTGAGCGAGCGCAGAACAAATTTGTCGGGACTTTATTGAAAGAGACCATTGGATGGATTGTTCAGCCGGATGGGACAGGATTCGTGGAGCCGATTAGTGTTGACGATGTTAGTGCAAAAGGTGCCAGGCAGAAGGATAAGGTGGTTGTCGAGATACTTTCCTATCCGACGGAGAGGTATCTAGCACGTGGCGTGATTGTCGAGGTGCTCGGCAGAGCAGGGCGGTACGAAAGCGAGATAAGGTCAATAATCCGCCAATATCATTTGCCTGACGAATTTGAGGACGATTCTATTGACCAGGCACGCAGGGCCGCGGATGAATTTGATTCGGAGCAGATTGGTGCCAGAGATGACATTACCGGAAAAGTGATTATTACAATTGACCCTCCGGATGCAAAAGATTTTGATGATGCGATAAGCCTGGAGAAAGATTCTGACGGAAACTGGGTGCTGGGTGTTCACATTGCTGACGTCAGCTGTTTTATGCCGCCCGGTTCGCCGTTGGATGCCGAGGCAAGAATTCGTGGCAATAGTGTCTATCTGCCTGAAAAAACCATTCCTATGTTGCCGGAGATTTTAAGTAACGGTATATGCAGTCTCCAGCCCGACCAGACGCGATTTGTTAAGAGTGTGTATTTAACTTACGACCACGATGGTAAGGTATTGTCGCGCAGATTCGCCAACTCTGTTATATGTTCGAGGCAGCGTTTGACCTATAAGCAGGCTGATAAGGCTTTGAGAGGCCGCACTAAAGGTATTAAGCCTGAAGTTGTTGAGCTGCTAAAAAATATGGAGGGCCTCAGCCAGATAATCGAAAAACGACGGTTAAAGAACGGTATGATGCATCTGGATTTGTCGGAAACGGAACTGGTGATGGATAAATCAGGGCGGGTTGTAGACGCTCATCCTGCTGACGACAGCTATCCGCACACGATAATTGAGATGTTTATGGTCGAGGCGAATGAGGCGGTCGCCTCGCTTCTGGACAGGCACAACGTTCCCTTAATGCGGCGGATTCATCCTGAGCCGGACAGTTTGAGTATGCAAAATCTCTCGAAGCTTGTCAGGGCGTTGGGGTACAGTCTGCCTCGGACACCGGACCGCAGTTCGATACAAGAGTTGTTATCTGCTGTCAGGGGTACAGACATTTCTCTGGCGGTGAATTTGGTGGTTTTGCGAAGTTTCGAAAAAGCTCAGTATGCACCGCTGCACATAGGCCATTTTGCTTTGGCTTCGGACCACTACTGTCATTTTACGAGCCCGATACGGCGGTACGCGGATTTACTTGTTCATCGTGTTTTGCAATGCCACCTGCAGAAAAGACTGGGCTCGGCGTCATCGCATCAGATTTTAGCCGAGCAGGATTTGGCCGAGATTGGAAAACATATTACCTTTACCGAGCAGCGGGCGGAGGATGCCGAAAGGGAGCTGAAGACGGTTTTGATACTGCAAATGTTAAGCGATAGAATCGGCGACGAACTTGACTGTGTTGTTACCGGCCTTGCCGGTTTTGGGGTGTTCGTACAGTCGCGAAAATTTGGTATCGAAGGTCTTATTGCGATGGACAATTTGGGGCCGGATAAATGGAAGTTCAATTCAAAGACCCAGAGTATCGTCGGACTCAATTCCGGAACAAGCGTCCATTTAGGCCGGGCAATGAAAGTGCGCATAGTCTCGGTGAATGTCCCTGGGCGTAAGTTAGATGTCTGCCCCGTTGAGCCTCTGGCCAAAGCACCTGTCAGGAGAGGGAAAAAGAAAGCTGTACGGGGACCAAAGAAACCTCGCACACGGAAACGGCCAAGGGGGAGAAGGTAAGCGCAACTGTGACCGACATTTCAGCAAGTCTGCCGGTTTCTTGACATTTAGCGGTAATTTTGCGATATTGAGGCCGAAGGCATTACCATTTAGTTTATATTTTTGGAGCAAGCAATGAGAGCATCCGAGATGAGGAAAGGTCAAACCGTTAAGATTGACGGTAAGCTGTATGCGGTTGTTGATTACCAGCACGTCAAGCTCGGCAAAGGTGGTGCGGTGTATCAGACAAGACTCAAAAGCCTGACCGATGGTTCAATCCAAAATGTTCGTCTGCGCTCAGAAGAAACAGTTGAAGAGGCTTACCTGGATAGACGGACGTACGAATATCTGTATTCAGCCGGCAGTGAGCATGTCCTGATGGAGATTAAAACCTTTGACCAAGTCACTCTTGGTGATGATGCCTTCGGCGACGGGCCCAAATTCCTCAAACCCAATACCCGACTGCAGGTAAGTATGTACGAAGGCAGGCCGATTATAGTTGAATTACCTAATACGGTAGACTTGAAGGTTACCGAGACCCCGCCGGAAATCAGAGGCGCCACGGCGACGAGTCAAAACAAGCCTGCAACCCTTGAGACCGGATTAGTTGTGTCGGTGCCGCCTTTTATCAGGGTCGGTGATATTATCCGTGTCGATACACGCAGCAGCGAGTACGTAACCAGAGTGAAAGAATGACCCTATGCCGTTTAGTAAAATAGGCAGAACAATCTTTAAGGGGGTTAGTACCCGCAATGAGCGGTTAATAAAGGCGTATTCGGTAATCGCTCAGCAGGCAGGCGAGTTTGAAGAGCGGGTAAAGGGACTCGATGATGATAGTCTGAAGGCGAAGACTGCTGAGTTCAGGGCGGCAATAGAAGGGGGGGGCAAGCCGGAGGATATTTTGCCTGAAGTCTTCGCAGTGGTTCGTGAAGCGGCAAGACGAAATGTTAAGATGCGGCATTTCGATGTGCAGCTTGTAGGAGGCAATGTCCTCTACGAAGGCAAGATTGCTGAGATGGCTACGGGGGAGGGTAAAACCTTAGTGGCAACATTGGCGTCCTACCTTGTGCACCTGACCGGAAGAAGGGTCCATATAGTTACAGTCAATGATTACTTAGCCAAGCGCGATGCGGAGTGGATGGGACCCGTTTATATGGCATTGGGATTGACGGTAGGCGCGATTCAGGCTGATATGGATACGGCCGGCGACGAGCGGAAAAACCAGTATGCCTTCGACATAACGTATGGGACAAACAACGAGTTCGGCTTTGATTATCTCCGCGACAATATGAAAATATCGCTTGAGCAGATGGTTCAGGGGCGGCTGGAATACGCCATAATCGATGAGGTTGATTCGATTTTAGTCGATGAAGCCAGGACGCCATTGATTATATCAGGGCCGGCCTTTGATGACGTCAGCAGATATAAGAACGCTGACGGGGTGGCAAGGAAGCTAATCAGCCTTCAAAGCAACTATGACCGCTCGAAAAGACAAATTGATTCTGCCGAAAGGGCACAGGCCAGCGCCCAGGGTGAGCTGGCCGAAGCTAAAAGGGATAAAGACGACAAGCGAATCGAAAAAGCCGAGAGGGCAATCGAACAAAGTCAGAGAGAGCTTGAGGCCGCACAAGCCAGACTGGCGGAGGCCACACAATATTACGAAGTTGAATACGACAGGAAGGCAGCTCACTTGACTCATGAGGGGGTGGGAGCAGCTCAGGAAATAGCCGGCGTAGGCTCGTTTTTTACGGGCTCAAATATGGAGTGGCCGCACCTTTTGGAACAGAGCCTGCGTGCTCATGTTACTTTCGAGAAGGAAAAAGATTACGTCGTTATGGACGGTAAGGTCGTTATTGTTGATGAATTCACCGGCCGATTAATGCACGGCCGGCAGTGGTCCGACGGGCTGCACCAGGCAGTCGAGGCAAAAGAGGCAGTTGCAGTCAAAGAAGAAAGCCAGACGCTTGCCACCATCACGCTGCAGAATTTCTTCAGGCTCTATGACCAGATGGCCGGAATGACCGGCACAGCCAAAACCGAAGAAGAAGAGTTTATAAATATATACAACCTTGAAGTCGTGGTGACACCGACCAACGAGCCCTGTATCAGGGACGACCGGGATGATGTAATCTATAAGACAATGGGCGAGAAGTTTAATGCGATAGCAGAAGAGATAAATAACATTAGTTCCTCCGGCCGGCCGGTTCTTGTGGGTACTGTGAGCATTGAGAAAAACGAATCGCTGTCAGGCGCCCTTAAGCAGCGATACGGCAAAGAATATGAGCACGAGGTTTTAAACGCCAAGCATCACGAGCGGGAAGCCGCGATTGTTGCGAAAGCCGGTCAGCAGCACAAAAGCCGCGACGGTAAAATGCGGGGCAATATAACTATCGCAACAAATATGGCGGGCCGGGGCACCGATATTGTTTTAGGGCCGGGTGTAGCTGAACTTGGCGGACTGCATGTACTCGGCACCGAACGCCACGAAGCCAGAAGAATCGATAACCAGCTGCGAGGGCGGTGCGGCAGACAGGGTGATAAAGGTTCCAGCCAGTTCTTTCTTAGCTTCGAGGATGATTTGATGCGGGTTTTTGCGCCGGAATGGACCGTCAAGGCACTTTCGTGGATCGGCTGGGAGGAAGGTCAGCCGATTTATCACAAGCGAATAAGCAAGGGTATCGAAAAGGCGCAAAAGAAGGTCGAAGAGCGGAACTTCGAGATTCGAAAGAGCCTGCTTGAATATGATGAAGTAATGGATTATCAGCGGAAAATTTTCTACTCTCGCCGACGCGAAATCCTGGGCGGTAAGGACCTTAAGAATATTATTGAAGAGATGATAGATGGCTCTATCACAAAAAACTGTGATAGCATCCTTGATAAAAGCTATCCCAGTAAATGTATTGTCGAGTGGGCCAGAACAAATTTCGGAGTTGATTTGAAATCCTCTGATATTGCCGATGCTAAAGTGGTAGAGATTGAGCGACTGATTAAAGACCAGGCAAAGAACAACACTGCTAATGAAATCTCGCTTTCTATGGGGGAATATCTGGAAGACTACTCCGACCCGAGCAGCTGGGATATCGCCGGGTTGTGCAAGTGGGCAATGAGCGCCTTTCGTGTCAGTTTGAGTCCCGCGAAAGTTAAGCATCAAGAACCGGAGGAGATTGAGGAACAATTGATTTCGGCCGCTGCCGAGCAGATTGACAAAAGGGATTGTTCACAGCTGATAGAGTTTTTGAAAGCAGATTTTGCTATTCACAAACTTGCCGAATGGGCACGAGCCAAATTCGAGATAAAATTGGACATCGAGCAAATAGAAGGCCTAAGTGCCTCGCAAATCCGGCAGGTTCTTGCCGAAAAAACAGCGGCCAAATACAAACAAAAGGAGATTGAGTATCCTGTTGAATTCGCGATGAATATGGTCTACGGGCCCGAAGGTCCCAACGTATATGCATTCGAATCACTCGCTAACTGGGCAAAGAAAAAATATAACGCGGACCTTTCGGTCGAACAGATAGCAAACGCCAAGCCTCGCGCTTTACAAAAACAACTCCTCGAATTAAGTGAAAGCTTTAACGATGGACAGTTAGGGCAGGAACTCGCTGAAAAAATCGCTAACTTAGATGTCGCAGGATTAGTGGGCTGGACTAACGAAAGATTTGAGGCATCTTTGAGTGAAGACGACGTCGGCCAGGGCGCGGAATGCGAAGAAAGGCTGTCTGAGGTGGCGAGGGAATTTATGCGTGCCGAGTTAAGCGACCTTGAGAAATATGTTCTGCTGCAGATTTACGACAGCACCTGGAAGGACCATCTTTATACGATGGATCATCTGAAGGATAGTATTCATTTTCGCGCCTTTGCTGAAAAGGACCCCAAGACCGAATACAAGCGAGAGGGGTTCCGACTTTTTAATGAGATGCTTGAGACTATTGAGGACAGGGTTACGGATATTATCTTTAAGGTGCACCTTGAGGCAGGGGCCAGAGCCAGGAGCGTCTGGAATGTAAGTCGAACAGCCCACGATGAGGTAGGTCAGTTTGCTATGGCGGAGCGGCAGCGAGCCGCTGCTCAGGCTCCACAGGGCGAGCAGAAGGTAAAACAAATTCGCTTGGAGCAGCCGAAGGTTGGCCGAAACGACCCTTGCCCCTGCGGCAGCGGCAAAAAATATAAAAAATGCTGCGGAAAGAACTTGTAGAAGCCGGATTTGGCGTTTTTTGATGTTTTTTGCTGTGGAAGGCCAAAACCTGAGTGGGTTGTGGCGAAGTTCAATTTGGGCGGAATCAGTATGGGCGCACAAAAGAAAACATCGAGCAACTTAAAGCCACCCGATGTTTTCCGGAGGGGAGAAAAACTCTTGTTTTGCTTTTTTTGTTATCGGCCACTGTGGAATAGCCACTTTAGCCGAAAAATCACGATTTTACCAGTTCCTGTTAAGTTTTACGCTGTTCACACATAAAGGTTCTGTATTTTTCCCTTAGAATTTCAGGTTTGCTTGTAAATCAAGGCTTCGGCAGTACTTATTGCGCGCTGGACGGACTCTTTGGCCGGTATAGGCTCATCGGCTCGAGTTCACGGCTGTGTCGGCGATAAATCGTGATTCCTTTGCATCCAAGCCGATACGCTAATTTGTAGGCCTTGTCGACAGCTGCAACGGATGCTTTTTCGTTGAAGTTAATGGTTTTGCTCACTGCTGCGTCGCAGTGCTGCTGAAAGACCGCCTGCATTCGGATATGCCATTCGGGTTTTATATCGAAGGCACATTTGAAGATTTTGCGGATTTTGCCCGGAATTCGAGGCATTCTTTGAATGCTGCCGCTTTTGGCAATCTGTGCCTGGAGCTTTTTGCTGTAAAAGCCACCCTCTTCAGCGACCTGCCTGAAAATCGGGTTTACGTGCAGCAATTCTGTGCCGCTTAGGACTTGGCGGAAGAAGACCAGTGAATAGGCGGGCTCGATTCCATTGGAACAGCCCGCGATTATACTTATCGTACCGGTCGGGGCGATGCAGGTAACAGAAGCATTGCGAATTTTCCTGTTTCTTTTAGTCCTCCAGATGCTGTTGCTCCAGTTTGGAAAAGGCCCTCGCAAGTTGGCAAGTTCGCAACTGGCATCGTGAGCGTTATCGTTGATAAACTTCATGAGGTCCTCAGCGAATTCTATGGCCTCTTGTGAGTCATAAGGTATGCCGAGCAGAAACAAACAATCCGCAAAGCCCATAACGCCCAGACCTATTTTGCGATTGGCCTGGGCCAGCCGGACGGTGTCTCTGACTGGGAAGTTGCACGCATCGATAATATTGTCCAGAAATCGCACCGCGAGTTTGACAGTTTCTGCCAGTGCGGGCCAGTCTATGTCCAGCTTGCCGCCGGTCGTGCACACGAACTTTGTAAGGTTGATGCTGCCGAGCGTACAGGCCTCGTACGGCAGCAATGGCTGCTCGCCGCACGGGTTGGTTGCTTCTATTTGGCCCAGTGTCGGGGTTGGATTGTCACGATTTATTCGGTCGATGAAAGCCACGCCGGGCTCACCCGTCTTATGAGCACACTCTACAATCATTTTCCAGAGGTCACCGACGGTATAGAATTGGCCTGCTTGCTCGGAGGCGGGCCGTGATTTGTCAGTCAGTCTGTGCAAATCATTTATTGTGTAATTTGCGATGTCAGTTTGGCGTGGCAATAAATACCGCTGGCCCGTGCGGGGGTTTTTTACAATGTGCAGGGCATCGCTGGATTCGAGTACCCGTTTCATCCATTCGTTTGTGATTTTGACGGAAATATTGAAGTTGGTAAATGCCTTCAAGCTCTGTTTGGCGTACAGGAATTTAAGGATGTCCGGGTGCTCGACGCTCATCATACCCATATTTGCGCCCCGCCGAAATGCGCCCTGCTGAATTGCATCGGTCGTTTCGGAAAAGACGCGCCAAAAACTTATTGGTCCCGATGTTGTTCCCCCGCTGGAAGCGACACGGTCACCTGTCGGTCTTAATTTGTCAAAGGAAAATCCGGTCCCGCCGCCCGCCTTTTGAATCAAAGCGGTTTGCTTAACGGTCTCGAATATGTCTTCTATGCTGTCTTCGATGGGCAGCACAAAGCAGGCGCTGAGCATGCCGCTGGGGCGGTTTGCATTCATAAGGGCAGGGGAGTTGGGCAGAAATCTTAGCGAGGCCATCAAATCGTAATATTTTTTGTGCCAGACTTTGATTTCGCTGTCGATGGCTCCATATTTGGTTTCAGCTTTGGCTACCAGCGACGCTACCCTGCTGAAAAGTTGGGCGGGTGTCTCGATGCATTTGCCCCGTTGGTCTTTGATTAGATACCGGCGCTGCAGGACGGTCAGGGCGTTTTCGCTAAGCACAGGTTCTTCGCCCGGGGCCGGTTGTATGTCAGACTCAACCATAAAAAAACCTCAACTAATAAAAGCCTGTGTGATGTTAAAGCCTTTTAAGCCATCTAAACCGAAAGATGCGCCTAATCCTTTCGGTAAATCGTATTCCCAGGCGCTGGGTGCTGGTCTTAAACTCCATTCGCCTCAAGTCGTCGGCGGTTGGCTTGGCCGGTGATTTGCCGAACACCGACAATAATCCGCCGGCAAGCAACCCGACAAATGAATTTATCTTAGTGCGAACGGACATGCAATTGATCATTTTTTTATTGATTATCTTTGCACAGCTAACTTCAAGCCAGCCAATAATTCTTCACCGGTCCTGCTTTCAATCGCGCTTTGGCCAAACAATTGGTGTCTTTCCAGGATTTGTGGCTGGTGGTCATAATATCTCTGTACGGCTTCGATGCCGCCTTCGGCGGCACCGGCGGTTTTATACCGGCCGTCTAAGAGCCATGAGCTTATCTCGTCATCGTACTCAGCAGGGTAAATTAGAGCCACGACAGATTTATCATCGCCGTATTTAGCCAGGTGCACCTTGGATCGGCAGGGCGGGGCAGTTCTGACAGCCAGGTCAACGAGCCTTTTGAAATCACGCTCTGCGGTTTCAAAGTTGGTCGAGTAGAAGAACATCCCCGCTTCGAGCTGGAAAATCTCCGACCTGATGCCCTTTAATTCGAGTCTGCCGTTAGGGTAGGCCTTGTGTATCTTATAGACCTTGCAACTCTTGTATTTCTCGCTTTCCAGAAGCTCAGCGACCTCTTCGGCGGTAAAACCGACTCCCGTGTTTTCGCCAAAGTCGAAGACATACAAGCCAGCGTATTTTTCAGGTTTTCGAAGTTTGGGTAATTCCATAGTGTTATATTACTGCCAGCGTGGCGAACTTTCGTTTGCCTACCTGAATAACCATTCCATTTCTTGGAGTAATTTCAATGTTCGGGTCGCTGATTTTGTTTCCGTCGACGCTTACGGCAGCCTGCAGTACCATTCGTTTCGCTTCTCCGCCGGTCTCGACCAGTTTGCAGGAGAGCAGCAGTTGTTTGGCGGAGATTGGTTTATTGGCTATCTTGAATTCGGGTATTTCATCCGGGAGCTGTTTTTGTGCAAATACCTTTTCGAACTGCGCGGCGGCCAATTGAGCGGTTGCTTCGTTGTAGAACTGCCTTACGATTGTTTTGCCCAAGAGAACCTTTGCATCTTTGGGGTGTGTCTTGTCGGGATTGGTGAGTTCAGCTATTTTCTTGCATGGAAGGTCAGTCAGAAGTGTAAAGTAGTTTTCCATCATCTCATCGGAGATGCTAATAACCTTGCCGAACATGTCATTTGGCTCGTCGGTCACGCCGATGTAGTTGCCTTTGGATTTACTCATTTTTTCCTGGCCGTCCAGGCCGACAAGGATTGGCATAGTGATTACGACCTGGGGCGGCTGGCCATTTACCCGCTGGATGTCCCTGCCGACGAGGTTGTTGAAAGTCTGGTCGGTGCCACCCAATTCGACATCGCTTTTGACAATGACCGAGTCATAGCCCTGCATAAGCGGGTACAGGAATTCGTGGATGCCGATGGGGTCGCCTTTTTTGTGCCGAAGTTCGAAGATATCTCTCTCTAACATTCGGGCGACTGTCATATTGCTTGTCAGCTTAATAATGTCGGCCAATCTGAGGTCTGAGAGCCATTCGCTGTTATAGCGAACTTCGAGCTTGTTTTCAGAGGTGTCTAATATTTTGCCTGCCTGTTCGAAGTAGGTCTTGGCGTTTTGTTCTATTTGTTCGCCCGAGAGCATCGGCCGGGTTTTGTCCTGTCCGCTCGGGTCGCCGATACGGGCGGTATAGTCGCCTATGATAAGGACGGCTTTATGACCGAGGTCCTGGAATTGCCGCATCTTTCGCAGTACGACCGTATGGCCGAGATGTATATCGGGGCTGGTCGGATCGAGGCCGAGTTTTATGCGAAGCTGCCTGCCTGTTTTGGCTGACCCAGCCAGCTTTTGTGACAGTTCCTCTTCGCTTAGAATCTCAATCGTACCGCGTTTTAAAAGTTGAGTCTGTTCTTTGATTTTTTCTGTCATATACTTTTCTCTGCAAATTTACGATTTCCAGGGAGGTAAATTATAATGTCTGAGCGGGAAATAAGCAAGAATCACCGATAAATTACCGAACCGACCTGAAGTGCTGCATTAATTTGTTTCTTGGCGGGCTTTTTCGGCCTTGTCTTGTTTTTTTTGTGAGACCACGATAATCACATACAGAATGACAGCTGCGACCAAGGACGCTAAACATATGTTCTTAAGCTGTCCCTGGCTTACCAGATGCCACAATGGTCTTGCCTTGCTTGGCCAGAGCAGCGGAACGTCCCAATGGTAAATAGCGTCTATTACAACGTGCAGCCAGACGCCAAGAACGCCGGCGAAGACCATCTTGCGGAAATTGGTCTGGTAAGGTATGTGGATTATTTGCATTATCTTTTTAAACAAGTGTCGCAGAGGATACGCGGCAATGGCCCAGATAATGCCGGTTGCCGCCCCGAGCAGCAGTGTGTGAGCATATCTATGAATCGGCTGGCCAAGTTCAAGCAGGTTTATGACCAAAACCTCCACATCGACTATGACATTGGCCAGCACGAACACGGGGATATCGATATACTTTCGCAGCACCAGCCCAATAAATCCACTTGGTCCAAAATGATACGGCGTAAACGGCATACACTGCTCATAATATTACTGTAGCGAGGGTGGGTTCTTTTCGCAGGTTGTTTCTAACTCTTGCTTGCGCGGGATAAGTCCCTCGAACATTTTTTTGTACAGTCGCCTGCCCAAAGGCAAACTAATAAGAGCAGATGCGAAGAAGCTAACTGCCAGGACAAAACAACCACCACAGAGCCAGTATGACCCTGCCGCCGCATTTATATAGTCTTTAACATCATCAGGTTTCAAAGGCATAGATTCTTCGCCTGCTTTGAAAACGAATATTATTTCAGCCACTTCATTTGGTATTACTGAGGTGAGCCCTTTGCTGCCAAGTCGAAAGGCCCGAAGACTCAAATCGGCGCAGATTAACCCGACGATTAGAAAGAACGCTACACAGAATTTCCTAATTCGCTGACCCTTAACGTATTTGACTACAACTTCCCATTGCCTGTCGGTCAATTGTTCTCGTGAGGAACCGAGTGAAGTGAGGTATTTCTCACCGGCCGCGAGGACTTTTTCAGAAATTTTCTTTCTGGCCATTTTTGTGCTCTCCTATTTAGTATTCGCCGTTGGCCACAGAGCCTTGGAAGCAGTCTTTAGCGTATCTTTGCGGGAAGTCGTTTGGTTATCACAGTCGGCTTGGCGGGGGCTGGCTGTCCGGGCCCGGGTGGATTACCGGCGTTGCCTGCAGGTAATTTTGGACATAGTCCACGATGGCATCTTCCAGGGACATAGGCTGTTTATCGTAACCGGCCTGGCGCAGCTTGGTAATATCGGCCTCAGTAAAATACTGGTACTGATTGCGGATTGAATCGGGCATATCGATATATTCAATTTTCGGCAGTTTGCCCATTGCCCCGCAAGCGACTTTTACCAGGTCGTTCCAGGTGCGTGCCTTTCCTGTGCCGATGTTGAACAGCCCACTCAGATTTGGTTTGTCCAGAAAGAACAGGGTCATATCGACTGCATCCTTGACATAAAGAAAATCACGCATTTGCTCGCCGTCGGCGTATTCGCTCTTGTATGATTTGAATAATCGGACCTTGCCTCTTGCGTTTATCTGCTCAAAGGCCTTCAAGACAAAGCTTCGCATCTCGCCCTTGTGATATTCATTGGGCCCGAAGACATTGAAGTATTTCAGTCCTATGATTTTGCTCAATAGGCCGGTCCTGCGTGCCCAGAGGTCAAAGAGGTGCTTGGAGTAGCCATACATATTTAATGGTATTAAGTTTTCAATTTTTTCCTCATCGTCGCTGAGGCCGGCCGAACCGTCGCCGTAGGTAGCCGCACTGGAGGCGTAGATGAAGCGAATGCCAGCATCGGTCGCCCATTGGGCGAGCAGTTTGGTGTATTCGTAGTTGTTCTTTATAAGGTACGAGGCATTGGTTTCGGTCGTGTCCGTGCAGGCACCCATATGGAAAACGGCCTCGGTAGGGGGGGCAATTTTCTTTTCGGCCACCATTTCCAGGAAGTCACCTTTTTCGACATAATCGGCGAAGGACAAGTTGCGGAGGTTCTTCCATCTTTCGTCGGTGCCAAGCTCGTCGACAACGAGAATGTCGGTAATCCCCCGTTTGTTTAGCGCCGCAATCAGTGCGGAGCCTATAAAGCCCGCTCCGCCAGTGACGATTATCATTTACGAATCTCCTAATCAGCCGGTTAATTTTTATAAGCTTAATTTGCCGTCCTGAATGTGTCAAATATTTAATTGGATTGAGCGCGCATAAAAAAACCGCCTGCTTTCGGGCGGTTTTAAAAAGGTTAAAAAATGTAAATTGATTCTTAGCACAGCGCAATATAGCTTGCAATGGCGAGAATCAAAATCCTCCTCTTTGTAATCGTAAACGGAAGCCAGAAATCGTAGTATAACTTCTTCATTGCCCTTTTCTAAATCACCCCCAATAATCCTTCTTATTATGTAATCATTATAACCTAAAGCAGTGCCTCAAGTCAAGTATAACTACTTGTGCGTGAGCGTAACTACTTGTAGGCAAAGAGGTTACGGTGTAAGGAGCCACCATTTTTTTAGCCACCCCGGTTGCCGGGAGTTTGCAGACATACCACAATACGGCAGTACAGCAGGCAGGCGCCGCCTCTCAGAAGGGATGACCCAAAAAGGGCTCGGACTCTGTGTTTTCGACCGTGGTTTAGGCCAACTTTTTGACTGCTTCGGCGATAAGTCTGGCTATTGGCAGATGCTGCGGGCAGCGAACTTCCGCGGCTCTGTAATCAGTGCTGAGCAGCTTGTTTCGTACATTTGCGGGAATTTGGGCGAAAAGTTCCTGTGCCCCTTCCTGGTCGTCATAGCCGTTGTAATACATCAAATAACGCATAATGTCGCTGATATAGGGTACACTTGGCAGTGCGGAGTTGCATATATAGGCGCAGCCGGTGCAATAACCGCTGCAGGTCGCCTGGGCGTATTGGTTTAAAGCCGCCATGTCCGCCCGTGAGAGTTCTGCCTTATCAATCGCTGCCGCGGCATTCGAAGTCAAATGGGCGACGTTATTCACTCCCACGCATGCTGAGCTTATCCTTTCGTCTGCCAGCACAGCCTTTATGTTAGCCTGAATCGCGGTAAAACCGCGCTGCAGAAATCGGCCAACTATTTTCTTGTCCTCTTCGGTTTCGACTTTATGGTCCGTACGAATTCCAAGGGTCTTCATGGCGATGACAGCGACGCCCGCCTTATGGCATGCGTCAATGCCGGCCTGGATTTTATCATCCTGCATCAGTCGAAAATTGTAGCTTGCCATTACTGCGTCAATCCAGCCGAGCTTTGCCGCGGCGGAAAGGTTTTGGCCCATGTTCTTGTGAGTGCTGAAACCAAAAAACCGGACCAAGCCGCGTTTCTTTGTCTTGGCCACCCACTGTTTCAATTCATCTGTCAACTGTGCGGGGTCGGACAGTCCGTGGACGCCATAGTACATATCAATGTAGCTGGTATTCATTCTTTTCAGGGAAGTCTCGAGCCGCTTTTGGACCTCCGCCACCACAGCTTCTGGAGTACGTGCTTTCCATGCGCCTGAGGCCTTGCTGACAATAAATAATTTCTTTCGAGCATCCGGGTTCTTAGAGAGATATTTACCTATGCTAAGCTCACTTTCTCCGCCTACATAGGAATTAGCAGTGTCCCAGTAATTAATCCCCCATTTAAGAGCGCTTCTTAAAATAATTTGGTTATCGAGACGATTTGTTCCAAGAGACAGGCACGGGACGTCAACACCGGTTTTGCCCAATTTTCGCCTCGGCACCTGCGGAAATTGGGGCTCTTGGTTTTTTGCCGGTGCATTTGGCTCATTTGGGTTGCCCTTTACTTTGCCCGAGGCTAAGACCGAACCCAGCCCGGCAGCGCCGACACTTTTTAAAAAAATCCTTCTGTTGATGTTATTATAGTTATTATTCACATCATCAGACTCCGACTCTTGGTGCTTTTAGACCTGTTTGCTAAAACTGTCCGAAACGCCTTCTGTCGAATACCCACTCACGCTAACTTGCTGACTGCTTCGGCCATAAGCTTGCCGATTGGCAGATGTTGCGGACAGCGGGCCTCGGCCAGGCTGTAGTCTGCGCTCAGCAGTTTGTCTCTTGCATCTTGTGGAATTTTAGCGAAGAGCTCTCTTGCATCTTGCCGCTCACCATAGCTGTTGTAGTACATCAGGTATCGCATGACGTTGTTTATATGAGGCACTTCAGGGGCAGCCGGGCCGCAAATATTACTGCAGCCGGCACAATAACCGCTGCACGTGTCCTTGGCATATTGCTTGAACAGTTCCATGTCAGCCTGCGTAAGTTTTGTCTTGTCCAGTACGGCCGCAACGTTCTCAAGCAGGTGGGCCAAGTTACCCCTGGACGTGCAAGCCGAGCTGATTCTTTTATCTTCCAATACAGCCTTTGTCTTTGCCTGGCCCTCGGTAAAGCCGCGTTTGAGAAAATGTTCGGTTAGTCTCTTGTCCTCTTCTGTTTTTACCTCCTGCGCCTGTGTCTTCATGGCGACAAGACCGACACCGGCTTTATAGCAGGCCTCGACGGCAGCCTGCATCTTTTCATCCTGCATCACTCGGAAATTGTAGGTCGTCATTATTGCATCAACCCATCCGGCTTTGGCTGCGGCCGTCAGGCATTTGGCCATGTTCTCGTGTGTGCTGAACCCAAAGAACCTAATGAGCTTGCGCTTCTTTGCACTTTCTGCCCAGTTCTTTAATTCATCTGTCAGCTGCGCAGGGTCCTCCAATCCGTGAACACCGTAGTACAAATCAATGTATTTAGTACTCATTCTTTTCAGAGAGGTCTGCAGGCGACTTTCTATATCTGTTGGTGTTTCTGCACCCGATGCCTTGGAGACGAGGAATAATCTCTTTCGTACCTCCGGGTTCTTCCCGAGGAATTTACCTATTCCAAGTTCGCTATTTCCCCCTGTGTAGCCATGTGCGGTATCCCAATAGGTTATGCCCCATTCAAGCGCCTTTCGCAGGACGATTTGCCTGTCAGCAACGTTGAAAATCATCCCCAGGGCAAGCACCGGCACTTCAACACCCGTTTTACCGAGCTTTCTCTTGGGGACCTGTGGGAATTTGGTTTCTTCTGTTTTCCCGTCAGCGTTTGGGTCACCTTTTGCATTGGCCGGAGTAAGGACGGAACCCAAACCCGCAGCCCCTACTGTCTTTAGAAAATCTCTTCTGTCGATTTTATTGTTTTTTTTCTTCATCACATTAAACTCCTAAACAACTAATTTTGAATCCGGGCCCCATTTTGCACACGCCGCAAAATGCAGACCCGGCAGTTACGTCCTATTATTATGCCAACTTGCTTACTGCTTCAGCCATCAGTTTTCCTATCGGCATGCGCTGTGGGCATCGCGCTTCCGCAGTACTGTAATCGGTGCCAAGCAGTCTGCTTCTTACCTTGTGTGGAATTTGAGCAAAAAGCTCTCTCGCCCCCTCCCTGTCACCGTAGCTGTTGTAGTACATCAAATACCGCATGACGTCACTTATGTACGGCATATCCGGCGAGGCGGTCTTGCAAATGTTCAAACAGCCGGCACAGTAACCGCTGCAGCTCGCTTCTGCGTATTCCTTGAACAGATCCATATCTGTTCGTGCAAGTTTAGTCTTGTCGAATGTTACTTCGACATTCTCGAAAATATGGGCTGTGCTGGTCATTCCCACACACACTGAGGAAAAACGCTTGTCGTCCAGAACGATTTTTATATTTGCCTGTGTCGTGGTAAGGCCTCGTTTGAGCAGATGCTCGGTAAGCTTCTTTTCTGCTTCGGTAAGCATCCATTTGTCTGCTTCGGTCTTTATCTCCCACGACGGTCTTCCCTGGGTCTTCATAGCGATAAGACCGATTCCCGCCTTGTGGCATGCCTCAATAGCGGCTGGCATTTTCGGGTCCTGCATCACTCGGAAATTATAACTTGTCATTATCGCGTCTATCCAGTCAAGCTTGGCCGCGGCAGTGAGATTGTGGGCCATATTCTCGTGAGTGCTGAAGCCAAAAAATCGTATCTGTTTCTTCTTCTTTGCGTTTATGACCCACTGCTTCAGTTTGTCTGTCAACTGCCCGGGATTGGACAATCCATGAACACCAAAGTACATGTCAATGTAGTCGGTATTCATTCTTTTAAAAGAGGTATGAAGTCGCTTTTCTACGTCCGCTACTGTTCTTGCCCCCGATGCCTTGGTGACGAGAAACACCTTCTTCCGGGCATCCGGGTTTTTGGCGAAGAATTTGCCTATACCACGCTCGCTGTTTCCACCCGCGTAGCCATTTGATGTGTCCCAGTAATTTATACCCCAATCCAAAGATTTTCTTAGGAGGATTTGGTTATCAAGAAGACTATACATTAGACCTATCGACAGGCAGGGGACCTCGACCCCCGTTCGGCCCAGTTTTCGTGTTGGTACCTGTGGGAATCTTGATTTTTCTGATTTCTCAGGGGCATTCGGCTCAGCTTTTGCCTTGGCCGGAGCAAAAACAGAGCCCACGCCGGCGGCACCCACAGTCTTTAAAAAGTTCCTTCTGTTGATTCGATTGTCTTTCTTCTGTATCACATGGAATTCCTAAAGTTGTTAAGGTCGACACCGCCGTCAGGCTAATTTGCCGACCGCTTCGGCCACAAGCTCGCCTATTGGAATATGCTGCGGGCAGCAGGCTTCTGCTGGGCTGTAGTCGGTCACCAACAGTCTGTTTCTCACATTTACGGGAATTTGAGCAAAAAGTTCTCTCGCTTCTTTCTTTTCACCATAGCTGTTGTAATACATCAAATAGCGCATAATATCACTGATATAAGGCATCTCCGGCAGGGCGGAGCCGCAGATGTTCGCACAGCCCGCACAATAACCGCTACAGCTGCCTTGGGCATACTCCCGGAAAATCTGCATATCCGCCTGCGTAAGTTTGGTCTTATCTAATACCGCGGCTACATTTTCGGTCAGGGTGGCAATATTTCCCATCCTTGAGCAAACCGAGCTGATTCTTTTATCTTCCAGCACGGCCTTTATCTTTGCCTGCCCCGGCGTAAAACCTCGCTTGAGGAAGTGCCCGAGCAGTTTTTTGTCCTCCTCGGTCTCAACTTTTTGCCCGCGTGCCTGAGTTTTCATAGCCACGAGACCGATGCCTGCTTTATGGCACGCTTCGACAGCCGCCTGCATTTGTGGGTCCTGCATAACACGGAAATTATACGTTGTCATTATCGCATCAATCCAGTCGAGCTTGGCAGCGGCGCTAAGGCATTGGGCCATGTTCTTGTGTGTGCTGAAACCAAAAAATCGTATTTGCTTCCACTTCTTTTTCAACTTGACCCAGCGTTTTAATCTATCCGTTAACTGGGAAGGGTCGGACAGCCCGTGTTCGTCCTTTTCTCGCTCCATAATGAAGTACAAATCAACATACTTAGTTGCCATTTTTTTAATGGACTCCTGAAGATGTACTTCCGTGTCTTCTATGGTTTTTGTCCCATAGGCCTTAGTGACAATGAACAGTTTCTCTCGCATGTCGGGGTTCTTCGAGAGATAGTTACCTATCCCGAGCTCACTGTTGCCTCCTTCATAGCTGTCTGAGGTGTCCCAATAGGTCACGCCCCATTCGAGCGCTTTCTTCAGCATGATTTGGTTCTCGAGAAGATTGATTGTTCCTCCCAAAGACAGGCAGGGCACCTCAACGCCTGTTTTACCCAGCTTTCTTTTGGGTACCTGTGGCAACCGGGACTCTTGCGGTTTTTCCGGAGCCTTAGGTTCATTTGGGTCGGCTTGGACTCCGGCTGAAGCAAAAACCGAACCCATCCCCGCTGCACCCATCGTCTTCAAGAAACCTCTTCTGTCTATCTTATTGTGTTTTTCTTTCATCGTATTAGACTCCAAAAGTAATCAACCCTTGAGCAATAATGTTCTGTCAGCACTTCTTGTTTCTCCTTCTGCGGAGACCCTCACGGCTTTCTTGCCGCTTACAGGGCATTCGTGTTCGCAGACTCCACAGCCGATACATTTTTCAATATCAACATAAGGTTTTTGCAGGCGAACCTGAACGCGAATTTTCCCGCCTACGACAGTGATTTTTTCAGATTGCCTGCCGGGAGTAATTTCAATTGAATTCTCTGTATTTCCCACAATTTTTGTGCGTTCATCACCTTCTTCAATAGCACAATAATAGTCGCCCGTGGCATATTTGTCAAGAGGAAGGTTATCTTCAACGGTTTCTATGGTATTATACCTAATGTTCTTCACTGTCAAAATGCCGTCTCTGATGGTGTTGAAGCACTCCTGCGTATAGATTGCCTTTGGGCTGACCGGGCAGTTTTCCTCGCATACGATGCAGGGCCTGTCCATCGCCCACGGCAGGCACCTGTTGCGGTCAAAGAAAGCGGTGCCTATCTTGATAGGCCCGGTTTGGGCGAACTCATCGATGCCGAGTTTTTCGGAGAGCTTAATGGGCCTGATAGCCGCTGTCGGACAAACCTGCCCACAGGCCACACAGTTTAGCTGACAGCCGCTTGAGCCGATTCGATTGTTAAGCACAGGCGTCCAGAGATTTTCCAAACTGCCGTCAATACCGCCGGGTTGGATAACGTTAGTGGGACATGCCCGCATGCATTGGCCGCACTTGATGCATCTGGTTAAGAATTCTTCTTCGGCTAATGCGCCGGGCGGGCGAATAACTCTGTGATACCAGTTGCGGCCTAATTTATTGCCAAGCCTGACCGCCGGTACCGCTAATATACCGCTTGCAAGTGAGAGCACAAAACCCCTGCGCGAAATATCCGGGTCTGTTTCTTCACCTGCCAGAGACGGTCTGGTTTGGTAGCTGATTAACTCGTGCTTGCAATCGTCAAGGCAGTTGAAGCAAAGAACGCATTCGCTTATCCTCATATTGCCGGCAGGCTCACAACCGCCCTCACAGGATTTTTCGCACAATCTGCAATTTACGCATTCGTTCTGCTTCTTGCCGATTCGCCAGAGGGCAAATCTGTCGATTACGCCGAACAGTGCCCCCAGTGGACAGATGAATCTGCAATAGAATCGAGGAATAACCAGGTTAAGCAGGACCGCCGTCAAAAACAGAACAAATATCAGCCACGCGCCTTCGTAGAAGCGTCCCCCAACCGAGACAAAATTAACAGACTTGTCGGCTATGGGTAGTAATACCAGGTTAAAAGAACGGGTCACTAATGGTATCGGGTCGAGCAGTCCCGTCTGTAAAGTGGCCCCGACCGATGGAAATGCAGCCATGAACAGAAACACGATTAGAACGAGATATTTTACACACTGGGCCTTGCGATATTTGTTGAGTTGGATTTTTTGTGCCGCTTTCTTTTTGCGATTGCCCAAAAAGCCCACAAAGTGGTGGATTGAGCCGAAGGGGCAGACCCAGCTGCAAAAAAACCGCCCGAGTATTATTGTCATACAGACCACCACAAGCGCCCATAATAAAGGCCAATAGAGCGAGTGTGTTGTCAATATTGTCCCTATCGCGACTAATGGGTCGAGCTGCAGGAACCAGTTGACCGGCCAGCCACGCAACTGCCAGAATTTGTCACCGACGGTGCTTACTGTGCAGAACCAGACAAACAGCGTGAAAAAGAAAATCTGACTTATTCGTCTTGTCTGTACAATTCTCATAATTAGTCTTTTAGCTTACTGTGGCAAATATTGGTTTAAGTAACTGGTAATTGGTTGTTCCGGCCCCTGCTTTTTCGGCCTTTGTGAGGTAGGGCAAATCAGCCACTTTCAAATTCAGCAGACTACAGCCATAAGAGTCGGCCGCTACCATATCACAGCTTGCAATCAGCGTATCTGCCCGTCTTAAATCTGAGATCGAGCCCCCTGTGGGGCCGTTGGTCATCATGATTTGCGTTCCGTCCAGTATGACTAATGTTGGTTTTACCATCATAGCCAACTCAGCGATGATGGTGTTAATGTCCTGGTGAAAGATATTACGGCGTCCGCCCAAAAGGCCGTACCAGTTTTTCATTGTCATTGAAGCGCCGCTTCTGTGATGGTGTTTAATGGGCGCAATCCCAATCAGTTTGTCTATTTTCTTGAATGGCTCATAGAAAATGGGCCAGTTCTTGATGAGCTTGCCGCCTTTCAGCGTTGTGTATTTGAAAAGATTATCTTTTGGCAATATCACTTTGGCGCCAGCTTCGCTTGCCGCTTTACCTATACCGCTCAGCATGAAACAGCTTGCCGGGTCATTAATCGGATTGTCAGCAACGTACACCTTTTTGGCCTTCCCTCTGCTGTAGCACAAACGCACAACTTCAGCGACCAGTTCGGGTCGGGTCGTAGCGCCTAACATCGGCGGTGATGCGAACGCGACATTGGGTTTTATCGCGACAGTTTCGCCCGGTTTGATAAATCTTTCTATACCGCCAAGCAATTCTATCGCCTTGTCGACAGTTTTTGCCCTGTCGTAGCCTTTGACGATACTCATAGTTTGTGCTGCTATCTGTCGTACGGAAAAATCCGGCAACGTCACAGGGTCCTCTGCTTCGACGCTTGCCGCCGGCCCCATGCTGTCGTAAAGCAAATATGAAGCTATACCGGCCGCGGCGATTGAAATTCCAGCCTTGCCGGCCCGCGTCAGAAATTGTCGCCGGTCTAATTCTTGGTCGATTTGTTCATTCATTGTTTGCTGAGCTAATAACTTCCCTGAGTTTATGGAGCAGTCTCTCGGCTAATTGTTCTGCCGCTTGCTGGTTTTCTGCTTCGTGAATGCCGGCGACGAAGGGGCCTATGGCAAAGACAATTTCGGTCGTCCCGTAGAAATCCACAGTTTTACCTTCCAGAGCCTTCCTTGCTGTTTGCTTGGCAGCGCCGCCGTTATTAATCAGAAACTCGTAGTAGCCTTTGGCGACTGCTTGGGCGTCCTGAGCAGTTGAGCGCTGGCTCAGAAATGCTGCGGTAATCTCATCATCCAGTTTGTATCGAGCGCTAAAGGTATCAGTCAATCCTTCGGAGCCGAAGGCATTTACCAGGTATAGCTTGACACTACCAGCGACAAAGTCTTCTTCGGGAAACAGAGCAAGTTCGGCTATCCCGGCATTAGGGTCGATGGTCAGATTCGCCCTGATTTTCCTGGTGACTTCTGCCATTGCCCGGAACAATTCACTTGATTCCGCGGAGCCAACCAGTTCGACATAATATTTGCCGTGGACAAAGTACAAAGCGTTGGCAGTTCTGTACGCAAATCGCATAGGGCCAAAAGGCGCTGCTTCAGCTCTTCTTTGCACGCTGTAAACAGAGAAAGCGTTTTTCACAGTCCCCATATCGTAAACGTAAAGCTCGGCCCATAGGCTCTCATCTGTGATATTTATGAATCGCTGGGTATATAATTTTTCAAAGCCCGATTCGGTATAGAGGGGGGCTTTGCCATTAATTTTTTCATAAAGATTTTCAGGATTGTAGACTCCCGTCTTTGAAAGTGCCTCGAAGCCGGTGGGTACCAGAGAGCTTAAGGCCGTCTGGTCGTCTTTGCTTTTCCCGGGATCTTCTAACGGCAGCTCTGCAGTGGCTACATTTATCCCAAACCGAGCCAAGTCGAAATCAGATTGCTTTATAAACACCCCAAGGCCTGTGAGGAAAAGAACCGCCAACAGACAAAGACTTATAGCGGATTCGGGACGTCTTACGCGGCGTCGAGCCCGACCCATAGCCAACTCCAACAGTAATAATATTTGACATTACGACTGAGCCAGATTATAGTTTATACAGGCTTTATTGTCAATGTCCGGATGCCCATCGGAGCCTCCGAAGCAGGGACGGATTGACAGAGCAGCCTGCACGATGATATGATATAATGGACTACTAAAGAGAATAGGAGAGTAAACGAAATGGCTGAATATATCCAGTATTTAGGGTTCTGGACGCCAGGACCCGTTGAAATTATCGTCATTCTTGTTGTTGCTCTGCTGATATTTGGCAGACGATTGCCCGAAATCGCCCGTAACATAGGTAAGAGCCTGACCGAATTCAAGAAAGGTGTTCACGAAGCCAAGGACGTCAAGGAGGATTTGGAAAGTGACGTCAGGCAGGTCAGGGATGATATAGTAAACGAGGCGAAGGACGCTGCAGGCCTAAGCGATACTGAAGAAAACGACTAACCAGTTTATGTCGGGAATTTTCACGTTCGACCTTACCAACTAAAATGGGCGAGACAGGTAAGAAATACGACCCTCTTTTTGATTCCACCATGAGCTTGGGAGACCACCTTGAAGAGTTGCGAACACGGTTGCTTTACGCCCTTGCCGGTGTGGCGCTCGGTGCCATCATCGGTTTTCTCCTCGGTCGCAGAGTAATAGCTTTTCTTGAAGGACCGTATGTCGATGCAATGGGCGAAGAAACTCGCCTGATAGCACTTGGCCCGGCCGATGGATTTATCAGCTACGTAAAAATAGCTTTAATCACAGGATTGTTTCTCTCGTCTCCCTGGGTCTTCTATCATTTATGGATGTTCGTCGCAGCCGGACTTTATCCGAATGAAAAAAAGTATGTATATATCGCTGCTCCTTTCTCGGCGGCTTTATTTGTTGCAGGAGCACTTTTTTTTATTGTTGTCGTAGGGCCTCTGACTTTGGGCTTCCTCGTGAGGATTAATAACTTCATCAGTTTGAGTTCGCAGTTTTCCTTTCGGCTCTACATAGCTTTCGTGACTCATCTTATGCTCGTTTTCGGTATCGCTTTTCAAACCCCTACGGTAATCTTCTTTCTGAATCGAACAGGTCTGGTCTCACTTAAAGCCTTGTCAAAGTCGAGAAAATACACCATCCTTGTCATCGTGATAGTGGCGGCTATGGCTACGCCGCCTGATGTGGTCTCGCAAATAGCCCTGGCGGTTCCGCTGTATCTGTTGTTTGAGTTGGGTATAGTACTGAGTTACCTTGCAGGACGCAAAAGAAAATCGCGAAACGACCGATAACGAATTTCACCGCCCACAATTTTAACTCAACCGCTTATAACTTTAGGTGTTCGGTATTGGAATTTGGCCTGGTTAATCTTGAGTGCAATCTTTCTTTTAGGTCTTGGTGAGCAGATGGTCGAAGAAAATAGCCCCGTTGTGTGCGGTCGCTTCTCATGCGATGTGCCGATAAAAACCTCTCCTGCGTTTGTAAAGTAAGCTTTTTCAAGTATTTACACAAAAGGCACGAGCCCTCCTTTTTTGGCTGCTAAACCAAAAAAAACGCGCGATTGCCCACCAGTAATTTTCTTGACTTTGCCGTGCCTAATTTGGTACACTAATGTAGGTAAGTTATTGTTAAATTTAGCTTTATAGGTGGAGTGGTGAGAAAGCTTTGGGGGTCTTATCTCGGGCTTTCGCACTCACTGCTTTGGAAAAGGAGGTTTTGGTGTTGGATTATAACGAGCCCCCAGCTTCCGGATTACGCTTTTGAGGATTTGGGGCTGTGGTAGTGTTGTTGTGAAACGACTATCTTGACCGAACATTTTTATGATGGTTAAAATACAGTAGAACTGTCATGGCAAAAGGTATTTTAAAAGACACACCGGTTGACCGCACTCTTTGGTGTCGCTATGAGATGAAATATCTCATCAGCGAGTCCAGGGCGGCGGCGATTGTGCGGTTTATTGAGCCGTACCTGAAGCTGGACCACTACAGCAAATTACAGCCGAGCGGCTTCTACCCCATTGTCAGTCTGTATCTGGATTCGGACGATTTGCGGCTCTGCAAAGAGAGTCTGAGGGGATTTTTAAAACGCTTCAAGCTGCGTATCCGAAGTTATACTGATGACCCTGATTACCCCCGCTTTTTTGAGATAAAACGTCGGGCGAACAGCGTTATTATAAAAAGCCGGGCCCGAGTTAAAACTGAAGATGTGCCGACCTTACTTTCGGGAAGATATGTACCCCCGGCCCATGACTATAAAACCGATGTGGATGCAATCAGGCAGTTTCAACTGTATATGAAAAGTATTGACGCCAGACCTTTGGTCCTGGTTCGCTATCTGCGGCGCGCTTACGAGGGTGATTCAGAAAACAGGGTGCGTGTGACCTTCGACCGGCAGCTCGCCTATAATGTTACCAGAGCGCCTGAGGTGATGCTTAAAGGCAGGGGCTGGCAGCCCAGTCCCTTGACCTTAAACAGTGTGATTCTGGAGATGAAGTTTACAGGCCGTTATCCCGCGTGGCTCAGTAGAATGGTTAGCTATTTCGGCCTGCGTCAGCGCTCCGTATCCAAGTATGCCACCTCGGTAAAGAGAGCTTGCTCGTTGAGATTTTGCGGACCACAGCTATCAGTAGGAGTGTGATTTTTATATGAACCAGCTTTGGGAAATCTTGGAAGGCAGCCCTTTATCGGGTGGGACGTTCACCCCGGAAAACGTGCTTCTGTCTCTATTGTTGGCATTTGTTCTGGGTCAGGTTATGGCTTGGGTTTATTATTTCACCCACAGCGGCCTGTCCTATTCAAGGAGCTTTGTACAGTCGCTGGTACTTGTAACCATTGTGATTGCGATGGTTATGGCTGTTATCGGTGACAATATTATCAGGGCCTTTGGATTGATGGGCGCATTAGCCATTATACGTTTCCGTAACGTGGTTAAAGATACCCGGGACATAGTTTTCATTTTCTGTGCACTGGTGGTGGGTATGGCGGCTGGTTCTCAGCGTTACGCCATTGCCGTAGTCGGAGTTATTATGCTAAGTGTGACAGCAATTTACCTGTATCTGACGGCCTTCGGCACCCACGAGCCTCATAACGGCTTTTTGCGATTTAGTTTTCCCGGTCATATTGGACCCAATCATCCGGTCACCGGAATTCTTAAACGTTTCTGCGGCAACTTTACCCTTATATCGGTGCAGGACAGCGGCTTCGGCAGTGCTGAAGTCGAATATGCTTACCAGTTGATGATAAAAAACGCCGCAAAAAATGAGCAGATGTTGTACGACCTGGAGAAACTTGAGGGCATCGGAAATATCAGTCTGACGATGCAGGAACAATTGTTGGAAGTTTAATAAAATATGAAGAAATTAGGTTTCAGAAGTTTCCAACTTGGTCGTTTGCGTCAGCATGCCGTACCTGTAGTGGTGTGGCTGGGAGCTGTGGCGTGTGTGGTTGCGTTGTTTCATCATCGCGCAAAGCGCTTTGAAGTTTTGGGGATAGCTCAGGGCCAGGTTCGTCAGGTTTCTGCTACCTGCAGGGGGCGATTGAAGAGCGTTCCTGTTCAATTGTTTCAGAAAGTCAAAGCTGGTGACGTAGTGGCTGTGATTGATACGATACCCGATGATGAGCACCTCGAGGCCGAGTTAGCTGCCGCCTCGGCTCAAATACAATACCTTAAGGCCGAGTTGGCCGCAAGCCGCGACCGCCTGACCGCTGAAGCAGCTAACTTGGAAACTGACAGGATTGGTGCACACCGGCGATTTAGTGTCGACGTAGAGAACGCGCGGCTTCGCGTGCTTGAACTCAAGGCCGCCTTGGAAACCGACCGGATAATGTTGGAAGACATCCAGCTGAATGCCAAAATCTACACCAGTCAGAATATCTCAGACCAGAATGTTGCCACTTATTATGAACGGCAGAGAATGCAGATAGAGTACGCTGCGCTGGCAAAAAAAATCGAAGATAACGAGCTTTTATTGGCACAGGCCGAAACCGATTTGATAGAAACTCAAAAGAGACATGACGAATTTACCCAGCGGCAAACTCAGCATCCCTCCATGGATACCGCCCTGGAGGTTACCAGAAGGGCAATAGAGGTTCAGGAGCGTGAAATTGACCGGTTGCTGGCAAGACGCGAGCCGTTAGTTTTAAAGGCTCCGATTGATGGTGTGGTCAGTCAAATACTTCGACGCCCCGTGCGGCGGACGGGTGAGGGCGTTGTCCGGCAAATGATAAGACGCGCCGGCGAGGCCGTTTTGGACGGGGAGCCTATTCTCACCGTTTCAGCCACGGAGCCTGACGAAATCCTCACCTATGCCAGAAGGGAACAATCAGGCCTGGTGCGGGTGGGAATGGAAGTCGAAATCATAAAAGAAACCGAGCCGGCACAGATTGCCCGTTCCCATGTTGTACATCTTGGCCCCATCATGGAAGTAGCGCCGCAGCGATTATGGATAGTTCCCGATAACCCCGATTGGGGACGCCCCATGCTGATAAAAATTCCCCCCGGCATGAAACTGATCCCGGGTGAAGTGGTGGGAATAAAAGGATTGTAGCCGGACTGACAACCTTAAGGCAAACCTGCAACCTTTATCAGGACCCGAAAATCACCTTGCCAACATGTGCCAAAGATTTGCGTTTTTCCCACCGGAAGACAAAAACACAGGTGTGTTTCAGCGTATGTGGTTTCGACTGTTGTCTCGGCAGAAATAACCTGTTTAGGTGATTGGCTCAGTGGGATATTGCTTGGTCTTAAGTAGGGAGGGAGGAATGACTATAGTTCCCTTAATAGTCCCTCTAGCATCTCCGTCAGGTTGGGCTCACTTATTTTGTCATCAGGCCCGACAAATTCCGTCGCTTCAAATTGCCTTTTCTCAACTTCTGAAAGTGCCGGCTGAGCAAGAATTTTGGTAGTTATGAATACCACAAGTTCCCGGATTACCTCCGATTCGCTCTCAGACTTGAATAAGCCTCCTATAAGTGGTATATCGCCAAGCAACGGGACTTTGGAAATGTCTTTCGAGGTTTCCTTTTGTCGCAGGCCGCCCATCGCGATAGTCTGGCCGTCTTTTATCATCGCCACAGTATCAGCCCGTCTGGTGTCAACGGTCGGAACACCGTTTTCATCCTGACTTACCAGCACGCCAAATTCGGGCATGATGTGCAGCTTTATCATCTCGTCCCGTGCAATATGTGGCGTAACCTTAAGGTGGACGCCGACATTTTTGAATTCCGTATACGTTACGGCAGCGGCCCTTTCTACTTGTATCATCTCCCGGTAAGGGATTTCACGGATAATCTCGAAGTTGGCCGTTTCATTATCAAGTACCAATATCCGGGGATTGGCAATAAGTTTGGCTTCAACCTGCTGGTGCAGGACATGAATCGCTAACTCTAAGTCGACCGCGTCGTTTAGAAGACTGAAGTTCAAAGTGCCGCCCTTGATGCGGTCAAACGAGCCGCCGACGAAGGGTTTTCTGCGTCTCTCTGTGTACTCTTCGACTTCAGTGTTGAAAAAGGTTCCCAAGGGGATCTCCGAGCTCTCCGTAGTAAGTTCTTCAACAGTAAAGGAAGCGCCAGGCGGACCTACGTCGTCAGAGTCTCTATAGATGCCGGTTGTCGTTTCGGTGGACTCAATTATCTTATCACGCCTGATAGTCGGAAAGTCCGTATCAATATCGAGGTTCTTGGTGTCGGTGGTTTTCAGCGGCGTATTTCGCCCGGCAGTCCACTCCGAACCCAGTTCGAAACCTTCGCTGGTGGTTATATCATATACCCTTACCTCAACAAGTACCTGGGGGGTAACGTGGTCTATTTGCTCGATGAATTTATCTATACCTTTGATCTTGCCTTCGGTGTCTGTAACCATTATGTGACTGGTCCCTTTGTTAAGGGCTATTCTGCCCCTCTCCGAGACGAAGTTGCCTAAAGCCCCCGCCACTTCGTTAGCGTCTGCATAGGTAATTCGATAAATTCTTGTTACGAGTTGCTCTCTTGCCGCGACAATCTCGGAAACCGGTACTACTCTGACCATACGCTCCGTGGCTATGTACGTATAATCATGTACCGCAAGAATGTTGGTTAGTGCTTCTTCTAAAGGCACGTTAGTCACTTTCACAGTAACGTTCCCGGTGACCTTGGGGCTTTTGACAATGTCGATTTTAGCCTGTTCGGCCAGGTCCATTAACACGGTCTCGATGGGTAATTCTGTACAGCTATACGTGATCCTTGTTTGCAGCCGCTGCCGGGCACTTTTTAAAATACTCTGTTCAACTTCGGCAGAATCTTGCTCGGCGCCGATAGCCAGACCCGAGACAGATAGCGAAATTACCAAGAATGCAATAAGGCAGTCTCGACAAAGCTTTTGTATCATTCTATTCATAACAGCTTCCCTGATAACCTACATACGCATCAGCGATTGACTCGCCGATTTGCCTGCAGGCAAAAAGAGGAGAATCGGCCCCATGATTCAGGCTTGGCCGTGCCGAGGGAGAGTTCATCACCACTCCAGCCTCTACGAAATTCCCCTCAATTAGGTTTTATATATTGTAGTAAATCCGCTGTTTTGATTCAAGGAAAATCACCTGCAGAGGCCTCTAACGCGCTAAACGGAGCCATTTTTATTTATGACAAGCTGTTATTGCGTGTTTAGAAATGATATTATAGGACTGTCCGGCTGATGTCAGAGATACTTATCTGGGCAATTTCGGATGTATAAGGATGTGTGGAGCGAAAGTCATAGGCAAAACGCTGTTATTTCTATTGATGTGTGTTGTTATAGGTCAATCTTCTTTTGGTGATTCGGCTGGCGAGGTGCTGCTTTATCGTGGGGCCAGTGATGTCTCTGCCGCAGTGGCGGTGGGCGAAGATATGTTTGTCGTTGCCGATGACGAAGATAACGTATTGAGGGTCTACAAAAGCAATCAGCCCTCCCTGCCTGTTTTCTCTTACGACCTTACGCGGTTCCTTGATATCGAGCCGCAGCACCCCGAGGCCGACATTGAGGGGGCAACTAAAATTAGCGATCGCATTTACTGGATAACCTCGCACGGCAGGAACAGGGATGGAAAGATACGACCGAACCGGTACCGTTTTTTTGCGACCACAGTCAGAATCCAGGACCGCAACATTACCATCAGCCCTGTAGGCACCGCGTCCAGGACTCTCATTCACAGTCTTATCAAAACCGAATCTGTGAGGCAGTTGCAGTTAGGCCGTGCAGCTCGGTTCGACGCAACAAGCCTTTCAGAAAAAGAAAGGAAAAATCTTGCGCCCAAGGAAAGCGGCCTTAATATTGAAGCGCTCTGCGCATCAGCCGACGGCAAGAGAATCTACATTGGGTTCAGAAATCCTCGCCCTTATTCAAAAGCGATTGTTGTCCCTTTGAATAACCCCAGGCGGGTAATCGAGCAGGAAGCGCCGCCGATTTTCGCGGCCCCGCTCTTGTGGGATTTGAAAGGTTACGGGATAAGAAGTATGGAGTACTCGCATTTTCATAAGGCCTATTTTATCGTCGCCGGGGCCCACGATGAGAAACCGGGATTTGCCCTATATCGCTGGTCAGGGGACAAGGACAGTCAACCGGTGAGAGTGCAAGGTCAGACGCAAATGCCCTTTTGTGCGATTGGCGAGTCAACTGAAAAAGATTTGGACAAATACAATTTCACTCCTGAGGCATTGATTACCTTTAAGGCTTGCGATAAGTTTTTGCTGCTTAGTGACGATGGTAGTTTGGCAGTTGATGTATCGGCCCCTTCTGAATGCATGCATGGGAAGTTGCATAAGGACGGGACGTGTTTGAACAAGCACCTTACTGACCCAAATAAAAAATACTTCAAGGCAGTTTGGTTCCAGCCTTAGGATTGCGGCTTTTGCCGCTTTATCTCAACTTCGTTCATACCCCTTTTTTCTCGTCACCCCCTTAACGCTATGAGGCAATCTGGACAGCACATTTGTCCTGAGTCGATTATGGATAGATTGTCCTTAGGAACATCCTTTTTGCCGCAACACTCGCAGGCCCCCGTTTTTACCGGGACCTCACGAATTTCGATTCTTGACTCTGTTTCGGATTTTTCCCTGTCTGCGACTTCGGCTGCGAGTTTCTCTTTGGCTCGGGCTATCGCCTCATCGTAGGCCTTGGCCTTCTCTTCAGCTTCAGATTCCGCATCTCTTTCGGCTCTAAGTCTTGCCTCTGCCTCCGCCTTGGCATCTTCTATCGCTTCGTCGTAAGCCTTGGCTTTCTCTTCAGCTTCAGATTCCGCATCTCTTTCGGCTCTAAGTCTTGCCTCGGCCTCCAACCTGGCCCTTTCTTCGGCCCTCGCTCTCGACCTTGCCTTGAGCTTGGCTTCCTCTTCCGCTCTTTCTCTTGCTTCAGCTTCTAACCGGGCCTTTTCTTCCGCTTCCTCCCTTGCCTTCGCTTCTGCTTCGGCTTTTTCTTCGGCCCGTGCTCTTGTTTCAGCTTCTAACCGGGCTCGCTCTTCCGCTTCCTCTTTCGCCTTTGCTTCGGCCTCGGCTTTCTCTTCGGCCGTTGCTCGCGCTTCAGCTTCTGACTTGATTCGCTCTTCCACTTCATCTCTTGCCCTTGCCTCGGCCTCAGCTTTTTCTTCGGCCCGTGCTCTTGCTTCTTGCTCAGCCTTTATCTTTGCCTCAGCTTCGGCTATCGCCTCAGCATAAGTTCTGGCTTTCTCTTCCGCTTCAGCTCTTGCTTTTGCTTCGGCCTCGGCTTTCTCTTCAGCCTTTGTCCTTGCTTCGAGCTCAACCTTCATCTTTTCTTCAGCTTCGGCCACTTTCTGGGCATTGGTCACTTTCGCAGCCCTGGCCTCAGCTTTTTCTTTTGCTCTTGCTTCAGCCCTTGCTATTTTTGCGGCTCTGGCTTCGGCCTTTGCCCGTACCCTGGCTTCATCCCTCGCTCTTGCTTCGGCTTCGGCATTGGCCTTCTCTTCTGCCCGTGCCCTTGCTTCAGCCTCTAACCTGGCCCTTTCTTCAGCCTTGGCTCTTGCCCTTGTTTCGACCTCGGCTTTTTCCTGGGCCCGTGCTCTTTCTTCAGCTTCAAACGCGGCCCTTTCTTCTGCCCTTGCCCTTGACTCGGACTCAGCCTTCAGCCTTTCCTCAGACTCTTCTATTGTCTGAGCATACACCTTGGCCTTCTGCTCGGCTTCGACTCTGGCTTTGGACTCGGCTTCGGCTCTTGCTTGGATCTTTGCTCTTTGCTCTTCTTCAGTCTTTACCCTTTCTTGGGCCTCGCGCATGATTTCGGCTATTGTCTCAGAGTGGGCCTTTGACATCTCCTCCGCCTCCGCCTTGGCCTCTTCTATCGCCTCGGCGTAGCGGGCGGCTGTCCGCTCTGCTTCAGCCCGTGCCTCGGTTTCAGCCTGGACTTTTTGTTCAACCATTTCTCTTGCTTCGGATTCGGCCTTTAGCCTTTCTTCCGACTCGCGTTTGATTTCAGCTATCGTCTCAGCGTAGGACTTTGACCTCTCTTCAGCCTCCGCCCTGGCCTGTTCTAATGCCTCGGCCTGGGCAGCGACTGTTTTCTCCGCTTCAGCCCTTGCCGTAGTTTCAGCTAAGGCCCTGTCTTCAGCACGTGCTCTTTGCTCGGATTCAGCCTCTAATCTTTCGTCAAGTTGGTCTATTGTCTGAGCATGCGACTCCACCTTGTGCTCAGCTTCTGCTCTGGCCTTGGACTCGGCTTCTGCTCTTGCCTGGATCTTTGCTCTTTGCTCTTCTTCTACCCTCAGTCTTTCCTGAGACTGGCTTTTGATTTCAGCTATCGTCTCAAAGTGGGCCCTTGACCTTTCCTCGGCCTCTGCATTGGCCTTCTCTATCGCCTCAGCGTAGGCGGCGGCCGTCTTCTCACCTTCGGCCCTTGCCTTGGTTTCGGCCTGGGCGATGTCTTCAGCCCTTGCTCTTGCCGCATGCTCAGATGCGGCCCTGCCTTCAGCCGTTTCTCTTTCTTTCGATTCAGCCTTTAATCTTTTGTCAAGTTCGTCTATTGTCTGGGCATAGGATTTTACCGTCTGCTCAGCCTTGGCCTTGGCTTTTGACTCGTTCGCTACTGATGTAAGGGCCTTCGCTTTCTCCTGTTCTTCAGCCTTCAACCTTTCTTGAGCCTGATTTTTGATTTCAGCTATCGTCGCAGAGTGGGCCTTTGACATCTCTTTAGCCTCCGCCTTGGCCTTTTCTATCGCCTCGGCATAACGGGCGACTGTTTTTGCTGCTTCAGCCCTTGCCTTGGCCTCGGCCTGAGCCTTCTCTTCGGCCCTTGCCCCTGATTCGTGCGCGGCCTTTATTTTCTCCTCAGCTTCGGCCATTTTCTCGGCATAGGCCCTTTTCTCTGCTCTGGCTTCAGCTTTAGCTTTTATCTTGGCTTCGTTTCTTGCCCTTGCTTTAGCCTCTAATCTCGCTTTTTCTTCAGCCCTTGCTCTTGCTTCGGATTCAGCCTTTAGCCTTTTTTCAACTTGCTCTATTGTCTGAACATACGACTTTGCCTTCCGCTCAGCTTCGGCCCTGGCCTTTGACTGGCTCTCTAGTGATGCAAGGGCCTTCGCTTTTTTCCGTTCTTCTGCCTTAAACCTTTCTTGAGCCTGGCTTTTGATTTCAGCTATTGTCACAGAGTAGGTTTGTGACTTTTGCTCTGCCTCTGCCCTGGCCTTTTCAATTGCCTCGGCATAGGCGGCGGCTGTTTTTTCAGTGTCAGCCCTTGCCTTGGCCTCAGCCCGGGTCCTGTCTTCGGCGCGTGCTCTTTCCTTGGATTCAGTCTTTAGCCTCCCATCGATTTGCTCTATTCTTTGAGCGTAGGACCTTGCTTTCTGCTCAGCTTCTGCTCTGGCCTTTGACTCGGCCTCGGCTAATGCAAGCGCCTTCGCTTTCTCCTGTTCTTCTGCCTTTAGCATTTCTTGAGCCTGACTTTTGATTTCCGCTATCGTCGCAGAGTGGGCCTTTGACTTTTGCTCAGCCTCCGCCTTTGCCTTTTCTATCGCCTCGGCATAAGCCGCGACCATCTTCTCTGCCTCGACTCTTGCTTTGGCCTCGCCTTGGGCTTTGGCTTCAGCTGTTGCTCTTACCTTCGATACAGCCTTTAGTCTTCTTTCAACTTGCTCTATTGTCTGGGCATAGGACTTAATCTGCTGCTCAGCTTCTGCTCTGGCCTTGGACTCTGCTTCGGATGATGCCTGGGCCTTTGCTCTCTCCCGTTCTTCTGCCTTTAGCCTCTCCTGGGCCTGACTTTTGATTTCAGCTATCGTTGCAGAGTAGGCCTTTGATCTCTCCTCGGCCCGGCTCTTGATTTCCGCTATCGTTGCAGAGTGGGCCTTTGACCTCTCATCGGCCTCTGCCTTTGCCTTTTCTATCACCTCGAAATAGGTAGCGGCTGTTTTCTCTGCTTCGACTCTTGCCTTGGCCTCGGTCTGGGCCTTCTCTTCGGACCTTGCTCTTGATTCGTGCGCGGCCCTTACTTTCTGCTCAGCTTCGGCTATTTTCTCGGCATAGGCCCTTTTCTCTGCTCTGGCTTCAGCCTTAGCTTTTATCTTGGCTTCATTTCTTGCCCTTGCTTCAGCCTCTGATCTCGCTTTTTCTTCGGCCCTTGCTCTTGCTTCGGATTCAGCCTTTAGCTTTTTTCCAAGTTCGTCTATTGTCTGAGCGTAAGTTCTGGCTTTCTTTTCGGCTTCTGCTCTGGCCTTGGCCTCGGCTTCTGCTTTCGTTTGGGCCTTCGCTTTTTGCTGTTCTTCTGCCCTCACTCTTCCCTCCGCATCAGTTCTGATATGAGCAATTGCCTCGGAGTACGCCCTCGAAGTCGCTTGAGCCTCTGTCTTGGCTTTTTCTATCGCCTTGGCATGGGCGGCGGCCGTTTTTTCTGCCTCGGCTCTTGCCTTAGCTTCTGCCTGAGCCCTTTCTTCGGCCCTTGCTCTTGCCTGCTGTTCAGATGCAGCACGTCCCTCAGCGTTTTCTCTTGCTTCGGATTCGGACTTTAGTATTTTGTCAAGTTCATCTATTTTCTGAGCATGCAACTTCACCTTCCGCTCAGTTTCGGCCCTGGCCTTTGACTCGGCTTCGACTGATGCAAAGGCCTTTGCTTTCTCCTGTTCTTCGGCCTTTAGCCTGTCTTGAGCCTGGCTTTTGATTTCCGCTATCGTCGTAGAGTGGGCCTTGGCCTTTTGCTCAGCCTCCGCCTTGGTCTTTTCTATCGTCTCAGCATAGGCCTTGGCCTTTTGCTCAGCCTCTGCCCTGGCCCTTTCTATCGTCTCAGCATAGGCCGCGGCCGTCTTCTCTACTTCAGCCCTTGCCTTGGCCTCAGCCCGGGTCCTGTCTTCGGCGCGTGCTCTTTGCTCCGATTCAGCCTTTAGCCTTTTCTCAACTTCCTGTATTGTCTGAGCGTAAGTGCTGGCCTTCTTCTCGGCCTCTGCTCTTGCTTTGGACTCGCCTTCGGCTGATGCCAGGGCCTTTGCTTTCTCCCGTTCCTCCGCCTTTAGCCTCTCTTGAGCCTGACTTTTGATTTCCGCCATCGTCGCAGAATAGGCCTGTGACCTTTGCTCAGCCTCCGCCTTGGCCTTTTCTATCGCCTCGGCATAAGCGGACGCCGTTTTCTCCGCTTCAACTCTTGCCTTAGCTTCAACCTGTGCCTTTTCTTCGGCCCTTGCTCTTCTTTCATGCTCAGACCCAGCCCTGCCTTCAGCCGTTTCCCTTGCTGTGGATTCAGCCTTCAGTCTTTCCTCAAGTTCGTCTATTGCATGGGCATGGGATTTTACCTTCTGCTCAGCTTCTGCTCTGGCCTTGGACTCGCCTTCGGCTGATGCCAGGGCCTTTGCCCGCTCCCGTTCTTCCGCCTTTAGCCTTTCTTGCCCCCCACGTTTGATTTCAGCTATCGTCGCAGAGTGAGCCTTTGATCTCTCCTCGGCTTGTGTCTTGGCCTTCTCTATCGCCTCAGCATGAGCGGCGGCCGTTTTCTCTGCTTCGGCTCTTGCCTTAGCTTCTGACTGCGCCTTTTCTTCGGCCCTTGCTCGTGCCTGCCGTTCAGACGCAGCCCTGCCTGCAGCCGTTTCTCTTTCCTTCGATTCAGCCTTTAATCTTTTGTCAAGTTCGTCTATTGTCTGGGCATAGGACTTTGCCTTCCGCTCAGCTTCTGCTCTGGCCTTTGACTCGGCTTCACCTGATGCCAGGGCTTTTGCTTTCTCCCGTTCTTCCGCCTTTAGCCTTTCTTGCCCCTCACGTTTGATTTCAGCTATAGTCTCAGAGTAGGCCCTTGACCTTTCCTCGGCCTCTGCCCTGGCCTTCTCTATCGCCTCGGCATAAGAGGCCGCCGTTTTCTCCGCTTCAGCTCTTGCCTTGGCCTCGGTCTGGGCTATGTCTTCAGTCCTTGCTCTTCTTTCATGCTCAGACGCAGCCCTGCCTTCAGCCGTTTCCCTTGCTTTGGATTCAGCCTTCAGTCTTTCGTCAAGTTCGTCTATTGTATGGGTATAGGATTTTACCTTCTGCTCAGCTTCTGCCCTGGCCCTCGACTCGGCCTGTGCTATTGCCTCTATCCCCGCTCTTTGCTCTTCTTCAGCCTTCAACCTCTCTTGAGCCTGGCCCTTGATTTCGGCTATTGTCTCAGAGTAGGCCCTTGACCTTTCCTCAGCCTCAGCCTTGACCTTCTCTATCGCCTCGCCATAGGCGGCGGCCGTCTTCTCCGCTTCGGCTCTTGCTTCAGCTTCGTCCTGCGCCCTTTCTTCGGCCCTTGCCCTTGCCTGACGTTCGGTCTTTGCCTTTTGCTCTGCCTCGGCTATCGCCTCGAGGTAGGCCATTTTTTCGGCTCTGGCTTCAGCTTTTTCTTGTGCCCTGGCTTCAGCCATGGCTCTTTTCTGAGCTTTCGCCTCGGCTCTTGCCTTTGCCCTCGCTTCGGCCCTTGCTCTTTTTTCAGCCTTGGCTTTTGCCTTGACTTTTTTAATATTTAGACAAGGAACTAAAGCGTGAGCAGGCCAGTGTTTTTCCCCACAAATTTTACACGTTGGTACAAACTTCTTATCGGCAGATGCATTTGTGTCTGGAATAATTGTGGGAACCTCTTGCTCTCTACTTTCAACTGTTTTGTCGGTACTCATATTGACCCCGCTATTGAAAACAGCTACTAATGCTTTTCATCCTTTGCTCAGCAAGTAGCGAAGCGGTAAGGCATCGCCCCTGCTTCGGGCAGACACTATAACACCTTGCCCGGGATTGTTCAAGAATATACCTTGGATGGCGGACAGACGCCCGGGCTCTTTGGGATGAATCTTGACTGGCTTGGGCTGTTACCCGGCAGGCCAACCAAGGGCAAGTGCTTTATAAGCAGTAAGTTACACCACCGGTACTGCTGTTACCATGGGCCGGTACCTTGCCGGGTTATGGCCCCACTGATACTGTCTAATTGAAACCTCCGGGCAGTCATCTCAAATTGAACTTGAGTAAAGTACCAAATTTGTTTAATGAAACAGCACCTCCGCTGGCAATTGCTGCTTTTCTACCCCGGGGCCCTCATATAAGACTTCAAGTCCTTTACCGCCCATGCCTTGGAAAAATGTTATCTTTATACGATGCACTCCTGCCATCAGAGCTATCTGTCCCGATTTTTCCGTCATTGGATGGTCGTAATCATTATCCACCACCTCGGTTGAACCAATGTACAATTTGCTTCCATCGTCGGAATTTGTATAGAAGGTATAGATTCCATCATTCGGAACACTTATAAAGCCTTCGAACGTCAGTCCAAACCATTCACGCCGCTGAGCGCGAGTCAAATCGCATTTTGCCGCAATTCCTGAGCCCTTTGGTTTCAGCCGGCCAAAATCCGGCAACTCGTCCCATTCCTCTTCCGTGTCCTCGAAATACTTGTATCTAAGCCCCGACCTTAGGCCGCTTAGCTTTTGTGCCTGTCTCAGACCTACCTTCCTGCAGGTATATTCGCTTACCGCGCTTTTGGTCCCATCCGACCAGAAAGTCCGTGCCTTTATGGTGGCCGTGTCTGTAATTGTTACCGGGCCCTCATAGAGCCTTGATTTTTTGCCCGGCTCGCTGCCATCCAATGTGTACCTGATTTCGCCAGGCTCACTAACGTTAAACATCTCTATCTTCGCCGACTCTAAGAAGATGTCGCCCTCGGATTGTATAATCGGCGCCAGGTACCCTCGGTTTATCCTCTTGGCTTCCTTAACATCCATCTTGATGACCGCCCGGTCATATGTCATCATCCCGTTAACCTCAATCTCAACATCAGTCGTCTGAGTGTAAACCGCCGCCGACAACCCTTTATCAATCATCGGATACAGGTTCCGAATCAGGACCCCGTAAGCATCAGTAAGTTCTTTGGCAGTCCTGAAGTTTCGATATCCCCAGTTGTCGCGTTCCTGCCAGGTATGTCCCTCAATCGGCAGGCCCAGACCGCCAAACTCACCGAGCACTATAGCTCGCCTGGCTTGCCGTTCAGGAATGGCCGGCCCGGGATACGCGTGTATGTCATATATATCGCCTATCCCTCGGTCGGCCCATCCACTGGCGCTGTTAACCAGCCGGGTGCGGTCGCGCTCCTTGACCATCCTTGTAATCTCCCACGTGTCGTATTGTCCCCATCCCTCATTGTATGGGACCCACACAATAATGCTGGGATGGTTCCGCAAATTATCAATCATACGCGTAAGTTCCAGTTTAAACTGCTCCGCCGATTCCCTGCTCCGTTGGATATCCGACTCATCTCGGTCAATATACTCATCGCCGCTGGGCATGTCCTGCCAGACCAGCAGCCCGAGCTTGTCGCACCAATAGTACCATCGGGCCGGTTCAATCTTGACGTGCTTTCTCGCTAAGTTGAAACCCAGTTTCTTGGTTACCTCGATATCGTATCGCAGGGCCTTGTCTGTTGGCGCGGTATACAACCCGTCCGGCCACCAGCCCTGGTCTAATAGTCCGAACTGAAACACAAATTCGTTGTTTAGCATCATGCGGGTAATCCCATCCTTGTCTCTGTTCAGACTAATCTTGCGCATCCCAAAGTAGCTGCTTACCTCATCGACTTTTTTACCCTTGCTATCCTTCAACGTGACTTTGAGGTCATATAGAAACGGCCTGTCCGGCGACCAGAGTTTAGGGGCGTCCACCGCTATATATATCTTCTGTCCGGCTCTGTCCTTGCCTTTACCTTTTCTGAACCATCCGTCTTTCGCCTCTGCCTCAACTGTATATCCGTCTGCCGCATCTGAGCATAAGGCAGTGACACGGACAAGCTCCACATCAATATCCGGTACAATCTTAATGGATTTGATGTAAGCCGCATTTACCGGCTCAAGCCATACGGTCTGCCATATGCCCGTAACAGACGTGTACCATATGCCCCCGGGTGCTTTCACCTGCTTGCCGCGAGGCTGATATCCCTCGTCTGCCGGGTCCCAAACGGACACAACAATTTCCTGCGTTCCATCATTTTTAAGCGCATCAGTGATGTCAAACGAGAACCGGTCATATCCGCCGCGGTGGCTGCCGACGGGCTTGCCGTTGACCCAAACATTGGTTTCCCAGTCCACTCTGCCGAAATGTAACAAGATGTGCTTATTAGACCACTTCTCAGGGACATTAAAGCTGCGTCTGTACCACAGGCGCTTGTCCTCACCAACCGCTTTTTGTACTCCCGAGAGAGCGGACTCCACACAGAAGGGCACAAGTATATGACCATCGAAGGACTTAGGCTGACTGCGACGCCTCGGACGAATTGCATATTCCCACTGCCCGTTAAGATTCATCCAGTCTTTCCGAACCATTTGCGGACGGGGATACTCCCCCAGTACGTTCTCGGCTGAGACCTCTTTTGCCCATTTGCTCATTATTTTCGCGTTCGCAATGTTACACAGTAAGACCGATGTGACAAAAATTAGCTTGATAGTTCTCCTGCTCATTTGTTACTTCCTTTCCTTACTTGTATTTCTGCACTGGTGCAGCGACCTTGGCGGGTGAGCTGCACCGTAGCCGCCGAAAAAAATCAGAGTACTTTCACATGGCTTGCATACAATATAATCCAGTAACCTGGCTGACGCAACGTTACGGATTCCGAAGTGCTCGACCTTCAACTTCCTAACAGTTGGACCGCAGGCCTGATTCTCTCGGGCCGAAAGAAGAACTGCCGCAAAAATGACGTTTTTGGCCGATTTTCAGCTTGCATGCAACCGAAAGACTTGACAGACTCTATAGAAACCTGTTATTCTGCTGACACTTAAAATCTTTGGGGCCGTAGCTCAATTGGCTAGAGCATCGGACTGTCGATCCGAAGGTTGCGCGTTCGAGTCGCGTCGGCCTCGTTTGAAACTTTATGGCTGACAAGCACTTATGCTTGTTGGCCATTTTTCGTATAAGCAGCGATTTCGAAAAGTTCCTTCTTCCTCGTTCGATGTTCAACGTTCGACCGCCCCGCCTGCCCTCGTCCTCTGGCTATCTTTTAACGGTCAGAATTTGTCTGTACAGATTCATGTTTGATGTTGTACAACTCCGCCACCTGTGACACAGAACACGATTATTCCAATTTCCTTACATACATGCAGAAATTCTGGTTTAAAATCCTGACACAATATTGCTGGCCTCGATGATGTTATCTTTTTCAACTCTTGAAACCAACTATTATAACACAGTGCTTGCCCTATCGCTGTATAATTCAACTCCATCTCTGCTTCTATTATTATGTATTCACCGTTTGGCTTTTTCAGTACAGCATCTATCCACTTGCTAGTCTCAATAATGAAATCGCCTTCCTTCGAAGGGGGTAACCAGTAGGATCTCTCTAAATTACCGTCGCAATATTTCGATGATTCGAAGGCGTCGATAAGATCAACTTCTTCATTCTTGATAGTTTGCGAGAATACATACAAGTCCTCTACAGCTTGTCGTCCTCTTGAAGCCAAATCTTCCATCATCTGGAAGACTTGTGGAGGCTTATTTGCCCACTGTATGGTACCCCCTTCCGCTAATGCCACAACACCTCGAAGATAGATCGCATCTCCACTCCTCGTCAATTTAAAAAGCTGACGTGGCGGCAAGCCTACTCTTCGTCGTATCAATTGCGATGTCTTCGGATTTCCGAAATGCTTCTCAAATAGTTGCTCCTGCACCAGCCTACCAGAGGCTTCCACTTTTACAATTTGTGCCTCTTTACATGACTTCTTAATCCTGCGAAGCAACTTCTCAATTCGATCTTGGTCAGCCCGCCGAAATGCGGGATAGAAGAAGTACAACTCGAATTGAGACTTCTTTCCGCTCTGTGCCATCATCATGTCATTGCTATTCTCATTTCCATCAAGGTTCTGCCTAGGTCGGCCAGGTCGGACAGTTCGCACCAGTCTTCGAGGGCCCATTCTTCCTGTTCACCGATTCGCCTGACAAACTCCCTGGCCTTTTCTGCCGATTCCTTTTCACCCTCCCTGCAAGCTGTTCTAAATCGCCCCTTATCGTCGTCTGGAAGACGCGGGCCCACTACATCTCGCAGTGGTTTTGCCTGTTTTCTAATGTCTTTTGCCATCTTGTTTGCTCCTTATTCGCTGACTATCAATTAAATTTCTCCAATTGCACACCCTACTAAACTAGTTTTCATGGTTTTTCTGTATACTGTTTTATCCATACAGCAAAACCTTTATGTTGAAGGCGATAAACTCCGCGTACTCCCTCCTTAGAGATAATAATATGTCTTTCACGCAATGCTCTGATAGCATTGGTTAGTGTTGTTGAGCCTCCTTTGAACCTCTTTTTTATTTCAGCGAGAGTGACCCAACCGTCAAGCTTATCTGCCATAATCCTGAGAACCTGTCGGTAGCTATCCTTCTGGATCTTGTTGTAGAAGTTACTTCTATAGTAATGGTTGCCTATCTGCTCAAGGGCACCGCCCGGGGAAAATGCACCTTTTCTTACATCATTAACATCAATGTTACCATCTTCGTCATAATCGAATGCGGAGTAGCCAAACTGCTGGATAAAATGAGGGTATCCTTCAGACAAAGCGAATAAAATATTTTTTGCTCCATCCTCCATTGTCGTCTCGTATCCATTCACCTCCTTTGCTTTTTCCAAACATCTTTGTATGACCTCTAACACCTCATTTTCATTAAGTCTCCCGACAGTTATATCATCAAAAAGCCTCAAAGAAGATTCGTGGCTTTTGCGGAGAACATCTCTGAGCTCAGGCAATCCCGCTAAACCAACCATAACTCGATTACATCCCTGGCGTTGAATGCGCTCGAGGAGAAGTTTCAAAAATGAGCCCAGTTGTAGTTCTTTTGGGCTGTTGTCCGCCTCATCCAACAATATCAATATACCATCATAGGTAGCATCCAAGATTGAAGCTGAATCATGTTTGCCGCACGTACGCTTGGCCACATCAGCCAATGCATATGCAAACCTATCTAGCAATACTTCATGATCTGTTCCGGATGACTCGTCCCTGATACGCGAATCGGCAATTTCAATTCTTTTGAAAACTTGCCATAAAGTCTTAAGAGAAGCCCTAACCCTCTCCTCCTTCGCAAGTTTTTTATCAAGAGCTAATTTTATACGTTCCATAAGTACAAGCTGGGTTGTATTTGTACTAATATCGAGATTCACGACTAAGAAGTTCAGCCAGTTTCCCTCTACGGCTATTTCTTTTGATGCAATATAGTTTAGATACAGAAGCAGTGAGGTCTTGCCAATACCCCGCTCCCCAGTAATCATGAAGTGTGAGGATCGGTCTGCTTTAGTTTGGAATAGTGAGTCCTCTATACGTTCTATTTCATTTATCCTGCCCACAAACATCCCCGGTACGACGGGAGATCCTGGTCGAAATGGGTTAATTTTTCTCATAATTACTCCTTTTCCATCTCACCACAACAAACTACCAATTAAAATCACAACTTGCTAAGTACAAAAGAGTTTCCCGGACCGCCGCCCGCTCTGCGGGACATCATATCCAACTTTCCAGACCCCGTCAACCTAAATAACGACAACTCTACCGCATTAAGTCAACCCACGTCCAGCTATCCAAAGCATGCTCGCGAGGCACCCCAACTTTACCGCATTTACTCCGATTCCTCTGATTCCTCAAGCTTCCTGCGTTCTTCTGATTTTTCAAGCATTTTCCGGTCTAATTCTCTAAGCCCCGGCCTGCGCTTATCCGCTTTTCTAAGTTCGAAGTATGAGCGCAGCCACTGGTTGCTCTGAGTACGGTAGAATAGCGCTGGTATACTCGCAAGCACTAAAAACAATATAAGTGACCCCAAAAGCCACTTGCCCCATGTCGTATCCCTGATGTCCTGCCGCTCTAAAGTCAGCAGAAAATTAACTACAAGCATCGATATAACGTTCCGTACTAAACCAATAATTCCAGGCATCCTTCAATTCACTCCCTAAATAATCCCGCCTCCATTTTCCACGCCAATAAATTACCCCCAACAACAATATTTGTCAAACCCTAAAAACCTCTGCCGAGTCGTCCCATCGGCACCCCCTTGTCTAGAGTCCCGAGGACTCTAAGGGGGCCCTACCACTTAGCCGCTCTGCAATTTTTCGCGCCAATAAATTACCCCAATCTATTTCTTCTCCTCCTTCTCTTTCTTCTTCACTATTTCCTCTGCAACGTATTCAAGGAGCATGTCCTTGGGGCTTCTGAATAACCCCATCGCGGTCATAAACGTACCCATCAACAGAAGAAATACAACTTTAACGGTCATCCAGGATACCGTGAACGCGATCTCGGCGGTAGACTCATCTGGCCAGGGGTCTTGAACGTATCGATACAAAAAGCGTGCCCAAAGGCCCGCGAAGCCCCATATCACTAACCCTGTGACTACCCACAATGGCCTGAGTCTGCGAGTCCACTTCACATTCCGCAGCGCCTTCTTGGCTATTTTGTCGCTTATCTCTTTCATGGCCCAACGTACTCATCCACAACATTTATCCGCTACTCTGCAATTTCCTCAATAAATTACCCCAAACAACAAAATTTGTCAAACCCCAAAAATCTCTGCCGAGTCGTCCCATCGGCACCCCCTTGTCCAGAGTCCCTCGGACTCTAAGGGGGCCCCCATCCCGTCAACACACATTTTTTAACGACAACTCTCTCGCACAAAAATCCCGCAACATTCTGCATGCTGCCCGCAAACCACAGTTAGTTTTTGTGCCACGGTGAACAAATCGATTCGATGAGTGATTTCATTAGCGGCTCATCGAAACACTCAAGGAGGTCATCTGCCAGGTACCTGACGTACTCAGTTCCATCGATGTCAAGGGGCTCCTGCCATTGCTCGAATTTGAGCTCGATGCGACGTGCGTGCTCTTCTGCCCACCGTTGTTTTTCGGTGTTCAACATCCTTGTCGTTATCCTCCAATTTGCTTCCGTATAGACTATCAGCTTCTCAGAAATTGTCAAACCCTAAAAATCCCCGTAATCTGCGTACTCCGCGTCTAAAAACCAATCAAATCCGCAGGCGTTTTGCTCGCACTCGCCCATTTTTTTAAAAATTTTTACTCCTTTTCCCACAACAACTTACGAATTCCAACCCCCCAAAATCACCCCTAATTTTCGTCACAAACGTGCAGCCCCGTCCCTAATTGGGTGGGGGGATGCCCCCAAGGGGTGCCTAAGGTAGTTCCCCCAATTATGGAGAGACCCCTTTTCTGGGCTTCTTTGAAAAGCTAATAAAATTGAAAGTAAAAAATCGAAAATAATAAATCATGAGGATGGAGGTTAAATACTTATGAAGCGAAAAGACCTGAGTGAAAAAAAGTGGGCTGTCTTGGAAGACCTGTTTTATAGCGAACTCGACGAAAACGCCATCCTGAAAAAACACAACGTCAGCCGAACAACCTACGAAAGATGGCTCAGGCAGAAACTATTCTCCCGGCAGTTCCAGGAATATACCGCGTCGCTTGCCCGACGGACC
>Ga0114922_10000265_pt1 | contig 50428 bp, 45 predicted proteins | sample AartaG_FD_100975 | JGI IMG/M metagenome (GOLD analysis project Ga0114922, IMG submission 100975) | Deep subsurface microbial communities from Aarhus Bay to uncover new lineages of life (NeLLi) - Aarhus_00045 metaG | ecosystem: Environmental > Aquatic > Marine > Oceanic > Sediment | place... | reverse complement strand
TAACAGGCCGTCATTCTGAACGTAGTGAAGAATCTCAATCCCAATAATCAATAGCAAATAATCAATAATCAATTGAATGGGCTTCTCCCTTAACGTTGTCAATCTCAATCCAAAATAATCAATTTCGGTGCTTGCCCGGATGCATTGTTATTATCAATGATATGCCGGCCACACAGCCCCGCCACCCTCGCCTCAATGCCTGTTAGCCCCCGGCACTGTCGGGGGTTTCCTCCCTCCACAGCAACAATCTATATTTAGCCTGCGGTTTTACCGCAGGTCTATTGGACCGGAAAAATAAAAAAGGGCTGTTAGCATTGAACTCTTTTACTCGACGCAACGCGTCGAGCGTATTTAGCCCAGGTCTTTGGCCTGGGGTTGCCCACGAAAGGGATACAATGTTTTTTCCTTTGCCTTTCCCCTTCTCTTGTGGTATTTTATCCCCGCAGACAATGAGAATGCACCCGGGACGTTAGCGCAGTGTCTATATACTAATTGTGGCCTGCCCCCTTGTTTAGAGTGCCTTTTACTCTAAGGGGGCGGACATCTTGAAGAGTGCTGCGAAATATGAGATATGAAATGATTTGACGGAGATTGTAGTTTGGAGTATTGTAAATGTTAGGCGGAGTGGAAGACGCTTGGGAAAATGGATGGTAGTAAAAGAGTTGGGTCGAATATAGGGGCAGATTCGAGATGATTAAGTCAATTGAAATAAAAGGTTATCGTATTTTGGATGGGTTTAGTGCTGACCTCGATGAACTTACAGTGGTTATAGGAGCCAATGCAACAGGAAAAAGCACACTTATGGATTTCCTCCAATTCATTTCACGTTGTGTTCAGTCTCCCTTAAATGATGCTTTTAAATGGGAAATGGGTTTAGATTCAGTTCTAAATGCATCCCAAAAAACAGATAAGCTAGGTTGGAAACTAACATTCCGAAAACCGACGAAACATCCATTCTGGGGTCACCTGGCTCTTAAAGGAGAAGAGTACTACGTTTATGAGGTTGTTATCGAAAAAGATCAATACCAGCAAGCCGTACCCATTTATGAATGTCTTCGTACAGAAAAACCATATGGAAAACATACAGAGCCCTTAAAACTCTTAGAAGCAACACGTTACAAATCGCATATTTTTGATTCTTCACAACATATGTTGGTACCTTTCGATGAAGCTGTTGGCGACGATTCTCAAGGATTATTGAAGGGTTTTGATGAGGAGTCATTTGCTGAAAATAATCTTAAACCGCCGGAAGAGGTATCAGAGCAGGAACGCTCGTTAAGACTTGCACAAATGACGTTTTACAACCAGTATCCTGTTCAATCATGGATAAGATTCCTCTTAAGTAAGTATTATTTCTATCCTGGTTTTGAGGTTGGACGTTATTCAAAATTAAGAACACAACCATCTGAAATACAGCCGCACACGGTTCTTTCTCCAAAAGGTGAAAACTTGGGAACTGTTCTTCATGAAGTACTAACGAGAGCGGACTATCGGATTGTTGCGAATAATCTCCGTGACTTCTTGCGGTCTGCTTATCCCTCTTTTGATGATTTTTTCGCAGAATCAACATTTGGAACACCGCCAAAAGTCCTTGTGAGTATAAGAGAAAAAGGAATGATGAGAAAGATGCAATTGTGGGACTTGTCAGATGGCATGCTTAGATTTCTGTGCCTTGGAACAGCTCTTTTAAATCCAATTCCACCTGCTTTAATTGCGATTGACGAACCAGAAGTTGGTCTTCATCCAAGATTGCTTCCTATTGTTGCCGATATGATCAAGACAGCTTCGGAAAAAACTCAAGTATTAGTAACAACACACAGCCCTGATCTTCTGAACTGCTTTGATATCGATAACATTGCAGTAATGGCACGTGATGAAAATGAAATAACTTGGCAACGTCCTGGTGACCAAGAAAGCCTAAAAATAATGTTGAATAATGTTGAGGGAGATTCTTTAGGAGATCTCCACCGCTCAGGCGAGTTGGAGGCTCTTTAATGAAAGTATGGATATATGTTGAAGGGGAATCAGACAAGCTTGGTTTGTTGGCTCTTTGGACTAATTGGCGTACACAACTTAGAAACATAGGACATGGAATTAAAATTATACCTTTGGGAAGCAAATCTCAGTTTTTTCGCAAGATAGGGCATCGCGCAGCACGCCAACTTTATGATAATAATGAGAATATTGTAATAGGGCTGCCAGATCTTTATCCAAATCGAGAATATGTTGGAACACAGTATGAACATAGGGATCTCGCACAGTTAATATCGGTTCAAAAACATGAAGTCTCTAATGCGCTGCAGAATACATTCAGTGTTAGAGGATCACAGGCTCGACAATTACTCGAACGGTTTTTACCAAGTGCACTGAAACATGATCTTGAAATGCTATTGTTGGCAGGAAAAGATGAATTAAGAAGCTACCTTGGAACACATGATCGTCTTGGTAATTGGCGCAATCCGGTTGAAGAACAGGATCAAAACCATCCGCCAAAACGTATAGTCGAGGAACTGTTTAGAACAAAATCCATAAAAGGATATGCGTATCGAGATACAAGAGACGCAAGTGCTGTTCTCCGAAATGTTACTGACATAAAAACAATAATCTACAATGCTAATAACCAAATTGAGTGCCCAGTTTTTAAGAGCTTACTCGATTGGATAGGTGAAAAAACTAAAATTACCGCCTATGCATAATTTACTTATGTTGGGTGAATTAAAGGTGTCCGCCTGCACCCTCAGGTGTTGCTTTTTTGGTCATTTTTGCAAAGAAAAACAGAATTATTATGGTTCTTATCCGTTAAACTTGTGCCATAGGTATCTGCTTGCCCTGTTAGTTTACCCTGTGGGAAACATGCCTTCTGTCTTCTAATGGGGCGTTAAAATAGGCAAAATGCGCGACCAAAAGCACACATACCTAACGACAAAATCCAAAAAAAATAAAAAATTATAACTCCTTTGTTACCAATAACTTAATCCTGTAAATCCTGTCAAAAACAAGCCGATTTTCGTATCAAACGCGCACATTCGCCCAATTATAGAGGCGCTTCTTTTTTTTGCAGAAGGCCAAAATGAAGGAAATGGTGATTAGTGAATGATGAATAGTCTTGTAGCGAAGCTGTAACACCTTATGAGAATTACCCATTTTACCACTCTTGAGCATCGAGAATCCAGTATCCGCCATTGGGCGTCCCGTGGAGAAAATCCAACTTTAGCTCACTTTAGGCACTTTAGCTCACTTTTCACTAATTTTCCCTCTACAACTGTAGTGAGCGCACTACAAATCGCTCATTTTATGCAAAACAAACCCAATTTCCAAAAAGACCAAATGAGCGTAAGCCGAGTCTCAACAAGGGATTACGAAAAATGGACACCTGGTGAACGTGGGAAAAACAAACCCAATTCAAAGCCAATACAAACCCAATCAAACCCAATTAAAGCCAATAAAATGCCAAAACAAACCCAATTCAAACCCAAACAAACCCAATCTTTGGTAAAAGATTTGATTGCGTTAGCAAAAAATTCTTGTGCCCGCCTTTGGGCTCTACTACAATGCTTCTCAGAAAATTTTAATAAGCCAGGGGAGCGAAAGACCGAGTGTTCGGCTCGGCCCAAGCTGAGAACTGACCCTACGAACCTGCTCGGGACAATGCCCGCGAAGGAAGGCAAAATAGATTTGAAGCACTCCTTTTACGGTAGTGCTTTTTGTTTTATGGTCAACGGTTTCAATTAACGAAAGGGATACAAAAATGATAGAGACCGACATTTCCAGAGTGATTATCCGGGAGTACACCAGGAGACTCACCGAGCATCTTGAAAACGATGTGGTCATAGTTGGTGCCGGTCCTGCGGGTTTGGCTGCCGGCTATTACCTGGCCAAATCGCGGATAAAAACCGCCATAGTCGACAAGAAGCTTTCGATAGGCGGAGGTATCTGGGGAGGCGCAGCAGGCTACAATATCGTTACCTTCGAAGACAAAGACATCTTGGATGAAATAGGCGTAACGACGAAAAAAGACGGAGATTTGTATATAGCGGATGCAATAGAATTTGCCACGGGCCTGGCCTATAAGGCCAGGAAGGCGGGAGCAGCTATATTTAACCTGATAGAGGCTGAAGATATTGTACTAAAGCAAGAAACTGTTCAAGGCGTTGTAGTCAACAGTGCCAGTATACGAGCGCTCGGGCTGCACGTAGACCCATTTTGTATCTGTTCGAGATGCGTGATTGACGGGACCGGCCACCCGGCTGAGCTGGTCGGTATGTTGAAAACAAGAAAGCCGGACCTCTTTCCCAGGGAGCTGCAAGAGCACTTCATGAACGTTGAGGCCTCCGAAGCCGGCGTGGTAGAAAAAACGGGCGAGGTTTACCCGGGCCTATACGTTGCCGGTATGTCGGTATGCGATGTGTATAACCTGCCGAGAATGGGGCCAATCTTCGGCGGAATGTTAAAATCAGGAAAAAAAGTCGCTGAACAGATAATAAACAAACTACAAAATTCAAAATGAAAACCATCATGGTGAATCAGAACACACTAAAACTGTTATCGAACTTAGACTCAGATCTTAAGTCTAATTCAATTATCGATAATCGTTTGTATCGGCGGCGCAAAATACAAAGCGAAGTTGGAGATGGTCGGACAGACGCGGGAGGCAAGTATCTTGAGGCGCACCTTTTGAGCGGTAACATCGTCGAACCGCAGCAGTCGTTTGTAGCCGATTGTGGTACCTCTGGCAAACTCCTTCCAGCTTCCGTCCCAGGCTTCGAGGACGAATTCCTCGACCCTTTGGCCTATTTTGATATATTCGGCGAGTTCGGCCACGTTGAACGTACACTTTTTGCCGAGGTCAAATTCGAGGTTGGCTGCGGTTGTCCCATCATCCGTGGTCCAGTAGGTATCCTTATTGCCGTCGACTGCTTTATCCGGTCCGTGCACAGGTTTATTACCGTGGATATGAGAGGCTTTTGCGGCAACGCGCAAAGCAAGGTTGTGTCTGAATGTAGCGTCGAGGACCTTCCGCAGCTCGCGTAAGCGTCGGACATCATTCTCGTGTATAAGACCCCGCCGGTCAGGCGGAAGATTGAGCAACAACACGGAGTTGCGACCGACAGACTTATAGTAGATATCCACAAGGTGTTCGACCGATTTGACTTTTTTGTCCTGGCTGGCATGGTAAAACCATCCCGGCCGGATAGATACATCCGTTTCAGCCGGATACCATATCAGGTTTTCTCCATCGCCCAGCGCGCCGACACTACCCAAATCTCTTTGGTGGTTGTTTATGAAACCGAAGGGCTTCTCGTTTCTCTTCATAACGCTCCATTCGCTCTGTCGGGCATAGCCGGATTCGTTGCCTACCCAGCGAACATCAAGACCATTAAAAATAACCGCGTTTGGCTGAAGCTCACGCACAATCGCATAATAGCCGAGCCAGTCATACTCCATATCCTTGGCATTCGACCCTTTGGCCCCGTCAAACCACACCTCGGCAACCTCACCATAATTCGTCAGCAGTTCCCGTAACTGGTTCTTGTAGAACTTGTTGTATTTAGCTGTATCGCCGTAGGCCGGCTCGTGACGGTCCCACGGAGAAAGATATAGACCCAACTTTAGCCCCGCCTCCCGGCAGGCATCGGTGAGCTCTCGCACAACATCGCCCCTGCCATTCCTCCAGGGACTGTTCTTTACCGAATGCTCGGTGTATTTGCTCGGCCAAAGGCAAAAGCCGTCGTGGTGCTTTGCTGTGAGGATTATCATCTTCATACCGGCGTCCTTGCAGACTTCCACCCACTGACGGGTATCAAGCTGATTAGGGTTGAATATGGCAGGGTCTTCCCTGCCGTCGCCCCATTCTTTATCTGTGAATGTGTTAACCGTGAAGTGGACGAAAGCGATGAATTCCAACTCCTGCCAGGCAAGCTGACGCGGCGAAGGCCTGACGCTTGCAGCCTTGCGAATGATGTCATTCCGTCTATCCGCCTCATCTTTATCCACAACATCATATACCCGGACGTAATCGGCTAAAAAGTAATCGGGAAGCTTTGCCTTTGTTATATCGCCGCCCCACTTTCCAATTTCCTCGGTAAGTTTGATAAACTGCGGCACCTGCGAAACACCGCCTGCACTTGTGCGCCATGTTACTTTGCCGTCAACATAGAAAACATATTCTTCCGTCATCCAGTGCAGGCCGAAGGTATGGAAGCCTTCGCTTAAGCCGGGTATCGTGGAACTTTTGCCGGCGTGCTTGTGTTCTTTTCCGTAGCCGTCCCAGTGTAAGTTCTGGGTTATCTTGTCCTCACGCCAGGGTTTTTCCATAATATCTATTTCTGTGCCGTCCCTGCCCTCGTTTCCTACTTTGCGCATGCTATCTGTATGAAGCCAAAACGCGGGCCAGTGCCCCTGCTGTTCGCCAAATTTGCATCGAACTGCCCAATAACCAAACTTATGCTCGAATTTGTTTTTAGTCCGCACGGCCCCACAGGTATATCGGCTGCCATCTTTCTTTGTGCGAATGAGCAAATTTCCTTTGCCGTCCAGATAGGCGTCGTCTTTCACCCAGAAACCATCGCGCCGCTTCCAGTCGCCGAGGATTTCCCACTTCGACTTGTCAATCTTTGTGCCATTGAATTCATCGCTCCACGCCAACTTCCACTTTTTCCCCTCCGGAACCGGCGGCATATATTCTTCTACCTTCTCCGCTTGACTTGTTTTCGCCCAGACGTATGCCGATGACGCCGGATTTGTGAACAACGAAAAAACAGCACAGAAAATTACTAACTTTGTCAGTAAGCAGAATTGATGTTTCATATCCCTTTCACCCTCATTTTATTTTTTTCCAGCCACTTCGCTGAGTTGCCCTCAGCCCGGAGATAACTGTAACCGCCAACATAATCGCAAACGTTACGGCGGTGAACCAATATCCCCACGCAGCGGTCTGTACATGAGCCATTTTTATCATCACGGTGCCGATGGCAAAGGACTGTACGAACATCTTGACCTTGCCGGAGATGGTGGCGGCAAAGTTGACTCCCCGAGCTTCTGCAATATGACGCAGCACGGTAACGTACACTTCCCTTGCGGTGAGTATCCCCGCCACGGACCAGTGAATAGCCGCCAATGCCCCCGTGCCGAAATTGAAAAGCTTCGGCTCACCAATTATCGCAAAACATATAAAGGCGCCGCAGACGAGGACTTTGTCGGCCAGGGGGTCCACCATTCGGCCGAACTTGCTGGTCACATTTAACTTGCGAGCAACAGCACCGTCAATTACGTCAGTAAGGCCGGCAATGACAAAGAGGATAAAAGCAATGTCAAGAAAGTCCGGAAAGGGCAGTTCGCCGTGAGCATAGCGAGGCGGTGAGTAAAGAATCATAATCAGGAAAACAACAGTTAAAACAAGCCTGCCAAAAGTCAAGATATTCGGAATAAACCTCAGCATAGCAGCAAGTTTACCCCGTTAGAAATTCTATAACAAGTAATAATATGGCCCAAAAAGGAAAAATTCTAACGGTGCTTACTTCTGGTTTAGACATAATTTAATACTAAATTTGCTGAACGAGCAAGTCGTAGTCTTTTGTGCCAACAATCCTTGTTTCGATGAATTGTCCTCGGCCTGCTGAGCAATTTTTTATAATGCAGATGCTGTCGATATCGGGCGCCTGGCCATAAAAGCGTCCGTGGCCAGTGCCTTCACTATCAACCCCGTTAGAAGTCGGCGTATTAGCCTGCCCCGTTAGAAATCTTCGCTTTCTTTCGGATATTCTTAGCCTCTTTGGAATTTCTAACGGGGCCCGTAAGTTTTCGTTTGTCTTACGAGGCTTACTTCTAAAGGGGTCAACAGAGTCAACCAGGCAGGTAAGTTTGCTGCCGATTCTGTTTTTGTTTTTGGCAAAGGCGATTTCCTGCTGGGTGAGCATCATCTCGTCGAGACGCTGCCGCTTTAGCTTGTCAGCTACTTGAGCAGGCATTTCGGCGGCGAGGGTTCCGGATTCGGGATAGAATTTGAAGCAGCCGAGTGCATCGAATTCGGCCCACTTGATAAAGTCCAGAAGCTCATCGAACTGTTGGTCGTTTTCGCCGGGTAAGCCGACAATCACGGTTGTTCGCAGCACAACATCGGGGATACTCCGGCGCAAGTTTTCAATCAGTCGCCGGAGCCTGTCTTTCGTATCAGGCCGGCGGCAAGCCGTTAAGATTTCATTGTTTACGTGCTGGATTGGAATATCAAGATAGTGAACGACTTTTTCGCTTTTTGCAATAGTTTCGATTAACTTCTCATCAATTCCTGCCGGGTATAGATACATCAATCGAACCCACACCAGCTCGGCAATCTGTTCGAGTTTTCTTACAAGCTCGCTGAGCCCGTTTTCCATTTTCAAATCACGGCCGTAGTATGTCGTGTCCTGCGCGATTATGCTTAATTCGACTGCTCCCGCTGAAACCAATTCGGCGGCCTCAGCCAGAACGAGCTCTTCAGGCTTACTTCTAAACGAACCTCTGATTGCAGGTATGGTGCAGAAAGAGCATTTATGATTGCAGCCCTCGCTGATTCTCATGTACGCCCAATGACGGGGGGTAATGAGCAGCCTGGCTCTGTCATCACTGACTGTGTGCGGCGATTGAGCCAGGTAAGCGGTCGGCTGAGTAGAGTGGATAGTCTTTTTGATAATGCGGGCAATGTTGTCCCTCTGGCCAAGGCCGACAATGGCATCGATTCCATCAGTCTGGTTGAAAAGCTGCCGGCCTAATCTTTCTGAAAGACAGCCGGCAACAATCACTTTTTTTACGGTACCGTTGAGTTTGCAGTCGACAGCGTGCTTTATCGCTTCGAGCGCTTCGGCTCTGGCGGGGGCGATAAAGCCACAGGTATTGATGACAACGACATCAGCATTATCAGGGTCTGCGGTTATCAGAAAACCGGCCTGGGCGATTTCGGCCAACATTTTTTCACTATCGACAATATTTTTAGGACAGCCCAGTGCCACAAAGCCAATAATTGCACTATTTTGCTTTTTTTTCGCCATAATCCGATAAAAATAGCACAAAAACGCGGGTTGGTCTAATGTTAATTTAGGTAAAAATAAAGCGTTTTTTTTGGCTAATTTTATTGGAATATGCTTGACGATAAAGAAATGTGCAATATAATAACTTAGTCTATCGTCCTTATTTATGTACGGTAGAAGAACTTAGAATAGCAGTGTACTGCCTATCAGACGCGGGTTAGCAGCGTCGAGGCTTTAATTATGCGCAGAAGCGGCCAAAAATTTAGCCGCAGCCAAATTTTAATCGTGGCTTTGGCTGTAGTGGTTACGCTTTGGATTGGAGGATGCGGGGACTTTGTACCCTATAAAACCGCCGGCAGGGAATCCAATAGCATTCTCGATGATTTGGGCAAAATCCAAACTACCCCAGAGGCCAATATTCCTATGCCCAGTGTCTACACAGGGCCACCCATAATCCGCGAACAAATAGTCGGTGGAGTATCGGAGTTCAAACTATTCTACTTTTGCCGGCACCTCACCTCCCCCGAGCTGGAAGCTGTTGTCCATAAGCAGTTTGCGACGCTGGTTTTTAACGCAAAGGGTAAATCAACTGCCGTCAAGGACTACACCGTCAGCAGCGTCGCTGCTACCAATCAGTTGATAGTAAGATGCCCAACCCGGAACGATGTCGATGCCGTACTTGAGTTGTTAGAACATGTCGATATCCCACCGATTCAGGTCAAAATAGATTGCCTTATTTCCGAGATCTATGCGGACAAGACATTGGACTGGGAAACCACTCTGGAAATTGAAAACTTACTCGGCGAGAGTATCTGGGCCGGACCTGCAGGCAGACCTTTTGGGGAAGCTATTATGGAACTGGTAGAGGACGGTGCTACGATCGCCGCTTTCCCCGGCGCTTCGCTCAGAGAGCTTGCTCGCGCCAGAATGGGTCTTAAAGTCGGATATTTGAGCAAGGACCATAAGTTCCTGTCTCTGGTGGACCTGCTGGAGTCGCACGGTTATCTGAAAATCCTGATGCATCCCTCACTTGAAGTCGTCAACGGCAAAATGGCAAAGATATCGTCAAGTCAGAGAGTGCCGGTCGATAAGACATACCTTCACAGCGCGCAGTCCGAGTTTTTTACCACCAAAACCGAATGGGCAGATGTAATCGACTCGCTTCAAATCACTCCGCACGTCTTTGCAGATGGTTACATAGGCCTGGAAACAAAAATCATGCTCGGGTCAAAGCTCACGCCCGAGGGCATAAAGCAGATAAACATCGTTACCAAAAAAGAAATCCAAAACGCAGAAAATCGCATCAGGCCTGGCGAGAGCCTGATAATAGGTGGTCTTAGAAAAACCGAGAGGCGCGACGTCGTCCGCGGCATCCCATTCTTAAAAGACATACCCATTCTCGGCATCCTGTTCTCCGGCAGAGATTTTGAAGAGAGGGCTGTTGAGACAATATTCATATTAACACCAAGCTTCTCCACCGGTGGTATCCCAAACAAAGAAATGATGGAAGAGGTCGAAAGAAAGCAGGGAACCAGTAAAACGGGTGTGCAGGAAATAATGCAGGAGGCTGAGCAAACACGCCTTGAGGCCGAGGCAGAAAAAGCAGAGGCCCGGGCCGCTACCAGGGAAGCAGAGGAGCAAGCCAGGAAGGCAGAAGCCGATGCCCAAAAGGCAACAACAGAAACCGAAAAAGCCACCGCCGCCGAACAGCAGGCAAAAATTGAAGCCGAAAAAGCAAAGGCTGTTGCCAAAATAGCCACAGAAAAAGCTGCTGCCACCGAGAAGCAGGCAAAAGCCGAAACCGAAAAAGCAGTGGCTGAAGCCAAAATAGCCACAGAAAAATCTTCTGCCGTTGAGAAGCAGGCACAGGCCCAAATAGCAAAATTAACAGCCGAGACTGAAAAGCTAAAGGCCGAAGCCGAAATAGCAAAAGCCGATGCACAAAAGGCAACGGCTGAAGTCGAAAAAGCCAAAGCCGATGCGCAAAAGGCAACGGCCGAAGCCGAAATAGCAAAAGCTGAGGCAGAAAAGGCAACGGTCGATGCAGCAACAACCAAAGCCGAAGCGGAAAAGTTAGCGGCCGAAGCCGAAAAAGCAAAAACTGAGGCAGAAAAGGCAAGGGCCGATGCAGCAACAACCAAAGCCGAAGCGGAAAAGTTAGCGGCCGAAGCCCAAAAAGCAAAAGCTGATGCAGAAAAGGCAACTGCCAAAGCTGAGGCAAGGGCTAAACAGGAAACTGCTGAAAAGCCCAAAGAGGGGGCTGAGAAGCTAAAGGCCGAAGCCGAAAAAGCCAGAGCTGATGCACAAAGGCTAATGGCTGAAGCGGAAAAAGCCAAGGAAGAAGCCGAAGCAAAGGCCAAGGTTGCCGAAAAAGCCAAAGCTAAAGCTGACGCCAAGGCCAAGGCCGCGGAAGAGGCCAAAGAAGCTGGAAAAACAAAGACCAGGGCTGAGAAAAACCAAAAAAAAGGTAAGGCAAAAAAAGACAGGGTTGAAGCTGAGAAGCCAAAAGCAAGGGCTAAAAAACGCAAAGAAGAAGCTGCTAAAAAGGCAAGAGCCAAAAGAGAGGCAGTTGAAACAGAGAGGAGGCAAAGGAATAAGCAGAAACAGCCGAAGTGGAAGCCAAAAAGGCCTAAAAAAGGACAAAATAAAACAAATGAGCTGTCCGGCTAAATGCAGCCGTTATTTTCGTCCGGCAGTTAGCTGTGTGAGTTCCAATTTTGTGACCCCGCACCAATTAGGTGCAGGCCTAAGCTCGATTGGTGCGGGACAAAATGGCGTCCCTGTCATATCTAAGTATTATCATTAAAGTATCATTTTAGAAGAAGGAAGGTATCATGGATAATTTCGATAATAGTAACTTTTCCAGCAACGCAAATCTCGAACAGCCAATCCCCTTTGACGAGGACCTTGATCAGCCGATTCCCTTCGATGATGACGAGACGAGCGATTCGAGTGTATCACATTCGCCTTTGAGCTTAGGCGGTGGCGGCACGGCGCAGGCGCCGAAGATTGAGACGCCTAAGATTGAGGTGCCAAAGCCGGCATTAAAAAAGGTGGTGGAAAAAGTTGTTTCCACTAACCGAATCACGGGCGTAAAGACCTTCTTCACAAAACTGCACCCCGGCGCTCTGGACTTTCTTGATGAGCAAATCACAAAATGGCTAAAAGACAACCCGGGTCTTACGATAAGACGAACCAATACAGTTACAGGTATGATCCAGGCCAAAAAGACCGAGCCTAACATTATAATTACCGTCTGGTATTAGTTCGTAAATCGCGAATCGAACCACGAGATACGAGCAGCCTTTTTTCGCTGTGCCTTATAACAATCAGTCTTTCAAGGGCCAGCCGGCCGGGCATAGTCTGAGCCACAGTTCGGCGACCGTGCCGTAATCTTTGAAGTCAACCTCATCGCTGCCGTCAAAGTCAGCTTTTAATCCGGGGCCGGTTTGCAGCCAAAGGTCGCAAAACCTTCCCAAATCATCAAAATCAACCACACAGCTTGTAATCCAGGACGTTTGAACCTTGTAGGCCAGAGGTGCGCTGGACGCCAAATGTATCCAGCCGATATTTTCGCCCCAGGCCCAGCCATCGAAGTTGCCCTCGTGGTCGATAGTAACCCCATAGTGTTCCGGGTCACCGGGGACCTTTGGATTGAAGCTAATCCAGCCGACGTTTTCACCCCAGCCATAACCTGATAGAAGCCCCGTTCCATCGTTCGTAACGCCGCCGAAATTTGGGCCAAGATTTATCCAGCCGATATTTTCCGCCCAGATATAGCCAGCCAACTTTTCATCACTTACCGTTGCTCCTACATTAGCCGTGAGCATATCCGGCTCGAAATTCAGCCAGCCGACATTTTCACCGTAGGCATATTGTGAATCATCATCATAAGGGTCGATATTCTCGGCATAGAGAAAAGTTGCACAGAATGTCAATATGGCCATCAGACCAACGGCTCCTGATATATGTTTACGATTCATCGTGTTCTCCTTCTCGACCATTAAAATTCGTAATTAGCGTGCGGATTATCGCTGACAATGTCACCGGTACCGAGGGTGGGGCCCGCAGTATTGCCCAAGGCGATGTCATAGTTGGTGCTATTACCCTGAGCGCTGTTCTTAATAATCAGGTTGCCCGCTGCGTCAACATCGATTCCAATATTGTTGCCGATAACGTGATTGGCCTCGACGCGATTTGCGCTGCCGGTGGCACGAATGCCAGCCGGATTAGTTGTGCCGATTGCGCCAACACCGTTACTTTCGCAGGTGTTGCCCACCACCCGGCATTTGCTCGAGATAACTATGCCGTCGCCGGTATTGCCACGAGCTGTGCAGTTGCGGACCGTACTGCCGGCGCCTGCCTCGATTCCACTGCCGCCATTGCCGACCACGGTACATCGGTTAAGATTGCCGCTACCCTGGATGATGATGCCGCCGCCGCCGTTGTGTGGGGCAAGAACACCGAATGCATCCAACATGCCATAAAGCATAAAGACACCATGGTCGTTGTTGTCGGCGAAGGACATATCCTTCATACGAACACAGGCTTCGCCCTGTGCGTTGACATACATCCCGTTGCCGCCGTTGTGACTGGCATAACCACTATACGCGTCCACGTTGGTCATCATGCCGAGAATGTGCATTCCGTCACCGCCGTTGTAGGTGAAAGACACATCTTCCATGTGGCAGCAGCTATTGCCATCGACGCACAGACCGTGGCCGTCATTCTTATGCGCGTCAATCCCCTCGATGGTCAGGTACGCATTGTAGGCGTTCACGCCGCTGCCGCCGTTGTTGCAGAAGGACACATCCTCCATTTGCGCGAGAGCGTTGTGCACGCGTATACCGTCGCTGCCATTGTTATGTACCGACACCCCTTCCAAATAAAAATGGCACGGCATCAGGATCTTCGGAGGAAGCTCACCAGAGGTACCCCCGCCGCTGCCGCCATTGTATGTAACTTTAATTTCCTCAAAGTATATACCGTCACCGCCCCAGTTGCAGATGGTGCCGTTGCGGATCCTGATAGGGTAAGAATGCAAGTGAGGACTCGCCTGATCAATCTCCTTCACGATGCCCCGCCCGGAACAGGGCACACCGATAAGACCGAAGCCCATCAAGTCCACAGTAACATTGTTAGCGGCTATCATGATGCCGCCCTTATTCGGCTCGCCCGTGATGTTACCTGTAAGATAATACGAGCCCGGTTGACTGATGACGTACAGCGAATTGGCGTCCCCGGACAGCGACTGCACTGGTATTCTCGGCTCGACCTCAGTCAGCGTCTTCATCGTCGGCCCCGGCGGACCAATCGGCTCCAAATTCCCGCCTGCGGCGAACAGCGAGAACATAAACGTCCCAGCTAAAACCAACACACCCACTACAACTGTTCTTCTTTTCTGTCTCGTTTTCATTTTTTTCCTTTCAAAAAACTGTTAAGTTCGCCGGCGCACCCTGTGCGCAACGATACCTGCTCGTAAAATATCGCGGAATCGAGTTAATAAAGTTACCTTTTTTCATCACTGCTGCTCCCAGAAACCGCTGAAAACAATACTATTATATATTCCTTGCGGCCCATTGTCAAAGAAATTGTGGAAAAATCCTGGAACAGGCCGATAAGCTGTCTGCCGCGTCCGGCATCAAGCAATACACAATGCCAATGCAAATATTGCTCGGCACGAAGCACACCCGGCTGCAAATAAGCTGCAAACGTAACATTGACCGAATATCGTACAACGTTAGATTTGGCAAAAATTCTTGACAGAAATCCTTGACATATCATACGGTTTGCATTAGGTTTCTTGGTTCGGCTGTCCGTATGTGGCGGACAAGAGAATATTTCTAAAGTGTTTGGAGGCTTTTGTGACTAAAGAGCTGGCTCGTGAGCTGATTAACGCAGGGGTGCATTTTGGGCACAGCGTGAGCAGATGGAATCCCAAAATGGCCCAGTTTATTTTCGCAAAGCGCGGCAATATTCATATTATTGATGTAAAAAAGACCTTAAAAGGCCTGCTGATAGCCAGAAAGCTTCTTGCCGAGGTTGTTTCTTCGGGCAAAGATGTTGTTTTCGTAGGCACGAAGCGGCAGGCTCAAAAAGCCGTTGAGGCGGTTGCGGACAAGTGCGGGATGTATTATGTCTCAGAGCGGTGGCTCGGCGGGATGCTTACCAACTTTAGAACCATACGCTCCCGACTGCAAAGACTGGAGCAGCTGGAAGCTATGCAAGAGGATGGAACACTTGAGAGTGAGAGCAAGAAGCAGGCCTCGAGAATGAAACGCGAGATGCGAAAGATAAAAAGTAATCTGGACGGCATTCGCAAAATGTCTCGGCTGCCGGGCGCTGTTGTAGTGGTTGACGCGAAGAAGGAATATCTTGCTCTGTGTGAGGCCCGAAAGCTGGGGATTGCAACGGTTGGACTTCTCGATACGGATTCAGACCCTGACACAGTGGATGTGGCGATTCCGGCGAATGATGATTCCATCCGGGCGATTGACTTGATACTAAACGAACTGGGTGATGCCGTGGCGATTGGCAAAACGATGATTTCAACTCGTCAGGAACCGAAACCTCGGCCGAGGCGAGTCCGTTCAAAAAGACCATCGCTGGCTCGTGCGGATGAAGCTAAATCCGAGACCGCTGTCGCTGCCGAGGACACGGCAACAAAAGCCGCAGAATCGGCGCAAGAAGGCGAAACTAAGCAGCAGGAAACAAAGCAGTCAACCCCATAGCCCGTTGTGCATATTAAGTATAGCCACGAAGACACGAGGGCACAAAGAAATTGAAAGTTAAAAGTAAATACAGCCAAATTTTAGCGGCTCCGGACAAGAAAATACGAAACACAAGTCACGAGCCGCGAAATCAGGAGTTTTTAAGATGACGGACATTCCAGCTTCGATAGTAATGAAACTGCGAAAGATGAGCGGACAAGGGATGATGGACTGCAAAAGGGCCCTGCAAGAAGCAAACGGAGATATTGAGCAAGCTATGGGGGTACTAAGAAAAAAGGGTCTTGCAACTTTAGCAAAACGTGCTGAACGGGAAACAACCGAGGGCACTGTTGTCGCCTGGGAAAATGCAAATGGACGGATGGCCGGCATAGCTGTCCTTCGCTGCGAGACTGATTTTGTAGCCAAGAGCGACGACTTTGTCCAAATGGTAGAAGCCGTTAAGAGGGGTGTGCAGCAGTGCAAGGCGGACGAAGGGGGAGACCGTCTTCTTGAGACTAGTGTTGATGGTAAGAAACTGAACGATATGCTGACCGGCTTAGTCAGTAGAACGGGCGAGAAAATACAACTTGTTAAGGAAGAATACGCGAGATATGAGCTCGACGGCCCGGGACTTATAAGTACATACATTCATTTCAACGGAAAAGTCGGCACAATGGTTGAAATTGAAACCAGCGATGAAGCAACAGCGGCTGCGGATGCGCTAAGGCAGACAGCGTCCGATATAGCGATGCACATTACTGCGACCAAGCCGATGTCTCTGGATAAAGATGGAATTGACCCTGAAACAATCGAACAGGAAAAAACTATTTTCGCTGAGCAGGTTAAAAATAAGCCGGCAAATATTATTGACAAAATAGTAGAAGGCAAGATGAAAAAGTTTTTTGCTGAGAATTGTCTTCTGGAGCAGCCGTTCGTCAAGGACGATAGTAAATCTGTTGCGCAGGTCCTCACTGAGGCGGCAAAACAAGCGGGCGGCGAAGCGAAAATAAAAAGATTTGCCCGATTTGAAGTCGGGTAGTAGGTGGCATTTAGCGGATAGAAAGCCATAATGTCTGTCACGTAATATGGTATAGGCTTTCTAAAAACAAGGATGGCAAAAAGCAAATATAATCGTGTGCTGCTGAAACTATCAGGGGAAAGTTTCTGCAAACCCGGGGAATTCGGGATTGACGGCCCTGCCCTTGAGTCGCTGGCCGAAAGGATATTAGAGATATGCAAGCTCGGTCCGCAGGTGGCGGTCGTTGTCGGCGCGGGCAATTTCCTTAGAGGAGAGAGCTTGTCAAAAGTTACTCATATACCCAGAAACACGGCTGATTATATGGGGATGTTAGTAACTATTATCAATGCCTGTGCGCTCCAGGAGACGCTTGAGAAACTGGGGCAGCCAACGAGGGTCCTGAGCGCAATAGAGGTCGCGGCGATTTGCGAACCGTTTATTCGCAGAAGGGCACTTCGGCACCTTGAGCTCGGAAGGGTGGCGATATTGGCGGGCGGAACGGGAAATCCTTTCTTTACTACCGATACCTGTGCGGCTTTAAGGGCTTTGGAGCTTAAAGCGGACCTGGTTATAAAGGCCACAAAGGTTGATGGCGTCTACAGCGATGACCCCAAAAAAAATCCGGATGCCGAGCTTTTTGAAGAATTATCCTACGATGATGTGCTTAGAAAAAATCTTAAGGTGATAGACCATTCGGCAATAAGTCTTTGCCGAGACAACAATATTCCGATTATCGTTTTGAATATCTTCAAAAAAGGCAACATAGCGAAGGCCATTCGCGGCGAGCAAGTCGGCACACTAATTGGCAGCTCATGACGCGTGATGCGTTTTGCGAGAAAAAACGCAAGTAACGAAACGAAATGGAGTCGTAGATGCCTACAAGAGAAACAGTCTCCGAGAACGAATCCAAAATGAAAAAGGCGGTTGAATTCCTGCGGGATGAATTAAAAGCGGTCCGGACAGGACGAGCTTCTACGGGGCTGGTTGAGAATATCAAGGTCGAGTACTATGGGACGCCTACGCCACTGAAACAGATGGCAACACTGGCAACGCCGCAGGCGGATATGGTCGTGATTAAGCCATTCGACCCCGGTTCTCTCAAAGATATCGAAAAGGCAATCAAAAACAGCGATTTGAGCATTGCACCGATTGTGGACGGCAAACTCATCCGGCTCAATATTCCACCCCTTAGCGGAGAAAGAAGAACGCAGCTCGTCGGCCAGGCCAAACAAATGGGTGAACAGGCAAAGGTCAGTATTCGTAATATACGAAGAGAAGCAAACAAGCAGCTCGAAAAGCAGCAGAAAAACAAAACTATCACCGAAGATGAGCTGGATAAAGGCAAGAAACAAATCGATGATATTACCAAAGAATGCGTCGACAAGGTTGACTCAGTAGTCAAAAATAAATCGGATGAGATAATGCTCGATTGACTTTGACAAAGAGTGCACAAGTCACAAGTGTCCTGCCTTCCCCGGCCTTGCGCTCTTTAGTTAAAGCCATCTCTGTTCTGGAAGCTAACTTTCTTTTGGAGGACCAAGCGATGCAAGCCAAAAGAAACTTGAAATCCAAGCCACAAAGAAAGAAAAAGAAAACAGTACTCAAGTTCGTATCTGCATCCATCATAGTTTTGATTGTACTTGTGGTTTTTCTTGTGCCTGCCTTTGTATCGTCCGAGAAAGGTCGAAAAATAATACTGGCCAAAATCAACGCTTTGCTCGACGGCAAAGCAGATTTTGCCCGCCTTTCGATGGGCTGGTGGAAAGGTATCAAGGTTACGAATGTTAGCTTTAACGACAGCTCGGGTCAGACCTCAATTGAGGTAAAACAAATCGCCACAAAACCCCACTATGGCTCCATCCTGTTTGGGAGTGTGTCATTGGGCAAAACCGTAATTGATGAGCCGAGAGTGGAGATAAATCTTAAAGCCCGGCAGCCAAAAGAAACTGAGGACATTGAGCCAAAGACGACTACCGGCAAAAAATCAACGCCAATTGCCCTGCCGATAAAAAAAATCGACCTTGTTATCAATGACGGCAATCTGAAAGTAACAGACCCGCAGGCCGGTACTGTTGAGCTATCGCAGATAAACTCAAAGCTGAATCTGCAACCACCGGGCGAGCGAACCGACTTTGACATCACTCTGGTCGTGGCCAAGGAGGGCAGCGCCTCGAAAATAAGCACAGAAGGTCAAATTAAACCAAGCAACAAAAAAGGCTGGACCTTCAAAGGAACCAGCGGTGATTTGACTGTCGAGGTCAACGATTTGGACCTCGGTTCTTTAGAACCACTTCTTGCGTGGGCTGGAGCTGAGCTTGACGCTGAAGGCAAAGTCTCAGCAAATATAAAAAGTGAAATTAAAGATGGTAGATTTGAAAATTTGAGTGGAGCAATCAAAGCAAAGAACCTGGACATAATGAGTCCCAGGCTAAAAGGCGACAGGCTGAAAACCAGCCTCCTGGATATCGAGATAGAACTTTCCAGCGATAAAGAGTTGATAAAGATTGACGACCTTCAAGTTCAGGCTGACTGGTTAAAAGCCCGGGCAACCGGCGTTGTGCCGACCACGTTCAAATCTCTGGCTGACTTTGTAAAGGCCGATTCAAAATACGACTTGCAGGGCACCTTCGATTGTGACCTGGCGGCACTTCTCTCACAGATGCCACATACATTAGGACTGAAGGAGGGAATGAAAGTAACATCCGGCAAGTTGAGCGGCACCGTCGCTACAGCGACAAAAGCTGGAAAAAGGAAAGTTACCGGCAACGCAAGTCTTGAAGGACTGAAAGGAACAGTTGACGGCAAAGCTATAGCTCTGCAGCAACCGGTCAAGGCCGAGGCCGAAATTACAGCAGAGAAGGACAAGGTCATCTTTGATAAGGTCGGTTTCACCGCATCATTCGGCAAAATCGATTGCTCCGGCACCAGCGAATCACTTCAGTACACTGCCGATATCGACCTGTCGGCTTTGCAGACCCAGTTAGGGCAATTCTTAGAGGTAGGTAAATATCAACTGGCCGGCCAGGTCGTCGAGAAAGGAACCATCTCCGCCAAAGATAATCAAATCACTGCTGTAGGTTCATCAACGGTCAAAAACCTCCGCATAACTTCAAAAGACGGCGTAAGTGTATCCGAGCCGCAGGCCCATATAGACTTCGCCGTCGGCTATGACCGAAAAACCCGCGTTGCTAACATCGACTCCATAAAGACCCGCGCAAGTTTCGGCCAGGTAGATATAAAAGATGCCATAGTGCCAATAGGTGAAAAAGCCGAAAAAGGTATGGAGCTATCCATTTCCGCCAAAGTCGATTTGCAAAAGGCTATGCCCTTTGCGGTAATGTTCGCGTCCTTTCCGAAGGAAATGCAATTGGCCGGACTCGCCCAATCCGATATCTCAATTAGTACCGCAAAGCAGGGCTACCGAGTCATAAGTGATGCGACACACATTAAAAATCTAAAGGTCAACTATCCGGGGCAGAAACCTTTTGAGCAGGAGGAAATTCGGATTATTTTTGATGCCGAGGTTAATCCGACCAGGAAAGCTATCAATATAAAGAAGCTGCAATTGATAAGTCCGCAAATAAAGATTCATAAGGGCGAATTCAGCCAGGTCGGCAAAGGCGGCAAAACCAAATTGGAGGGACGAGTAGATTGTGAATATGACTGGGCGGCTGTCAGCACTATTACCGGGCCATTTTTGCCACAGGGTTTGAGATTGGAGGGACAAAGAAAAGATACTATTAGCTTTGCCAGCGAATACCCGACCGAGCAAAAAGACAAGCTGCTGGAGAATCTTAATACCAAAGCCAAACTGGGATTTGCTAAAGCCCGGTATATGGGATTGAATTTTGGGGCCACCGATGTTGGTATTCAAATCCAAAATGGCCTGCTAAAGGTTGCACCGTTTTCGACGACGGTCAATAACGGTCAATTCAGGTTTGCCGGCGAAGCGAATTTGAAGCGCAAGCCTGCACTATTGAAAACGCCGGAGCCAATACAGATAGTCAAAAATGTTCAAATCAACAACGAGATGAGCAGAAAGCTTTTGATGTATATAAATCCAATTTTTGCGAATGCCTTTAATGTCAGCGGCGCAGCAACTTTTGATTGTGAGCGACTTGCGATACCGCTGAGCGAAGTGAACAAAAAAGACATTGAAGTAATTGGCACGCTCTCAATAAGTCAGTTGCATTTGGAAGGTTCCGATTTGCTCGGCCAGATGCTTTCGTTAGTGGGCTCAAATGCACCCGGACAGGATTTTACTATCCATCCAACGAGATTTGTTTTGAAGAACGGCCAGCTTCAATATGAGGATATGCAACTGGATGTCGGCGACAATCCCGTCAATTTCGGCGGCGTTATCGGGCTGGATAAGAGTTTGGATATGATAGTAACACTCCCCTTTACTATGAGCGGCAGAACAGCAAGAGTCGGCCAAGAGACTACAGAAAGGATATCGCTGCCGCTAATAGGGACCATCGACAAGCCCAAGCTTGACGTTGCCAGGCTGCTTGAAGAGCAATTAAAAAAACGATTAGAAGAGCAGCTTCGGAAGGGTCTGGACAAACTGTTTAAGTAAAGGACCCCCATCCCGATTGCCGACATTGGCATTGGAATCTGAAAGAAGGTTTCAGGGCACAAGAAAAGACGCTTGGTGAACCAGTTAACGTTGAAAGGGGCAGAGATGTTAACGAAGCTTTTGTCCACACCAACCACACAGCTTGGCAAAGCCGGCCGTTTTGCGGTCTTTCAAATTAAACTATGGTCGCACTGTGCAAGACTGCTGAGAAAGAACCGCGCAGGCCAGCAGGCCGCCGCCCTGTCGTATCATACAATCTTCGGGATTGTCCCGCTGGCTATTGTAATGCTCTTGATATTCCAGTCATTTCCTGCCTATAAAGACGTTGGTGAAAAGATAAAAAAATTCGCTTATGACCAGGCTAACTTTTCAGATTTCAAGAGCCCCGTTCACGATACAGACGACCCGGAAAAGTCCGTAGCGCTCACAGAACGCCTCGATGAAATTATCGGAAAATTCTTCAAGGGAGCAGGCAAGGGCTCGATTACATTATTTAGCACGCTAATTGTTATTTGGGCCGCCCTGGCTCTGCTTTCAACAATAGAAAGAGCATTCAACAACATCTGGCATGTGGGCAGAGGCAGGGGTTTCCTGCATCGAATGATCAATTACTGGGCGATTTTAACCCTCGGGCCGCTCCTAATCGGCGCTGGTATCTACATTAGTACAAAATATGTAACTTTTGGCCGCATACAGGAAATAATTTTATTGAATATTGCTCCGGTGCTTTTGTCCTATATAGTAGCGACTATTGCTTTCTTCCTGCTTTACTTTGTTTTACCAAATACCAAGGTTCAGGCAAAGGCAGCTATTGGAGGAGCGGCAGTAGCAGCACTGGTTTGGATAGCGGCGAAAAACCTTTTCGGTTATTACGTGACCGGATGGAAGCCGTACAGTACCGTTTACGGGGTAATGGCGCTGATCCCGATAACTGTATTGTGGATTTATATCACGTGGCTTATCGTCCTGTTCGGCCTGCAGTTGACATTTACCACTCAGCACTTAAAGAGTCTTGACGCCGCCGAGATTGCCGCTGCCAGAAAAACTGAAGAGTATTTCATCGCCAACGACCTTACTGCTATCAATATCGTCAGGGAGATTGCTGTTGCTTTCGAGAAAAACGATGCTCCGGTCGAGGCGGAGATTATCTTCAGCAAATTGAATATTCCCGCTGAGTTCGGGGACAAGATTCTCAAGCATCTTGTTGACAGCAAACTTATAGCCAGGACTTCCGAGCCTAAGGCAGGGTTCCTTCCAGCCAAAGACCCGGCAAACATCAGGTTATCCGATATTGCCGATGCTGTGGCGAAAGCAGGCTTTGCTCAGCCAACAACTGAGCAGCCGGAGAGTCTACAGCAAATCACCCAAGCCCAGCGAAACGCCCTGGCCCAGCACAATCTAAAACAAATACTTGGCGACTTCCAAACGCCGTCAACCTCCGACAACACCACTGAACGAAACAGTGAAGCCTAAGCCCTCCGTGCCTTTTAGGGCTTAGCAATTATGGGGTGGCTTACAATCTCCCGGGCCCGGCCGATTTCATAGTGGCATTCAAGCCACAGTGCCGGCACAATCGCCTGTGCTCTACCTCTTGCCGATGGTTTTAGTAACTTCAAGATGGTCGATTATCCTGCCGTTGATGTCGAAGGTATCCAGCGCTATTGTTCGGCCGAACACTTTCTTCAAAGCAGCTTTACCAGAATGCTTGCTGCATTATAGATAAAGAACAGGCCGAAGCCAAGCAGCGCCACCGAGCAAATCAGCAGAACGATACGTTGATTTCGGGGGCCAAGCAACACTGAGCCTTTGAAACTTGCCCACGACAGGACGCTAAACCAAATAAGGTCACACAGCCAGTGTACAACAGCGAATAACACAAAGGCCCATATCCCGAAGCCGGCAGCAGTAATCGCGAGATTCAATCCCACGCTGGCCCACCAGACCAGAAAAAGCGGACTACCTCCCGACAGTACTATGCCGGCTACTATTGGTCCGCTCCTGGTCACTTTAACTTCCCGGCCTTCCGCACTTCTTAAACTCCGCAGCATCTGAATTGCCATAACCAACAGAAACGCTCCGCCGGCAAAGCCAATTACAATTTTGGTCGAGGCCGATTTAAGTATCTTATCCATCCCCAATATAATCAGGACCATAAGCGGAAACTCGATAATGCCGTGTCCCACAGCCATAAGCGCACCGGCAAAGCGGTTCCGCGCACCCATTGCGATAGCCGCAGCCGTTATTGGCCCCGGCGCCATCACCCCCGAAAGCGATATCCCAACCACCTGAATTAAAAAAAGCAGCAAACTCACAAAGTCACCAGCTCACAAAATCTTAGACAACAGCTTTGTCCCAATTAAGTGTCAACGTATTTCAGTTTTTTCATCTTGAGAAATCGCGTATCACGCGGATTTTACAAAACACCCTTTCAGTTCCATAAATACCGGAACGCCTTTAGCTTACCACCAACTCAACTAAAAGGCAATATCCCACTGCGTTAGTAACTGTCCCAAAGATTGTGGGAGAATCCTGGGGACAGTTACTAATGCTATAGACAGTTGCCCTTTTCACACAAATACGGTATTATACGGTGACGCAGGAATACAGGAACCTGATGAAGTCAAGGGTAAATGGAAATTCCCATTAGAAACTGTTAAATGGAGAATGTCGGCTATGAATAGTATTAGTAATATTGTCGCGTTGTTTTTGACCATTCTATTGACCGGCTCGGTCTGTTGTGCCGATGACTGGCCTCAGTTTCGCGGCCCCAACCGTGATGGAAAATCCGCAGAGACCGGACTGCTGCAGAAGTGGCCCGAAGCCGGCCCAAAACAGCTATGGGCCGTCGAGGGACTCGGAATAGGCTTCTCTTCCGTTGCGGTAGCAGACGGTCTCATCTATACAACCGGAATGCTTGGCAGTGAGGGGTTCCTTTTTGCTTATGACCTCAACGGCAAATTTCAGTGGAAAGTATCGTACGGCCCGGAGTGGAGCAGGTCCCACAAGGGTACTCGCACCATACCAACAGTTGACGACGACCGCGTGTATGTATTCAGCGGTACCGGCGTACTTGCCTGCTTCGACGCCAAAAGCGGCGAAAAGAAATGGGCAGTGGACACTCTGGAAAAGTTCCAGGGCAGCAATCTCATGTGGGGAATTGCCGAGTCTGTCCTGATTGTCGGCTCCAACGCCATCTGCACGCCCGGCGGTGCCGATGCCAGCGTCGTGGCCCTCGACAAAATGACCGGCAAGACCGTCTGGACCAGCAAAGGATTGAGTGAAAAGTCCGCTTACTGTACACCGGCTCTGATAGAAATCAGCGATGTCCAATTGATAGTTACTATGCTGCGACAATCAGTAGTTGCGCTCGATGCCAAAACTGCAAAAGTGCTCTGGAAGGACAAGGTCAAGATAGGCATAGGAAGAGCCAATCATCCCGTCACTCCCCTATACCACGATGGACATGTCTACTTTACCGCCGGCTACGACAAAGGCGGCGTAAAGTACAAGCTCTCGCCGGATGGAACAGAGGCAACCAAAATGTGGGACGATGACACCCTTGACGTGCACCACGGCGGGGTCGTGCTGGTCGATGGCTATATCTACGGCGCCAACTGGAAGGGTAATGCCAGAGGGGACTGGGTCTGCCTCGATTGGGATACCGGAAAAGTCATGTATGAAGCCAAATGGAACGGCAACAAAGGCGCGATTATTTACGCTGATGGTATGTTATACTGCTACGATGAAAATACCGGCGATGTGGCCCTGGTAAAGGCCTCACCCAAAAGTTTTGAAATAGTCAGTTCCTTCCGCATTACTCGGGGATCCGGCAAGCACTGGGCACATCCGGCAATATCCGATGGCCGGCTTTATATCCGACACGGCGATGTCCTTATGGCCTATGATATAAAAAACGAAATGCCTTAGCTTTAGGCACTCTAACAAAACCATATTTGTCATTCCGAGCGCAGCCGAGGAATCTATTCAAATAATCCCGCGAAGCGGCTCCTCATTTTGAAGTCAGGTTTTGTTAGAACCTCTTAATCAAGACTTCCCGCCCCGCAGAGCCATGACACCAGAAAGCGATATCCCAACCGCCTTTGCCGGGAAAAATACCGAATCCATCAAGTCATCAACTCACTCGCCGATGATTTTCACTAATACCCTCTTTTTTCTCTTGCCGTCGAATTCGCCGTAGAATATCCGCTCCCACGGTCCGAAATCAAGTGTCCCATCGGTAACGGCCACAATCACTTCCCTGCCCATAACGCTGCGTTTGATATGGGCGTCGGCGTTGTCCTCGAAGCCATTATGTCGGTACTGCGAGTATGGCTTCTCGGGCGCTAACTTCTCCAGCCAAACCTCAAAGTCGTGATGAAGGCCGGATTCATCATCGTTGATAAAGACGCTGGCGGTAATGTGCATAGCGTTACATAGCACAAAGCCCTCCTTGATGCCGCTTTCTTGCAGGCACTCTTCGACCTGCGGCGTGATATTGATAAACTCGCGCCTGCTTTTTGTATTAAACCAAAGCTCTTTTCTATAACTTTTCATAATATTTTTCTCCCAATCCGGAGAGAATTAGAGGCCGCTCCTTATCTCATCTAATCGTTCCTTGGCATGTGCATGTGCCTCCGTGGCAAAGAACTCTTTAAGCTTTTCACAGGCATACTCGTCGCAGTGTGCACAGTTCTCAACGCCTTTCCGGCTTGCACACTTTCTTATTTGACACTTTTTAGAACCTGATAATAGTCTTCCACCTTCTGTCTTACATCCATCACAATCAGTAACATCTTCAGGCTTACAGTCTTGGCCATAGAGTTTTTTAATTTGCTGCGCTATATCAACTCTCATTTTGTACTTTTTTTCTTCGTCCTTTTCTCTCGTTGCCAGATAAATTGGGCAGCTATGACAGGCCAAGCCGCAATAGGTGATCATTTCATCCATTTTCAAACTCCTTTTTATGTTAAATCTATCTCAAAAGGCAGACTCAAATGCAGTTTTATAGTCTTATCCAGGAACGCAGCAAGCCAGCGTTTTACTGGCGTTGCGGCCCCTAAAGATGCAAGGAGACGGGAGTCTATGTTTTCGGCCGTCTTCTCGCCTTTCCAGAAGGCCCTCAGCGTATTCGAAATCATCCTCAATCTGTCGCAAAGCGGGCTTAGCTTGAGATTTCGCGCACAGCAAGCATATGGCTTGGCCGGGTGGAGGTCTCCACCGATGGCCTTGAGAATAATAACGAGGCCACCGACGAAGTCCCAGTGACACGGCATAAACATATCAATAGCCATAGCCAGGGATACCTTCGATTTCCGGCCATCTAAAGTATCATGTATGATTGTCTTTTTGGTTTGCTCCAGGAAAGTCAAGTTGTCTTTGTAATACTCTCCCGCTGGTTTCGCCCCCGGTTCACCGTAATCTCCGAGGTCAAGGGCCAGCCAATGATAACGACGGCTCGGCTCAAGGGCCTCGGTAATCTTATCGACGACTCGTTGCACCTGCCATATCTTAAGAGGGCTTGGCTTGCCAATAAAACTCAATAGTTCTTCTGCCTTGATGCCGCCGACATCCAGATTTATGCCTTCGATAGCCGGATTTTCGCACCAGAGCGAGAGAATATCGCGGCAATTCTGCAGTTCGGCCTTTCGCTTAGGGGGCCGTTCACCTGACTCCTCTGGGGGATGGCCTGAGCCTATCGCTTTGATAATCAGCTCGGCCTCCTTGTCAGCCTCATGATAACATGCCTCAAAACGCGTGATGAGCTGCCTTATAGCTTTCGTCTGTTCATCTAAGGGAGTGATAGAATCTTCCATAGCATCAATCGCCAGAAGTTCCTTATCCTCAAAAAAGCTCTTGTCATCAGGCCCATAGCAATTCTGCCAGCAGGACCTTAAATTATCACTCATTTTCAGCGATTTCCTTTCTATCGGATGTTCTATGTTACTTACTTTTCCAACAGCTTCTGATAGACCGCCTCAATAGTATCAACCATTTTTTCCGGTGCAAATTTTTCTTTAACAAATTCTCTGCCGGTTTCGCCGAGTCTGTCTCTTAACTCTTCGTCTTCTATCAACTCCGCACAGGCCTTTGTCAATTGTTCAACATTCTCCGGCCCAACAAGTCGACCGGTATTTTCATTTACCACTTCTCTTGCGCCGTCAACATCGAATGAGACCACCGGCCTGCCGCATAGCATCGCCTGCGGCAGCGTACGTGCAAGGCCTTCCCGCAACGAGCAGTGCAAAAGTATGTCCGATGAGGCAATCGCGAGGGGAATTTGGCTCGGCGGTAAAAGGCCGGTGAATTTGATTTTTTCGGCCAATCCCAATTGGCGAACCTGCCCTTTGAAGTGGTCGGACAGGTTCCCATCCCCGACAAACAGCCAATAAACATTGTCAAATTGCTTCGAGAGCTGCCTGGCCGAGTCGATAATGTATTCGTGACCTTTGAGCATAAAGAGCCAGGCAATTGTGACCAGTACAATTGCATTTCTCGGGATTCCATACTTACTGCGGAATTCTTCTCTGCGCTCTCGTGAGATTGGCTCTAAAAAATCACCTTCCTCGATAGCAGAATAAGCGGTAATAAACCGCTCAGGCCAACCGATACCAACGGCAGTCGCCTGGGCGGTCATTGCGTCAGCAACGCTTATAAAAGAATCTGTTCGTTTCGCAGCGGATTTTTCGATAGCGATGTAAAATTTATTTAACCACTTACTCTGATAAGGATGAAAGGCCAGGCCGTGAATTGTATGGACAATTGCCGGTAAATTCTGGTCCCATTTCCCTTTTAAGCTATAAGCGGCAAATCGCCCCAATATGCCCGCCTTGGCTGAATGGGTGTGAACAATATCAGGTTTTAGTCGTTCGAGAAGTCTTTTGATTTGAAAGTAGCTTATTGTGTCGTATAGAGGGCAAATTGCACGAATAAGCTTGGGAATAACGATTACATTATATTTTTCATTTTTTGTCTTATTGAACAGTTCTCCTTCGGGGCCTATGGCGGGGCCTGTAATGAGCGTGACATCATGTCCTCGCTGTGCCAGCAGTTTGCAGGTAATTAAAGTATTTTCCTGCGCTCCGCCTAAAATCAACCTTGTTATTATGTGAACGATTTTCAATACTTAATCCACATCAGGCACAGACCGGCGGCGGGTGCGATGGGGCCGGCAGCAGTCCGGTCTTTTGCTTCAAGAATTTCACTTATTTTTTCGGGTTTCTGCCTGCCGCTGCCCACTTCGACGAGAGTGCCGACGATATTTCTGACCATATTATACAGGAAGCTGTCGCCTTCTACATCAATATACACCCAATCATCATCCCTGCTGACATCGCAGCGGAAAATAGTTCTCACCGAAGTCTGCCGCTTGTCCGCTGCCGATGCGAAGGATTTGAAGTCCTTTTTGCCGACCAACATTGCTCCCGCCTGAGCCATAGCAGCAATGTCAAGTTTTTGCGGCAGATGCCAGCAGTGCTTTATTTGCATGACCGGCCGGAGCTGGCCTATAAAAATCGTATAGCGGTACAATTTGCTTTTGACCGCACCTATCAGGTCAAAGCCCTCTGGGACTTCGACTGCTTCGGCCACTGCAATTTCAGGAGGCAGTCTGTGCGTAATCACCTTAGCGAGATTTTCCACAGGTATGGCTGAATCGATTTGTACAAGCGCAACCTGCCCCAGAGCGCTTACTCCCGCATCGGTCCTGCTGGCCCCGAACACTCTAACTTCAACGTCGATGAACTCCTGGATTGCCTCGGTGAGCGCAGCCTGAATAGTTCTTAGTCCGGGCTGGATTTGCCAGCCGTGATATTCGCTGCCATCGTAGAGAACCGTCAGTTTTATATTGCGAATGGCCATTACCGACGATTATAGCAGCTTCTCTGCAATCTGCACAGCGTTTAGGGCTGCGCCTTTTCGTAACTGGTCACCGGCGACCCAAAGATTGATACCGCGGTTGTCAGGCACCGAATCGTCCTGACGAATTCTGCCAACGAAGACATCGTCTTTGCCGGTGGCGTCAATCGGCATTGGGAAACGATTGTTTTTGCGGTCGTCAATCAGAGAGACCCCCGGCGCGGTGCTTAGCAGGTCCCTGACCTGGTCGGGGGTAATCGGGTCGGTAAATTCAAGATTTATACTCTCGCAGTGGGCCCTCAATACGGGGACACGAATGCAGGTACAGGTAATTGCGATATCCGGGCAGTCAAATATCTTTCCGGTCTCTTTTACCATTTTCATCTCTTCGGCGTTGTAGCCGTCAGCATCGAGAGCCGAGTTATGGCTGAAGACGTTAAATGCAATTTGATAGGGGAAGGCCTCGCAGGTTGGTTTTTTTCCATCGAGAATTTCCCGTGTTTGTTCTTCAAGCTCCAGCATCGCTTTCATTCCTGCTCCGCTGGCGGACTGGTAAGTGCTGATGACCATCCGCTTAACGGGATTTGCCTTATGCAAAGGCCAGACCGGCACGATGGCAATAATCGTCGAGCAGTTTGGATTGGCGATAATGCCCTTATGCTCCCGGATTTTTTCTGGATTTATTTCCGGAACGATAAGCGGGACATCCGGGTCCATTCTAAAGGCCGAGGTGTTATCGACCACAACGGCGCCGGCTTCTACCGCGGCGGGGGCAAACTCTTTGCTTCGCGCCGCTCCGGCGCTGGATAGTACAATATCGACCCGGCCAAAGCTGTTTTTGGTTAATTCTTCGACGATATATTCCTTGCCTTTGAATTCGATTTTCTTGCCGGCTGAACGGCTGCTTGCAAGCATTTTCAGCGAATCGAACGGGAAATCACGCTCTTCCAGGATTGTCCGAAATTCCTGTCCGACCGCTCCGGTTACTCCTGCAATTGCCAGATTACAACCCATATTCATCTCTCCTGAACTGCTCTCATACATATTTTCTGCCACCAAGGCACCAAGACAAGAAGAATTTTTTGTTCTTTACTTATATCAAACTCTCTTTGTGGCTTCGTGTCTTTGTGGCTAATTCTTCCTTTATGACACAGCTTTGCAATAAGTTGCAAAACACGAATTCATAAGTAATGGGCAGCCAACATATCGGGACTGCCCACCAAACTTTCAAAACCAAAACCAGCAAATAGTATAATGTTTTCACCGGTAAAACACAATAGCAGGAAATTTAACTCTAACAGCCCATTATCAGAAAAGAACAGGCCAACAAATATCTTATCTGTTGGCCTGTATTTCACTTCGCCCAAAATGGTCTCATCTTTTGGGCGTTACTCATCGACCAGCTTTAATACGACAACTTTTGTGTAACTTCCGTCATTAACTAACAGCAGCGCACTTCCCTCTTTTTTGGCCTTTTCAATCGCTTCATCAAAGTCCTTGCTGTTTTTAACAGGTTCACGGTTCACTTCCATAATTAGCATTCCAGCAGTGATACCCTTTTTGGCAGCCAGGGACCCCGCCTCAACACTGGTAACGACAACTCCGCTGAGCCCTTCGAAACCGAGTCTTTTAGCATACTCATCGGTGAGATTCTTTACGGTAAATCCTAATTGCTGTTGTATCTTGGGTTCAGCACCAGGTCTTTGGTCCTGTGGCGGGCGCGTGCCAAGTTCAGCAGTAAAAGTCTTTCGTTTTCCATCGCGTAGTACGACTATTTTTACTTTCGTTCCGGGTTTGAGCATTGCTACGCGGTTAAGGAACTGATTCCCGTTTTCAACCGGCTGTCCGTCCAGCTCAACAATTACATCATATCGTTTTAGCCCGGCTTTATCAGCGGCCGAGTCATCAATAACCTGCGTTACGGCCACACCTTTTGTATCTTTATCCAGTCCGAAAGGCCGAGCAGATTCAGGCGTTAATTCCTGGTAGATGATACCAAGGTATCCTCTTTCCACTTCGCCCTTTTCGACGAGTCGTTGATAAACAAACTTTGCCATATTGATAGGGATTGCGAATCCAATTCCCATATACCCGCCTGTCTGAGATATGATAAAGGTGTTAATCCCGACTACCTTCCCGTCAAGGTTAAGCAGCGGTCCGCCGGAATTGCCGGGATTTATCGCAGCATCGGTCTGGATGAAATCCTCAAACTCAGCGAGACTAAAACCACTTCTGCCCTTGGCGCTTACGATGCCGGCGGTAACAGTTTGGCGAAGAAGAAAGGGATTGCCGATAGCAACGACCCACTCACCGACCTCCAGCTCATCGGAGTCGGCCATTTCAAGGTGCGTCAGACCTTTTTTGTCAATTTTTATAACAGCGACATCCGACTCGGCGTCTTTCCCGATAACCTCTGCTTCAACCTCCGGGTCTTCTCCCACTTTGACCAGAACTTTCTCGGCATCACCGACAAGATGATTGTTTGTTAAGATATAGCCGTCATCAGAAACAATAAAGCCGGAGCCCTGCGCCGTCTGCTGGTATTTTCGCTGCTGGGGTGCTCGCCGTCGAGGGGAGCGCCAACGGAAGAAACGGTCGAAGATATCATTATCAAACGGGTCAAATTGTTCGCCAAACGGCCAGTCACGGAAAGTCGGTTGGCTGTAGGTGATGGTCTTTTCGGCCTTGATACCAACCACGGCCGGTGAGGCCTTTTCGGCTATTGTTGCAAAAGCCTTACTGACCTGACGAAGAGCATCTATGCCGGCATCCTCCGCAAGGGCCGGCAGCGGCGCAATAAAGAGCAGGAATATTAGCAGAGCTGAAATTATACGATACTCCGTTAGGAGTCCCAGGGACTGTGAGCAGGTCTTTTCCTGCCTGAAACTGATAATTCGCATTTTAACCTCCCAATTCTATTCTTTAGCCACACAGGACAACTGTAAAACTCAACTTTTCTGACATCTTTAAGAACAACTTCGGCACTTTTATACGATTTTATCACCAAGAAGTTCACGGCGTCAAAGATTTTTTGATACAACAGCAACAGAAAAAACCGGTGCGTAAACGCAGGCGATGCTCCACAGGCACTCCAGGAGCCGGCCTGAATATTCTTGACAGCGAGGTGCAAAAACATATAATGACCTCGCTAATGGCTGGTTCCAAAGCACAGAAGGTTGAGAGGAAAAGCATCGGTGCTGTAAACACGGACGCATTGTTTTTGCCCGTAAGGCCCTGGAAATACCACATAGTTATTATAAATGTCGCCTTAACCTTATTTTGTTCACGAGGTTGGTGAGCACCGCCAAAAGGCGTCCCAAAGCAGAGTAAAGGGTGTTTTCCCCGGATGGACTGTAACTATATTGTGCAACGATGCGTATATATGTATATAATGGGCAGTTGGAAATTAAACGTTTTGTCGATGTTATTTTTTGAGCAGGAAAGGACTTAGCGTGAAGAGACCTCACATAATTATTATCACGGTTATTGTAACGGTGTTGGTTGTTTCTGTCGTTGGGATGCTGACCTGGAGAAAAATTAACGCTTCACGCCGGGCAGCAGTGGTCCGTGTCGAAGCAGCTCGGCGAGGAGAATTGATTGAGTTTGTCAGTGCTCCCGGCGAAATTGAGCCAAAGACGAAGGTGGAGATAAGCGCAAAAGTTATGGCACGGATTGTAGAGCTGCCGTATGAGGAAGGCGATACTGTAACCTGCGGTAAACCCGATGCGAATCCGCCGGTGTCGGCCTCGGTGCTTGTGCGCCTGGATGCAAAGGACCTGGAGAGTCAATTGCTCTCGGCCAAAGCGGGTTACTTGGCCCAGGAGGCCCAAAACGAAGTTGACAAATCAAGGATTGCTGGTCAGAAAGCGAGTCTTACGGGCCTTGATGCCTCAGTCAAACAGGCCGAGCGGGACCTGATGCGCCAGAAAGGACTGCTTGAATCCCAGGACATCAGTCAGGCCACCTTTGACCAGACTCAGCTTAAACTTGATGACCTCAGGGCACAATATGAAGCTGCGAAGCATACGCTCCGGGCAGCGGAACTAAATTTAATCGTGTTGAAACACCATCTCGAAGCCGCTGATGCGAAGATTAAGCAGGCGGAAGAGACCCTGGGCTACACGATTATCACCTCGCCTATCGACGGTGTGGTGACACGCCTGAATGCCGAAGTTGGTGAGCTTGTGATTACCGGGACAATGAATAATCCGGGGACGGTGATTATGGAGGTAGCAGACCTGTCTCAAATGCTGGTTGTAGCACAGGTTGATGAGACAGATGTTGGGAAATTAAAAGTCGGGCAAAAGGCAACCGTTCACGTGGACGCCTTTGCCGACCATGAGTTTACCGGCGTGGTTGATTCAATTGCTCTGGCACATACGATGTCGTGGACCCAGACGAAATATTTCAGGACCGAGATACTGCTTGAGTCTGTCGACCAAAAACTGCACTCGGGCTTGACGGCGCATGTGGATATTGAGACGCGAAAACACACCGCTGTGCTCAAGATACCAACTCAGGCGGTGCTGGGCCGAAAGGTTGATACTCTGCCTCTGGAGATTCGCGAAAATTCTCCCCACGTGGATACTGCCAAGGCATACGCAACGGTGGTTTACTGCCTCGTTGACGGCAGGGCTGTCGTAACGCCCATTAAAATCGGGCAAAGCGACCTGACACATACCATAATACTGGCGCCGATTACCGAAGAAGACAAGATAGTTGTTGGGCCGTATAAGGTACTCGAAAATATTAAGCACAATCAGAGAATAAGAGACGAGCGGGAAGTAGAGTCAAAAAAGAAAAAGAAGAATGCGGACAAAACTGGGTGAGCCGAAAGATGACAGAGAAGGCTGAAAAGCTCATAATTCGACTTCAGAATGTTACGCGGATTTACAAAGTCGGTGTGGAACTTATCCACGCGCTTGACGGAATTGACCTGGAACTGCGCAAAAACGAGTATGTAGCGGTGATGGGGGCCTCCGGCTCGGGCAAGAGTACGCTGATGAATGTCTTAGGCTGCCTGGACCGAGCAACTTCAGGGTACTATGAGCTGGATGACAAGGACACAACGAAAATGAGTGACGCAGCGCTGGCTAACGTTCGCAACGAGCGAATCGGCTTTGTCTTTCAATCATTCGAGCTGCTTGGGCAATTAAGCGCGCTCAAGAATGTCGAGATGCCGTTGATTTATTCACGAAATGGCTGGTGGTCACGCCGCAAACGCGCCAAAAACGTCCTTGAGCGAGTTGGGCTGGGAGACCGGATAAAGCATAAACCGAACCAGCTTTCAGGCGGTGAAAAGCAGCGCGTCGCTATCGCACGTGCGCTTGTCTGCAATCCCAGTATCCTGCTGGCCGACGAACCGACCGGTAATCTCGACAGTAAAACAAGCGAAGAAATCCTCAAACTTTTCGACCAGCTTCACCGCGAAGGACAGACGATTATTTTAGTAACGCATGAAAAACACGTGGCGCGTCACGCCAAACGAATAATTCACATGAGAGATGGACAGATTTACAGTGACCTGCCAAGGGAGCAGGACCCGGCATATAAAAACACGATACAAAATGATGTACGGAAGGGGCCGAAATGAGAGCTGGGATACGGGTGTCTGTGGCTTTTTTTCAGCTATTTTATCAGAGTGTTTACCTTGCGCTGGGGCAAATCTGGACAAATAAAACCAGGTCGGTACTTACAACAATTGGCATTGTAATCGGTGTCGCCTCAGTAACCGCAGTTATCGCGGCCCTTACGGGGCTAAAGGCCAAAGTGCTGTCCCAGGTGGAAACCTTCGGCACGAACACAATATTTATTTTACCCACGCGGCCTGATAAAGGGCCGATGCGTCATGCCTCGTGGTGGACTATCAGGTTTTTACCCGAACATTTTGACAATATACTTGAACACTGTCCTTCGGTGGAAAGTTTCAGCCGGATAGGCGGAGTGGGACAACACACAGTCCGATACGGTGAAAAATCGGTTGATAATGTGGAGGTCACGGGCATCGAGCCTGCTTTTCATGAAATCCAAAACCGCCCCGTTTCACTCGGGCGGACATTTTCCGTTATCGATAATATGCAGGTACGTCCGGTGTGCCTGATCGACCCCAAGCTGCGAGATGAACTTCGTCTTGACCGCGATTGCATTGGCCAGTCAATTCGCATAGGACATCATACCTTTAGCATCGTCGGTGTTATCGAAGGCCAGCCCGAATTACAGTTCGGCGAAAGCGGCCAGGAGCACTATGAGGTGTTCATTCCCTTTAAGACGACCTTCAAAATGGGAAAGCCGTGGATCGCGGCTTTTGCAGCAAGCAAGGGAACCGAAGTTACGGAGGAGGCCCAGGCCGAGATTAGATTTTTCCTTCGGCGCACACGGAATATCAGGCCGGGGGAACCGGATACATTTCGAATTGAGTCGGTAAAAAGGTTTATGGAGACTTTCAATAGTATAGCGCTTATGGTAACGCTCGTGGCGGGAGGTGTCGTGGGTATTTCTCTGCTGGTCGGAGGGGTGGGCATTATGAACATTATGTTGGTCTCGGTATCTGAACGAACCAGAGAAATCGGACTTCGTAAGGCGGTCGGGGCCAAAAAATCCGCAGTTCTAACTCAATTCCTGATTGAAGCGGTGGTTTTGTGTTTTGTCGGAGGCCTTGTTGGCGTTGGCATTGGACAGTGCCTTACGTTGATTATATCAGGGATAAATCCTGTTCTTGACATGACGTACATCCCGGCCTGGGCTATATTACTTTCATTTTGTTTTGCAGGGTCCGTTGGTATCTTTTTTGGAATGTTCCCGGCGATTAAGGCCGCCAGACTCGACCCTATTGAGGCACTTAGACATGAATAAAAAATTATCTCTAAAATGGTATTGTTTTTCCACAGGATGCCTTCCGGCAGTGGTGGTTGTTGGCTTCGCATTATTCTTATTGGCAGGCTGTGAGCAGTTCCCCGGCGACGAGGATTTTTATGAAATCGAGATTGCTCCCGGGAAATTACGACAAATAGAAACGCTTGATTTGGAAAAGGCCGACACCGAAGAAAACGACCGGCCGGATGTGAACCAAACGCCGCCAAAGCACCTTGAGTTTACACTTGAGCAATGTCGAGCATTAACCCTGGAAAATAACCTTGACCTTAAGGTGCAGCTTATCAGTCCCGCTATTGCCGCCGAAAAGGTCAGTGAAGAAGAGGCCAAGTTCGAGGCGGCGTTTTTTACCAACATATCATACACAAAAACCGATACCCCGGTATCTACAATACTTGCAGGCTCACAGGTAGATTACGCCAGTACAGACTTTGGCGTTCAGGTACCTCTGCGAACCGGTGGGACTTTAACTTTTGACATAGCTGACAGACGTGTAAAAACGAACGCTGAGTTTTCGGCGTTTAGTGAAGCACTTAACCCTGAATACAGCTCAGACTTGTCTATTTCGATTAGTCAACCGCTGCTGCGAAATGCCGGCAACCGGACTAACACTCACGCCATTCGTATCGCCGAGTATGAACGGCAGATAGCCGACGCCAAAACGAAACTTGAAGTCATACGCGTCATTGCTGCTGCCGACCGTGTGTACTGGCGGCTATATGCGGCCAGAAGGGAATTGGACGTCCGTAAACAAGAGTATGACCTGGCTAAGAAACAGCTTGAGCAGGCTCAGCGTTTTGTCGCTTCCGGCGAGAGGGCGCAGGTAGAGATTATTCGCGCTGAGGCAGGGGTGGCGCAGCGCCTTGAGGCTATTATCATCGCCGACAACAGTTTGCGAGAACGAGAGCGCGAGCTTAAGCGGGTACTTAATAAAGCAGGGCTGGAGATGCAGACACCTACGGTGTTGATACCCGCTACTGAGCCGGACCCGATTCTTTACGAATTGCCGACTCAGCAACTGGTCGCGGCGGCTGTTGAGAATCGCATGGAAATGCTCGAATTGGAACTGCAAATCGCCGAAGACATCAGCACGATGGATTACATGCACAATCAGGCGCTTCCTTTGGTTACTTTGGATTATACCTATAACATTAACGGCCTGGGAGCAACGAGGAGTGATTCGTATGATTTACTTTCCGATAAGAGGTTTGAAGACCATCGATTTGGGCTGCAGTTATTGGTACCGTTGGGAAATGAAGCGGCCAAGAGCCGCCTGCGTCAGGCGTTTTACCAGCGCAGGCAGCGATTGGCCACTCGGAAGAACCGCAGCGCCCTTATTGAAATTGAGGTCCTCAATGCAATTGACAAGTTTCAAGCAAACTGGCAGCGCATCCTGGCCAGCAGACAGAACGCAATTCTGGCTGGCAGGCTTTTCAAAGCCGAGAAGAGGCAGTTTGAACTGGGCCTGCGCACTTCTACTGATGTACTTGACGCCCAGACAAAGTTTGCCGATGCCCAGCGTGCCGAAATCCTCGCACTGGCTGAGTATCAAATAGCACTCGTTGATTTGGCCTATGCTACCGGCACTCTGCTGGGTGCTGCGAAGGTGCAATGGGCGCCTATTGTGCCGGTAAGCGGTATTAAATAACGGCACCCGGGCTGTGCAGGTTAAATTTTGGCGCCAGCTATTGACACGGCGAATCTTCGCCAGATAAAAATAATCATATAAAAAATTGTTGCCGGGTGATTTCTGGGCACTTTTTTTGAGAGGTGTAAGATGCAAGTAATAGAATTTCTGAAAAAGTCGGGAGTAAAATACGAGCTCACCAAGCATGAACCGGCGTTCTCAGCGCAGCAGATGGCAGCGGTGGAACACGAGCCGGGGAAATATGTAGCCAAGCCGGTGATCGTCAAGGCCGATGATAAGTTTGTGTGTTGTGTCCTTCCAGCCTGTTACAAGATTGACCTTAAAGCCTTGAAAGGTCAACTGAAGGCTAAGAAAGTCCAACTGGCCGAAGAAAAGGACATCGGGAAGTTGTTTGACGACTGTGAGCTGGGAGCGGAGCCGCCCTTTGGCAACTTGTATGATTTGCCCACTGTTATGGACAAGACCCTGGAAAAGGACGACCATATCACGTTCCAGGCCGGCTCGCACGAAAAAGCAATACGGATGAGTATGGACGATTACCAAAAGCTCGTTAATCCACAGGTGCTCGAATTCAGCTACCATGTAACCTCATGATTGGTGTATGGCGGATAGAAAGGAACAGCCCCGGTGAAACGAGGGCCTTAATATGGCTGACAGCTAATAAAACTCAACGGCAATCTCATCCGATTTCGTCATTGAGCCAGCCGACCAGCTCTTTGAGGTCTTCGAGGGTAATATCACCCATGTGAGCGATTCGGAAGGTCTCTTCTTTTAGCTTACCGTAGCCGTTTCCGAAAATGGTATTGTGCTTTTGCTGTATCGAATTTATCGTCTCTGCGACATTGATACCACGGGTATTTTTGATTGTTGTGAGAGTATTTGAGGCGTACTTTTCCTCGCAGAAGAGGGCGAACTTTTCCTTGGCCCAGGCCCTTACAAAATCACCCATTTGCTTATGGCGCTGCCAGACATTTTCCATACCCTCTTCGAGCAGCTTTTTGCACTGGTAGTTCAGGGCCATAATGTGGGGGATGTTCGGCGTAGTAGGGGTTTGGTTTTTTTCAGCCGACTTTGCAAAGAGTTGAAAATCAAAGTAATAACCTCGGCCAGGGACATCTTTACTTTTTTCCAAAGCTCTGTTGCTCACCGCAGCTACGGCTAGTCCCGGCGGAATTGCAAAGGCCTTCTGCACCGACGCGAATGTCACATCCCAGCCGAGCTGGTCGAAGTGCAGAGGCAGGCCGACCATCGCACTTACCGCGTCAACAAAAACCAGAACATCAGGATATTTCTCCTTCATCATTTCGCTTACTTCATAGAGCGGATTCGTCAGGCCGGTACTTGTCTCGTTGTACACAAGAGTAACAGCGGCGTATTTGCCGGTTGCGAGTTTTTCGTCGACCATTTCAGGCAGAACAGGCCTGCCCCAATCGACCTTTAGCTCGTCAACGTTTCTGCCACAATTCTTGGCCACGGTTGCCCACTTGTCGCTGAAGGCTCCGCAGCAGGTACAAAGGATGGTCTCATCGAAGCCAACGCAATTGCGAATAGCCGCCTCCCAAATTCCGGAAGCCGAGGAGGTAGATAAAAATACATTCTGGTCCGTGAAAAGGATTTTTTTGAGCATACCAACCGTTTCGCCGTGTAGTTGCGCGTATTCTTTGCCGCGATGTCCCAGTGTCGGCCGTGCAAGCTGCTGCAGAACGTCTTCATTGACCTTTACCGGGCCGGGGATGAATAACCTTGGCGGCTTTTTCCAATCTACCATATATGATTTCCCTTCTTTTCGTCATTCCCGCGAAAGCGGGAATCTACACAATTCTTACTAATATACCCCTGCTCCGTCTAAAGCCGGACCTTCGATTTCGCAGGGACGACATTTAAGTCGGTGTTACAATTTGTTAATGGTCAAACCTGTAAAAACTTTTGGATAAAAGAAAGTTGACTTTTGCGGCATTTTTTCACCCACATCGGTAATCGTTTTAAGCTGCTGCATTTTTATGGGATTCATAAACAAGGCGACCTGCTTTTGTCTGCCGTCAACTTTGGCAATTGCCTCATCGATCGCACTGCCTGTACCCTTTATATATTCGACGTTGCTGCCGCTTGCAAGTTTCTTTCCATCAATGCCTAATAGCTTCTCGAGCACAAGCTTGTGCAGCACGGCGACATCAAGCAAGCACCAGGAGCGGCTTCTTTCGTGCGCAGCCGAATCCATTGCCTGTTTGTTTTTCAGAACCGCTGTGTAGAAAGAACAATTACCGCCGTAAACCCCAAACACATTTTTATCACGGTTATGCTCAGCTTTCATTTGTGCGAGCATCTTCTGTTTTGCCGCTGTTTTCGCGTGGGGTGAACCGAACTCAAACTTTGCAACTTCGAAGTCTTCTTTGATATCAGCAAGTAATTTTCTCAAATCGAAGTTCTTGAGATTGCCGACAAGGCGGTGAGTAGCTAAAACTATCAGCCCCTCGTGGCGGGTATTTGCAAAGGCAGTCATTTGATATGCGGTTTTGGGATTAGAGGTCTCTTTGAGATACCTCAAAGCCGTTTGATAACGATGATGGCCGTCGGCAATAATACAGCTTTTATCCTGCATCATTTCCGAAATTGCCTCGATGCCATCTTTAGCGGTTATTGCAAAGAGCCGATGTCTGACATCCTGCTCATCGAGAAAATCGATAAGTGGCCGGTTGTCAACAGCGCTTTCAATGATATCGTCTGCGATGTTTTGGGCATCCTCGTACAGCATAAAAGGCAGGCCAAACTTCGCACCGGTCGCTTCTATAAGATTGAGCCTGTCAATTATAGGCCCATTAAAGGTGTTCTCATGGTCTCTGACGGCTTTCCCGAGATCTTCTATCCTGGCCAGTGCAATGAAGCTGAACCTCTGAAAACTCCGGCGTTTTAGCTGGATGGCCGTCTGGCTGTCGGGCACGGTCCGGCAAAGGCGTTGTGCCGGATTGTCCAGCTCAAAATCCTGGACGTAAGCGTAGATAGATTCAGTTGAATCTTGCCTCAGGACGCCTTTCTCCACCCAGGTTTTGAGATAGTCTGCCGCCCTTGTGTACTGATTGTTGTCGTCATTGTCAAAAGAGGTGGTTTTCCCCTTGATTATGCGAACGATATTATACTTGCTTTTCTCGTATAGCTGCTGCTGCTGTGTGGGACTGATTACATCATACGGGGGAGAAATACATCTGCCCACGTCGCCAACTGCGCCAGGGTCAAACCTGAATGCTTTGAACGGCTTAATTTCCATACTCTCGACTCTATCTAATACTCTCAACGCAATATTTCAGAATCACTTACAAGATTGCCAAAATTACAGAAACAAGGATAATACTGAAGAAAAAACAAATTGTCAAAGGCCTATGTTAAAAAGAGTTGAAAGGTGTAAGTATGGAACGAATAATAATGCATCCGATTGGGATAATCCATTCGCCATATAGCGAAAACAAGGATATCCCCATCCAGGGGATTTTTAAAGGTGAGGTGGAGGCGTGGATTGAATTAAAAGAAAAGTATGTCAGCGGCTTGAAAGACCTGAATAAGTTCAGCCATGCAATAATACTATACTATTTCCATAAGTCGCAGAGGGAGGAGGTTCAAGGCCAACCGTTTCTTGAGCAAAACAAACATGGGATATTCGCGATAAGAAGTCCACATCGGCCCAATCATATAGGGCTTTCCGTTGTGAAGATAAAAAAAATAGAAGCAAATAAGATGTATTTTACCGAGGTGGATGTTTTGAACCAGACGCCTGTTCTCGATATAAAACCTTATGTCAAATATTTTGACAACCGGAACAATGTTAGATGCGGCTGGCTGGATAAGCACTTTAAAGATGATAACATTCCGGGTCGAGCTATCCTGAGATAACAAAAAGCAAATTGGTGGATGCAAGCATACGATTTCTTCCCTACAAGGTCTGTGTTAGCATATGATGCTTTAACAGGGTTTGTTACAGTCACTTTTCTCTGCAAGGTATTTGTTCATTGCCGAGGCGGCGATTCGGCCCTGGCCCATTGCGAGGATGACGGTCGCGGCGCCGGAGACGATGTCACCGCCTGCGTAAACACCTTCCAGTGAGGTTTTGCAGTTTTCATCGACGACGATATTTCCCCACTTGTTGAACTCCAGGCCGGGCGTTGTCTGGCGAATCAAAGGATTTGCGATGTTGCCGATAGCAATAATTACAGTGTCAACATCAATTTGGAACTCCGAGCCTTCTATAGGGATGGGCCTTCGCCGGCCGGATTCGTCCGGCTCACCGAGCCGATACTTCAGACACTCGATTGCAGTTACGTGGCTGTTTTCATCGCCGATTACCCGTTTGGGGCTTTGCAATATGTGAAATTCGACGCCCTCCTGCTTTGCATGATGGACTTCTTCAATTCGAGCGGGCATCTCCTTTTCGGTTCTCCGATAGACTAAATAAACCTTTTCCGCTCCGAGCCTGACGGCCGTCCTGGCTGAGTCCATAGCAACATTGCCGCCGCCTGTAACGGCAACTTTCTGTGAGCGGGCGATTGGAGTATCGGCACCAGAGCCGAAGTCGTAGGCCTTCATAAGATTTGCACGTGTCAGGTATTCGTTGGCACTATATACGCCGACAAGGGATTCGCCCTCGATACCCATAAACCTCGGCAGCCCGGCCCCGACGCCAATATACACCGCATCAAAGCCATCCTCTTTCATAAGCTGCTCAATGGTTCTTGTTCTGCCGACGACGAAGTTGCAGACGATTTTGACACCCATTTTTGTCAAGACATCAATTTCTTTCTGGACAATGCTTTTAGGCAGTCTGAATTCCGGGATTCCATAGACCAACACGCCGCCGGTTTTATGGAAGGCCTCGAATAAAGTAACATCGTGGCCGGCCCTTCTCGTATCAGCAGCGGCGACGATGCCGCCGGGCCCTGAGCCGATTATCGCTACCTTCATTCCGGTATTGGGTGCGACGGTCGGAATGATTTCTTCCTGGTCGAGGTCGGCAACGAACCTTTCCAGCCGCCCGATTGAAACGGCTTTAGTGGGGTCCTTGAATTTTAGACCGACCGTGCATGTCTGCTGGCACTGGACCTCCTGCGGACAGACCCGGCCACAAACGGCCGGCAGAAGTGAGTTTTCCTTGATGATGGTAAGCGCTTTCTTGAAATCGCCCTCGGAAACAGCCGCTATAAAATCCTGTATCTTTATCTTGACCGGACAGCCCTTAATACAGGGGGCTGTTTTGCATTGCAGGCAGCGTAATGCTTCAAGCCGTGCATGGGTTTCGGTATATCCGGTCGCCACCTCGTTGACGTTCCTTGCTCTTTCGACAGGGTCTTGTTCGGGCATGTCCTGAGGAGGAATTTCGTATCTGTCGGCGGGTTTAAGACCACCGTCTTTTTGCTTTTCCAGAAGCCGCTGGAGCAATTCCTGTCTCTCTTTGTCCGTCACTGTAACCAGTCCCCTAAGAATCGGGCGTTGACAGTCCGAAAACGTCAAGCCCGGGCACTATTCAGCATTCCGTTTGTCCAGGCCTATTTTGCATCTGTGCTCATTGTATTGTTCGTAGGCTTCCTGTTCCTGGTCCTTATATGCGTTTAATCTTTTTATCATCAAATCGAAATTGACTTTATGGCCGTCAAACTCCGGGCTATCAACACAAACAAATTTTGCCTGCCCATCAATTTCGACCCGGCATCCGCCACACATACCTGTGCCGTCAACCATAATGGTGTTCAGCGAAACCTGTGTAGGAATATTGAATTTCTTTGTAACTTCACAGCAGAACTTCATCATTATGGCCGGGCCGATTGCAACGACCTGGTCCGGCTTGTTGTCGCGCCGGCAAACCTCTTCCAGCGGCTCGGTCACCAGGGCTTTTCGTCCGTATGAGCCGTCATCGGTTGTGATTATCAGTTCGTCGCAAATTGCGGCAAATTCATCTTCGAGGATAATCAGCTCTTTATTTCTTGCTCCGAGGATGCTGATGATCTTGTTGCCGGCTTTCTTCAGGGCTTTTGCTATCGGCAATAAGGGGGCATTACCGATACCACCGCCGACACAGACAACGGTGCCAAAATTTTCGACATGGGTTGGCTTACCAAGCGGGCCGGTCACGTTGGCAATCTCGTCACCGGCCTGCATATCAGCCAATTCGGCCGTTGTTTTGCCGACTCGCTGCCAGATTAGCCGGATTGTGCCCCTTTTGGGTTCGGCATCGGCGATTGTCAAAGGAATCCGCTCACCGTATTCGTTGTTTAGACTGACAATGACAAATTGGCCCGGCTTTCTTGCCTGCGCAACAAGCCGAGCTTCGATTTCGGCGGTGAAAACATCCTCCGAAAGCCGTCTTTTGGACACAATTTTGTGCGGCACTTTGTTACTTCCTTTATACAAGAATCTCTAAAACCTACTATTCTCGCACCTAATAGTGGATAAATCAAGCCCCGTCACAAAATATATTCGCGGGAGATGCGACCGGTCGTCCTGGATGAATTCAAGTGTGGAAATTGTCAAATGCTAATCTGCCGCCGGCTGCTTATTGTCTTTGGTCGGTTCTATCTTCTCTTTTTCCTGCCTGTTGGTCGAGGCTGCCGATTTGCTTTTTGGCGACAACTCGGCAATCGGAATGGTCGGTTGCCGCTGCTGTCGGGCATCAGGCGAGACTGCCGGTTCCCCTTTCGGGGACAATTCAGAAATTGGAATGGGCGGTTGTTCCCGCCGTTTGCTTTGAGTAGATTTATCACCGTCGGCCCCGGCAAGGGCGAGAATGGCCTTTTGCACAGCCTCTTCGGCGGGCTCATCGGTCAAGGGCCGGAAGTATATGGAAGATGAATGTGCTCGTTGTTCAGACAAGACCAAATTTTCTCGAATCAACTCCAAAATCGCCAGGAATAATCCAATCATTACGATACGGTTGGCCACGGACTCGAAGATACGTTCGAAACTCATCCGGCCTTCCGACTGAAGGCGGTGCAAAATCTCTATCTGATACAAATCGATAGGCGTATCGTCCTTGATGTGATTTATCGTACGAACCACACCGGTAGCTTTCATAATCGAATCAAAAGCTTCGAGTAAGTTCCAGATACTTACCTGGTCTATGTCAACCTGCGGCTCGGTGCCGGGCCTTAACCGCTCGATAATGCTGTCGGAACGCGGAAAACGGTCTCTCTGCCTGTCGGCTGCGTCACTTAGAAGATTGGCAGCGTCTTTGAACTTTTTGTACTCCAGAAGCTGGCGAATAAGCTCTGCGCGAGGGTCAGCCAAATCATCTGCCTGCCCGTCTAAAAGGGCCGACCCGGGCTCGGCCTGCGGTAACAGCATTGCGGATTTTATTTGCATTAACGTGGCCGCCATCACCAAAAAATCGCCGGCCAAATCAATGTCAAGGCTCTTGAGCATTTCGATATAGCGAATGTACTGGTCCGTGATTGTGGCGATGGGAATATCATAAATATCCACCTCTTCCTTGCGTACCAAATACAAGAGCAAATCCAAAGGCCCTGCAAATATGTCAAGATTTACGCGATAAGCAGCCAATTTATGCCCTCGGTACTAATGCTCCTGTTCTTTGTGAGATTCTAAGATTTCCCGTGCCTGCTGTGCATTTTTTTCAAGGACCTGCAGCTCCGGCCCTTCCACGGCAGGTATCGGATATATATTTGCAGCATTATCGCCGGTCACAACGGCTTCGATTCCGTAGTCAGCGAGCTGCTGCTTGGCCATCTCGGCTTCAATGTAATTGGTGAACTGCGCAACTATAACAAGTTTATCGGCCACGGTTAGGCTCCCAATCCAACGGCCTTTCGGGCCTCAGCGAGGGTGTTGGCAGCTACGGCTTTTGCCCGCTCGGCACCATCGGCCAGGACTTTCTTAACGTAATCAATATTGCTTTCGAGCTCGGTCCTTTTTTGTACGAACGGCTTGAAATAATCTATCAGCAGCTCACCGAGACGCTTTTTGGCTTCGCTATAGCCCATGCCGCCATCGCGGTATCGTTTCTCCCACTCGGCTAACTCGTCCGCCGAGGCGACCAGCTTCAAAAGTGCAAAAACGCTGCACCTGTCGGGGTCTTTGGGTTCATCAACGGGTGTCGAGTCGGTAACGATACGCATAACTTTTTTTCTGACGCTTTCTTCGGGCTCGAATATCTCGATGGTATTTCCATAGCTTTTGCTCATTTTTTGTCCGTCAGTACCCGGTACGACGGCTACGGACTCGATGATGTGTTCGGCCGGGATGGTGAAGATTTCGCCGTATGCGTTATTGAAGCGGATGGCGATGTCACGCGTGACCTCAATATGCTGCTTCTGGTCGGCGCCCACAGGAACTAAATCGGATTTGAAAATCAAAATGTCAGCGGCCTGAAGGACGGGATATGCGAACAGGCCGTGGTTGGGACTGATACCTTGGGCGACTTTCTCCTTGTAACTTGTGCACCGCTGCAAAAGGCCCATCGGGGTTACGCAGGAAAGCAGCCAGGTCAGTTCGGTAACTTCCGGCACATCGGATTGCCGCCAGAAGACGGTTTTCTCGGTATCGAGGCCCAGGGCCAGATAATCCATTGTAACATCAAGCGCACGCCGAGTAACGTCCGCAGGTGTTGGATTGCTGGTAAGGGCGTGGTAGTCGGCGATAAAATAAAAGCAATCATGCTCAGCCTGGAACTCGAGATGCTGGCGCATTGCGCCAAAGTAGTTGCCTATATGAAGACCGCCGGACGGCTGTATGCCCGATAGAATTCTCAAATTAGTCTCCTGATATCAAAAATATGAAAATATTACAGAAACTTCGCCTAAATCATAAAGGTATTGGTGGCAAATGTCAAAGATTTTGCTCTCCGGTTAGCCTTTGGCACAGCGGGAACACCCATTTTTTGCGTCTTCCGGTGGACTGATATAAAACTTTTATCGCATTGATTTTGCATATATGGGGACTAAGCCGGGCACGAAAGAGAAATTGTATACGTTACGAAGCAAAATGTATAAAAAGATTGTACACCAATCTCTGCACGAAGCAGATATGCTCCGAGTCATCAGCTTATCCAGACATCTTGAGTGGGACTCCAGGCACTCCGTTCTGTTGTTGCCAAGATTCTTATTTCGAAATAAGCCGCAAATTGGCGCCAGCGCCTCTGAATAACCGGCTGCACAACTTAAGCCCTGCCGATTGACTTCAGGTACCTCTTTGACTTGCGAAGTCCCATTCTGGATGCTTTCTTTTTCACTGCGTCGGTCTTGCGCCGAAGCTGTTTAGCTATCTTGGAAGTGGGGTTCGTCTGGAAAAGCTTCTTCAGCAGGCTGACGTCGGCTTTTGTCCACGGTTTTGGACGCCTTTTTCTCTTTGCGGCTTTCTTCTTTGTCGCTTTCTTCTTTACGACCTTTTTCTTCTTCGTAACTTTCTTCTTCTTTGCCATTTTATGCTTCCTTTCGCTAAATGACATTCAGCTAAATTTGTCTTTAGTATCCTGGCACTTCCACTATTGTAACCACAATTTACGTCTGATGTTTTAGGGTGTCAAGGAATTTTAGCAATTTTGAAATAGAAAATGTTATTACTTAGTCCCCCCACGTCTCGTGGTTTCACGCGGTAGTTTTCACTGTCGGTCTTTACATTGGCCCCCTTTCGGGTATACTTTGCAGTTGCTATGGCAGAGATTGGGAAAAACTCGGTTGGCCACGTTAGAAATTCTACAGGTGGAGAACCTGCTCCCAAAAAAGGGAATTTTTCTAACGGGGTTGGTATCGTGCAGACTCAAATGGTACGGCTGGTGGAGCCGGAGCAGCCTCTGGAGCTGGAGTGCGGCAAGAGATTAGCTCCGATTGATGTGGCCTACGAGACCTACGGGCAGCTTAACGAGACGGGGGATAATGCCGTTTTGATTTGCCATGCTCTCAGCGGCGACGCCCATGTTGCCGGTTGCCACAGTCCTGACGACAGGAAGCCCGGCTGGTGGGACAATATGGTCGGGCCTGGTAAAGGAATCGACACGAACAAGTACTTTGTTATTTGCTCAAATTTCTTGGGCGGCTGCACTGGGACCACAGGACCATCATCAATTAACCCGGCGACGCAGAAGCCATACGGTCTCGACTTTCCGATTATAACCATCGGCGATATGGTTAAAGTGCAAAAGATGCTGCTCGATGAGCTTGGGATAAAAAAGCTTTTGGCGGTAATTGGCGGCTCGATAGGCGGGATGCAGGTTTTGCAGTGGGCGATTCAGTACCCCGACTTTGTCAAAGCTGCGATACCGGCGGCCACAACCACTCATCTTGGGGCCCAGTCGATTGCGTTTGATGCGGTAGGCAGAAACGCGATACTGGCAGACGCAAATTTTGCCAGTGGCCAATACAAAGGCAAAGAAGCCCCGGATAAAGGACTGGCAATCGCCCGAATGATTGGGCATATAACGTATCTTTCGGAACAGGGCATGCGCCGGAAGTTCGGCCGACAACTAAGAGACGCCGACAAATACAGCTACGATTTCAACTCCGAGTTTGCCGTTGAGACATACCTGGAACATCAGGGGCAAACATTCGTGGAAAGATTCGACGCAAACAGTTATCTTTACATAACCAAGGCGGCGGACTATTTCGACCTGAAGAAGGAATACGGGTCATTACGCAAGGCCTTTGAGAATGTCAAATCGAGGTTCTTCGTAGTCAGTTTTGCAAGCGACTGGCTCTTCACGCCCGAGCAATCCAGGGCGATAGTGGATGCCCTGGCCGCAAATCGCAAAGATGTAAGCTATTGCGATATCGACTCATCCTACGGCCACGATGCGTTTTTGCTGGAGACGGATGCTCTCGGGACCTTTCTCCGCTGCTTTCTGAAGGCGACTTCCGAACCCGGCGGCCAGCAACAGCCCTGTTCTCGTTATGCGCGCAGTATCCGGACGCTGAGCCGGGTCGAGCAGGCACACCGGGCACGCGTGGATTACGAGCTGATAGAATCTCTTGTCGAGCCGGACAGCACAGTGCTCGACGTCGGCTGCGGAGACGGTCGGCTGCTCGCCAATTTGGTGCGCGACAAAAACATCAAAGGCAAGGGAATCGAACTTGACCAGGAGCTTGTCCTGGATTGCATCTGCCGGCGACTGCCGGTCATCCAGCAGGATGTTGAGCAGGGCCTGAGCTACTACGCAGATAAGAGCTTTGACTACGTCATACTCTCACAGACGGTGCAGACACTCAAGGAACCGCAGAAGGTCTTTGAGGAGCTGCTGCGAGTGGGCAGGAAAGTTATCGTCAGCTTTCCAAACTTCGCTCACTGGCGGTGCAGGACGCAGTTGCTGTTGCACGGCAAGGCCCCTATCACCAGCCAGTTGCCTTTCGGCTGGCACGACTCACCGAACGTACACTTTCTATCGCTGAAAGATTTCGATGAGCTCTGCAGGCAACTGGGAGTCAAAATCGAAAAGAAGATACCTCTCAGTAAGAGGCGGCTGCGACCGGTGAGCTTGGTGCCCAACCTCTTTGCCGAGCAGGTAGTGTACGTAACAAGTAGAAACACATAAGCAAAAATGACTCTGCTTAAAGGAACAAACAGATGGACAAGGTTGAACGCATAGGCGTCTCGCTCGATAAGAAGCTGCTGTCGATGTTCGATAAGCTCATTGCCAAACTTGGCTTTCAGAACCGCTCCGAGGCCATACGCCACCTTATACGCCGCCAGCTTAGTGGCGAGCGGCTCCAGCACCCAAAAGCCAGGGCGGTCGGTGCCGTATTTCTGGTTTACGACCATCACTCGACAAAGCTGATGCGGAAGCTGACCGACTTGCAGCATTCGCATATTCTACAAACGATTTCTTCCATGCACATACACCTGGACGAGCACGATTGCCTGGAGATTATTGTGCTTCGAGGGCAGGTGGGCGAAATCAATAAGATGGCTGACAGCTTATTAAGTCTGAAGGGCGTCAAGCTCGGACGGACCAATCTTCTCGCAACAGAACCGACTTGACATCGTAAAATTCGGGACTGCCAACGTCTTTTCTGGCTGTCCCAGAATTTTATCGGGTACAGCCAGCCATTTTACAAGACAAAAATGGTGGCAGTCCCGGCCTCGAACCTCTATCTGCGAACCACAATTAAGGCTTGACACGCATCGGGGTCGGCGGCTAAACTCATCTCCCGCAGGCCCCGCTTTGCGGCAGGCAAATAGTATTTTGCCAATCCTGCCACAGGCCGGGCATAGGGCGATTAGCTCAGTTGGTTAGAGCGCACGGATCACACCCGTGAGGTCACTGGTTCGAATCCAGTATCGCCCAATAGACTGTGGATATCCGCCCATGACGCAATTATAAATGTGGCCTGTCCGGCAAAGTTTCTAAACCTCATTACAAACCTGTTGGCAACCTTACCATAACTGGTCCGACAGGAAACTCGCTGAAGTAACGAAAGGAGTGGAAAAGATGAATCGGTATTTTTGCACTGTTTTGGCCTGTGTGATAATTGCGATGACCTCAACTGCAAGAGTGGTTGCGGCCGAGCCGGCAATTTCGCAAAAGGTCGAAATGCTCTGGCCCCTGGGCGCTCCCGGTGCCAAAGGCAACAAGGACGGCGACAAGCCAACGCTGACGATTTACCTGCCGCCGATGGAAAAGGCAACCGGCACGGCTGTCGTGATTTGCCCCGGCGGCGGCTATGGGCACCTGGCTATGGACCACGAAGGACATCAAATCGCACGGTGGCTGAACTCATTCGGCGTGGCTGGCTTTATCCTCAAGTACCGTCACCGCAACAGCGG
>Ga0114922_10000264_pt1 | contig 50561 bp, 50 predicted proteins | sample AartaG_FD_100975 | JGI IMG/M metagenome (GOLD analysis project Ga0114922, IMG submission 100975) | Deep subsurface microbial communities from Aarhus Bay to uncover new lineages of life (NeLLi) - Aarhus_00045 metaG | ecosystem: Environmental > Aquatic > Marine > Oceanic > Sediment | place... | reverse complement strand
GGCGGGGATTTCTAACCCCATTAGAAATCCTATAATGGGTAATATGATACAAAGAAGGAAGATTTCTAACGGGGTAACGGGCTGGAGAAAATCCGACCCGCCGTGCCCGTCTTCGTGTCACTACGCCGTGGTAAACCGGCGGCGGCGAGGCAGGAGCGATTCAACGTGAAAAGAATGAGGAAAAACAGCTTATAAAGAAAAGGACGACGCTATTTACGACGCCCTTAATATTTTCATATTTGCCTTAGCGATAAAACAGATAAGGTCAGAACTTACGCACTTTTCCTTCTGCGAAGCAGCAAACCGCCGAGGCCGAGAAGTAAGAGCGCAGCCGGTTATTCGTCTACAATGCTTGATTGCAGCCAGTTTTGTGCAAATATGGCAAAATCAGCCATGTCAACTACACCGTCTTTGTTTATGTCGGCCCCGTGAAGGGATTTTGCTTTGCCACGAATAACAATACAATCGGCCCCCTCAATAGGCGTCTCAAAGGGCATTGGGTCGAATAAAACACCGGTAAGCGTAAGTACCCGCACATCACCATCGTTGACGTCACCAATGGCCTCTACAATCTCTTGAGTTTTGAACTTAAGAGTCAGATCGAGATAACCATCAGGGCCTTCTCTTGTGCAGTTACAATCGTTAGCATCCAAGACTGGTGCAGCCACATCTTCGTAGCTACAGCGGATTGCCCCAACGTTAACATCGCCAATAGAAAATGCAATGGAAGTTGGGTCGATGTCGAGTACATTAACGTCCTCTGTCCCTAAGATAGCTATCGGCAGTACGCCTTTGCTTTTCACATTAACGGGATTCGGACACGAGCCGGGTTTAATGTCAACATAAATTTTAAGTGTGGATGGTTCAGGGACGGAGGCGACACGAAAACCTGCTCTGCGGTGCTCGCAGTCCGGGGTGGCACCGTAGCCCCTGTCGGACGAGCTGAGGTTTTTGTCGAAGTAAAATCCACCGCGGATATCGCGATAGGAGAGAGGTGTATGAGCTCCAGAAAAGTACGGGCTTTCCATCCACTCATCCACATTGCCCATCATATCATATGTGCCGTTAAGTTCCTCGCTGCCGCTGCCGACATTCCAAGGACCAGAAAAATGTGGGTGGGTTTGACGGTAGTTCGTATCCACTCCAGCAACGGGTGCTGAATCGTCAGTTGTCGCATAGGTTTGCAAGGTTGCACCATTCCAGTGGCCGGCCTTGACCCACTCGTCTTCGGTAGGAAGGAAATAAAACGCATCCTTGTGGCGGTAGAGGTTTGTTTCACCTGCAGCTTCCGGGACGCTCCAAATATCCAAGGTGTAATCGCTTTGGCCCTGCGTACCTGTAAACTTGTACGCCGCCTGGTGCCCTGTGCTGGTATTCAGCCAGTTGACAAACTGCGCCGCCTCACACCAGCTCACGTTGTTGGTCGGAACATACGTGCCTGTCCAGTAGGGGTTTACGAGATACGCACTTGACGGGCTGCCTGTCGGACTGCCGTAGGTATTGGTAAACTTGGTCCACTGGTTGTTCGTGATCTCGTAGACGCCCATACGGTAATTGTTGTCAGGATCGGCAAAGGTTCTATACCCGTTATCACCCGGGGAATATTGGCTGATGTTCGTGCCGTTGAAACTGCTGGCATCGCCTGAGATATTAACAAATTCGATTTCAAACTGATTTATCCCGGTACCAAAGATGTCCGCCTGAGCAACACTCGAAACGAACAACATACAAAAACTTACTGCTAAAACTTTTTTCATCCCTCTACCTCATCGAAAAATGTTATTAAGGCAAGACCACTAACACAAACATCTCAACTTCCGTCTCATAATAACATACAAAGGCCGTTAAAACAAGCAAAACCTGCCTGTTTTTTGAGTTTTCCGAGTCTACCGTCATAAAGCAAACCGCATTAACGCAAAAGTCAACTGATTACGTGGATATCGACAAAATCATGGCAGGAAAGCCGTGTCCACTTTTGGTATGACGCCAACTCAATCAAACGCCTTCTATAAGCTCTATACTATCAAAATCCTGTTCTTTTATCACCCGTTACCTGGCAAATCCGGGGTTTATATAGTTTCCGCAATAACTTTCGTATCTCGGTATGAAAAAACTCGAAATCCGAAGCACGAAATACGAAACCCTCCTTCGCATAAAGCTACGGCGGGCAGGCAAATTCAAAATGCGAATTTTCAAATGTTCAAAAACGTAATTCGGGGAAGTTTTGCGGTCGTGGGTGCAGGCTCTTTCAACCGGATAGAATAGCGGAAAAGGAATTGGCCGTCAAGGCAAATTTAGAGAAATGGCGGGCATGGCCCACCTTACATAGTCATCGCGGGCCCGGGTCGTTGATGTTCTGGGCATCGCGTTCGCTTCCGGGAATAATGCCTCGCTCAGAGGACACGAGACCCTTGAAGAGGGCTTTTCCCGTCTGTCGGTCGAAACGGTCCCGGGTTAAATGCTGCGGTACGGTGTCTCCGGTACGGCGCTGCCACTCGCGCATGCGCTGTCGAAGGTGCTCCAAAGCTTTCTTATGATTCGGGTCACCGGCGATATTGTTGAGCTGATGGTAGTCACTGCTGACGTCGAAAAGCGCTTCGGCCGGGCGCGGCGAACGAAAGACGTCTGCCTGGGCCGGTGACAGTTTGCCCTCCTCGCGCAAGCGAAACAGGTCCTTGTATGATGGGCAGTTCCAATGGGCGGCCACAAGATTATCCAGCTCCGGATGCGCGTTGTGTATGTAGACATAGTTCTTCCACCGGACGAGGCGTTCATGAGCAGCCTGGTCATGCCAGTTGTGCTCAGCAAAAGCATAGCGGCGGATTTTCCGGCTGGGGTCTGTCAATAGAGAAACGAAACTTACGCCCTGCATCGAAGAAGGCGCTTGCAGTCCAGCTAATTCAAGAATGGTCGGCGCAATATCGAGCACGCTGACCAAAGAGCTGCAGAGGCCGCCGGGCTTTGCGATGCCTTTTGGCCAGTGCACGACCAACGGCGTCTTGATTCCACTATCGTACAACCATGTCTTGCACCGTGGGAACGGTCGGCCGTTGTCCGCCATGAAGAGAATAACTGTGTTGTCCAGCACCTTCTGGCGCTTCAATTCTCCAACCACCAGCCCAACATAGCGGTCCAGCCGTTGTACCTCGTCGTAATAGCGGGCAAGGTCGTTACGCGTGTCCGGAAGGTCGGCCATATATGGCGCAATGACAGCATCGGCTGGTTTGTGGGGTTGTGCCTGCTTGTCCGGCTGCCAGCGTCTATGGGCGTCGGTGGATGCAAACCACATGAAGAAGGGTTTTTCCTCTGGACGTTCACGAAGGCAAGTCACCCAATTCTCCTCTGCACCCGGACCTGCCTCCGGTAGTCTGTGAGTAAAAGCGGCCTTGGGGTGGCGGCCCATGTGCCATTTGCCGGCGGCAGCCGTATAATAACCGGCTTCCTTCAGCTTCAGGGGAAATAGAGGCTGGCCCGTAGGAAGCGGCATATGCAGCTCCGGTGCTCCAGTGTTGTGCGGATAGCGTCCGGAGATAATACTGCAGCGTGTAGGGCTGCATTGGCTGGCCGTCAGATAAGCGTTCGTGAAGCGTATGCCGCCGGCCGCGAGGGCGTCGATGCTTGGCGTGCGAATGTGCGGATGGCCGTAGCAGCCGAAATCGTCAACCGAGATGTCGTCGCCAATAATCAGCACAAAATTGGGACGAGAGGGCTTGGAATTCTTACTCAGGGCGTGACAGCCGGTGGTCAGAGCGGCTGCACCACACGCCAAACTCTTCAGGAAGTGACGTCGTGTCTCGATTCTCTCAGCCATACATAACTACTCCTTATAGATGGACCCAACGCTCAAGCTCAGCGGCCGTCCCCATGCAGCCGCTGGTTCGGTTCAACAATCTAAAGCCCATCCTGCACGACTACGGCGTTTCCTTGTCTTTCTGTTCTGTTCGGCCGGTGATTTCAATAAGATGAAATCCAAACTGTGTCTGGACGGGGCCGTGAACCTTTCCGAGGTCTGCGCTGAAGACAACGTCATCGAATGCTTTGACCATTTGGCCCGGGGAGAACTCGCCCAGCTCTCCTCCTCGCCGGCCGGAGGGACACTTGGAGTGCTCCCTTGCCAATTCCACAAAATCGGCTCCGGCTTCAATTTGCCTCTTGATGTCTTCGCATTTGTCCTGTGTTTCAACCAGAATGTGACGTGCTGTGGCTGTAGCCATAATTGTCTCCAATTTGTTAGGTAAATGAATGATGATAATCGAGTCTGCAGGCCGGATGCAAGGCTTTTTCGAATCAAAAATGCAGGCCCCGGCAACGCGAAGGTCCCGAGCGCAGCAGGGGGGTTCAGAAATCAGTTAAATGTGCCCTAATTTTTTGACGAGTCACCAGCCACAAAGTACGAATCACGAGTCACGCTTCTACGATTTCGATGTTTTCCGGGCGGAGTCTTTCCAGGCCGGCCAACTGGTTTCGGCCGAGCCTCGCATCGATTTGAACGCTGCTGTCGCAATATTGCTCTTTGATGATTGTGCCGTATGCCCGCAGAAAGCTCTGCACTTTGCCGTTTGATTGACTGCTGCTTACCCGCAGCACAAGTTCACAGCCTTTATACCTCGCTGAAATCACCTCGCTCAACTGCTCCAGGCCAAGGCCCATCTTGGCTGATATACATACCGCATCTGGAAACACGGTTTGCAGCATCTCAAGCTCGCTGACTTTTCTGATAATATCAACCTTGTTGAGTACTAATAAAGTCGGGTTTTCGCTGCACCCAATCTCTTCCAACACCTTGTTGACAGACTGAATCTGCTTGAGTGCATCCGGGTTCGACACGTCTGCCATATGCAAGAGCAAATCCGCATTGGTGGCCTCTTCCAGCGTAGCCTTAAACGAGGCGACCAATTGATGAGGCAGGCTTTTTATAAAACCAATAGTGTCACTCAACAGCACCTCTGCGCCTTTGGCGGGGAGCCATTTTCGCGTTCGTGTATCAAGCGTTGCAAAAAGTCTGTCCTCGACAAGGACCCCGGCATCGGTAAGTTTATTCAGGAGTGTGCTTTTGCCGGCGTTGGTATAGCCGACCAGGCAGATTTTGAACAATCCTTTTCGGCCTTTAATCTCGCGGAGCTTGCGCTTATCGATATTTACAAGGTCGCGTTTGAGTTCTGTGATTCGCTTGCTGACCAGTCGCCGGTCGATTTCCAGTTGCTGCTCCCCCGGCCCTCTGGTGCCGATGCCGCCAACTGTGCCCACCGCGGTCCCTCCACCAGCTCCTGCTACGCTGTCAAGGTGCGACCACATTCTGGTTAATCGAGGATATGTGTATTCCAACTGGGCCAGTTCCACCTGCAGCCTGGCCTGCCTTGTTTTTGCTCTCGTGGCAAATATATCCAAAATCAGCTCGCTGCGGTCCAGCACCTTGACTTTAATAATCTCTTCAAGCTCACGAATCTGGCGTGGCGACAGGTCGTTATCGAATATTACAACGTCTGCTTTGAATCGCCTGACTCTTCCTGCAAGCTGGGCAGCCTTGCCTTTTCCGATATAAGTCACGGAATTTATTGTGCGAATCTTCTGCTGGAATCTGTCGACGACAATCGCTCCGGCACTTTCAGCTAAGGCGGTAAGCTCGGCCAAATCGTCTGCGTCGCGGCCGGGCCGAAGCACGGCGGCAACTAATATCGCCCGCTCTTTTCTGACTCTCAGCGTCTCGCGCAATTTCTCCAACTAAAAAACACCTCCAGCAATAGATACATTCGCTTCAACAGGCCAACTGCTTTCCTATTTTAACATATTCGCTCGTATTGCTCAACGCAAGCATAATATATGTTTCAGAACCATATCTATTGGCGTTTGCTAATCCGCGAATTCTTAGACTAATATCGGCTTTTGGCCGGGTTTTTTGGGCAAAAAACGCGTTTTTGTGCAGGAAAGTGCTTGTCGGCATTTTTCGGCCTTGATATTGCTCAAATTATTAGAGTAAATTTCCTTGCAAATTTTGACGAAATAAGTTCAAATGCGCGGCTTTATTGTTGTTGGGTCAGGAACTTAGACAAGAAAGGTCGTTTTTTATGTTGAAAGTCAAGTCGCGTTCGGGCGAATCCGTTCAGCAGATGATGCGGCGCTTCAAAAAGATGTGCGAGAAGGAGGGTCTAATCAGGGACATGAAGCGCAATGCCTATTATGAGAAGCCCTCCGAAAGGAATCGTCGCCGTATGCGCAAGGCCCAGCGGGCCGCAAGCTTACAGTTCAGATACTAAACACAAATCTCTGCGAATCCACAATACAATAGTCAATCGTCAACCTCCGCCCACCGACTGTTCATCACCTACGGTTAGCCTTAGTCTGTCTGCTGTAGGTTCCTCGCTCTCCGCCTCGGCCGGCTCATAGGCGGCAAGCAACGCTCGCATCAGGTCGGTTGCAGTAACTATTCCCCGAAGCTTTTCTTGCTCATCAATCACCGGAAGGCAGCTTATCTTCTTCTTGTACAGGATATCCGCAGCCTCGCAGACGCTACAGCCGGGCAAAATATGCAACACCTTCCGCTCCATAATGCTATCGAGGGGCAGTTGGAGACTTTTGGTCCATGAGTCGATTGCAAACAGGTGCTCTCGAAATCTCTTTGGCGAGGACGGTGGTCGCCTGCCAGCAAAGGGAAGATTCCGCAGAATGTCCCTATCGGAGACCAACCCCATAAATTTCCCCTGTTCATCCATTATAAGGACGTGTCTAAATTCTTCCGTCTGCAGGACTTCGATCGCTCTGGCTAAGTTGTCCTGAGGCTCCAGACAAATTACATGTTTGGTCATAATTTCTTGAACGCCTCGAAAAACCCATGAGAATAAAATTTCGGCCTTAGCTGAGCTTTCAGAAGCTATGTCAACAGGTGGTGCACCTTTTTTCAATTCCTGGCATAGTCGGTGTATCACTTTATCGAGTCTGAAGAAGAGCTTCATCAGGTCTGTAGTCGTGATGATACCCACCAAATTTCCGTTATCGAGAACGGGCACCATATCAATATGGTTACTAATCATGACCGTAATAGCGTCCTGTACCGGTGTCTGAAGCGAGACAGACTTGGGTTTTCTGGCAACTATTTGGACTAACAACTGCCGTAGGGCTCTTCGGTCTATCTTCTGCTTATCGGTCTTCTGCTTATCGGTTTCTTTGGCATCCGGTGCGTTCAGTCGCAGCATATCTCTTTGTGAAACGATACCAATAAAGTACGGCTTTTTCCCTCCTCCATACGGAAGGTCCACCACAGGAACGTGCCGGACCCTGCGACCCTCCATGAACTTTAGGCACCGCTGGACGGTATGGTCGAGGGTCAGTGTCTTAACATCGGCATTCATAATGTCCAGCGCAACACGCATAGGCCCAAGACGGATATCTTTCTGAATGCACATCTCTTCTATTACGTCGATGAGTTTAAGCTGTCCGTTTTCCATACTGTTCGGTATTCTCCAGCTCGGGTGTGGCGTAGTCGCTTTAGACCAATTATCCCTTCTACCGTCTTATCGGCCTTTTTATCGGCAAAGATTGTAACCGGCTTTAATGGATTCTCTGCGAATCCACAGATCCACAGTCAATCCTCAATTTATGCCGATTTGCCGCTGCCCCGTCTGATATGCGCGAATCTCAAGCTCAATGTTGATATTTTTTTCTTGGTCGCAGTCTTTCCTGGACGGTGGGATCTTGTTATTCAGCGTTCTTGCTGTTTTAGCTTCGATTCTTCTTTCAACCTTTGGAGCACTGTTGGCGGCGTCTCGGGTTTGGGGACCGGCCAGAAAACCGCATCACCTTCACCCACCCATATGCCAACTCTGCCATCATAGTCCCGAATAACCTCGCCGCCATCATCCTTGAAGTTTTCTCCGACGCTATACAGCGTAAAATCATCGTCAGTTTTCTTATATACTAACAGCCTGTCGCTCCACGGGTCCAGCGGCAATTCGCTAATGTAACCGTTGGTCATCAGTTCCGTGAGGTTTTCGGGATAAAACGCTTTGTTCCTTTTATATCGTAATAACCCGATGATAGTGACGAGTGCTCGGACCTCGGTCCTGATTCGGTAACTTATTTCTATTGCTTTGCCGAACTGAGGCGCAAGAATTTCCAGCAGTATGTTTGCCTTGATAATCTCACTACTTTGTCTTTCCAGGTCTATTCCTTCACTACAGGTCCAAGCCGGGGTCTTGCGGGCCATCTTCTTCCAGAAATCATAGTAACGCTCAGCCATTTCTCTGGTTTCCTGCTTATTGGGGTGGGTGAATAAGACGTGAAGCGGTGCGGTCCAGACTCTCTCCTCTATCATATGTTCAAAAAGGGAGCGGTCATACCCGAGCAGGGTCCTGAGTACTTTAAGTTCTTGGGGACAAATGTGGCCTCCGCCAATGCGGTCTTGGGTAAAACATCTTTGGATTGCATCGTATGCAAACAATTTTTCCACTTCGAAATTTATCGTGAAATCTTCACTGGCAATGATTTGTTCGAAGTCTTTCTGCAGCTTGGTTAGTATGATAGAGTCGATTTCATACTCACTAAGAATATCCCGGAGTGTCTGCGTAGCTAAAGCTTCTATCGCCATTCCTACAAGCTGTTCTATCAAAATCCTGTTGCCCTTGTTATGTTGGCCCATGCGGTAGCAGGATTTCAAGTCAGCAAGAGCCTCTTGATACCGGCCTTGTTCGGCACGAAGCCAACCACGCCAACACAAAGACCAGGCCAATTTGCGAAACTTGGCAAGGTGAGGCATAAGAACGTACATCATTTCCGTAGTCTTTTGTTCATTGCCATACTCTTGCCAATAATATGGCTTCCGTGCGCCGGCAACTGCCAAATCAAGAGGTTCTTTTTGGTATTCTATCCATTTCTTGATGAATTTCCTTTGTATAAGGGAGGTCTCATGATATCGTTTCGCCAAAAGCACGATCGCAGCATTTCCGACTTCCGATTCTATCTGGAGTCTTCTTTTTTCGTCAAAATTGTCCTGGCTCTTAGCCGAGAGGAGTCGGCGAATATCATTGGCAAGTTCCTCAGCCCTCAGCCTGCCCCCTCGCCGAAATCTACCACCGACTTCCGGGTCACCAATTTCCTTGTAGTTCTCAGCAAAGAAAAGAAGGAAGTCATCCGAACATTTGCCGTACAACTGAGCGGCTTGGTCGTACAAAGGTGCTGCGTTTAGCGATTCATCGGCCGCAGGGCGAACCATTTGATTAAGCTGCGCGAGGTAATCCGTGGTAATGACCGGCCTGCCGCTCAGAAACCACCCGACGTAGACGATGAAAAACAGAATCAGAATACCGATGGCTTGAAACGTCCTCGCGACCATCGTTCGCCACAACGGCCGGCACCGCTTTTTGGCCCGGCGTAATAAAATGCCGAGCAATTTTGCATCGCCGAAGTTCGCAATTAGCTCCGTAGCTTTCTGCTCTTTTTCTTCATCGCTCTTGCACTCTCTTACCTCATCCTCAAAATGCCCCGTCAGTTCAGCCATTACCTTCGCCTGCACCTTCTTGCGATACCGCATCTTCCTGATAACCAGCTTTATAAAGTCAGCGATGCTGACAGGCAGTCGCTCAAGGTCCAGGCCTTTCTCTTCCAATAATCCACGCGCAACTGAGTTGCTGTGCCTGATTCCTTCAGCTATAGCACCGACGCAGATGCCGATGGTCGCCCCCAAAGCCAGGAAGATAACGAACCATATCCCTGAATCGGGCTCCCCCAGCAGGGCAGCTACAGCCAGTCCCACGATTGCCCCAATAAAGATTCTTACAATAGGGTATTTGACTTTCATAAAATCGCCTCCTGCAAAGGATGGGCGTTTCCAATCAAACCGGAGCCAGTGCCCCGCCGAAGACAAGATTCAGGCCCGCGGTAAGTTCTTTTAGCTGCTCTTTTTGTTTTGCAAGCTCGGCCTTGCCCCTGCTGGTGATTGAGTAGTATCGTCTCTTTCGGCCGGAGTCGACCTGTTCCCATTTGCCTTTGACAAGTTTTCTGGCTTCCAGATTATAAAGCAGCGGGTACAGCGTTCCTTTGCCGAGGGTCAGGATATCGCCGCTTCGCTGTTCGATGGCCTGGCTCAATTCGTACCCGTACATCTGGCCGCGAGAAAGAATCTCCAAAACAACAACCGGTGCAATCCCTTTTAGTAGCTGACTTTCAAACTTCATACAAACCTCCCAATTTATGTTTTATCTTGTGTCTTGAGTTTTGTGTCTTATGTCTTATACCTTGCTTTACATATTATGTAATGCCAACTATTGTTTGTCAACCAAAATCCTGAGAAATTTCAAAAAATTCCTGGGAATTTTGCTAACAGGGCGGATTGGCCCTAATTTGCTTGCAAAATGCCGGTTTTTCTATAAAATATGTGGCAATCTGCCGAATACTTAAACGGCAGAAAACGCGAAATACGAGATACGCTTCGCGAGATACGAGCTTTGGAGCAGTGGCCGAGTGGTTTAAGGCGACGGTCTTGAAAACCGTTGTACCGAAAGGTACCGGGGGTTCGAATCCCTCCTGCTCCGTTGGGCAAGCTAACTTGATGAGAGGGATTCGAACCCTCAAAAGGTGTGGAAAAAGGATTTTTCCACGTCGTCGGGGTGACAGGAGCGAGCTCGCGAGCGACGCCAGAGGGGTAGAGCCCCTATGGAAATTTGCGGAGCAAATTTGGGTTCTAGGCCGAAGGCCGGAATCCCTCCTGCTCCGGTTGGCCTATGGCCAACAGAGCATTTGAACAGTAGACAGTTGAGCAGGTGAGAAACGGACACGATTCTACGTTGTCAATGCATATTTGTACTATCTGTTCAAATGCGGTCTGCTGTTCACCTTTCTGATGCTCAAAACATAACAATTCGGCTCTGTAAGCCGCGAAGCGAATCCCTTTGCGTGATGCGTAATACGTATTGCGTGATGCGTCCCGCCTTGTCGGAGCTTCGTCGTGCGTATTGCATACTATGCAGGTGCGACGAGCCAACTTCGAAAAGGGGTTCGAACCCGAGGGGGTCTGGGGGAGAATACGCCGCATTTAATAATCGTAAAAGTAAATGCCCTCGCTGTCGGTGCCGGTCCAGTTGAGCCTGAACTCGCCGGTTTCTTTTTTGTATAACCATCCACTGGAGGTGCCGTCTACTGCGTCGGCGAAGGCGGTAGCTTCGGGCACATAGGCGATGGTCGACAACTTGTTAAAGGGATTCTTTGGCAGTTTCATCAGGTAGGGCCCAAACAGGAACGGGTCGGAAGGGACGGTAGACGGAGAAACTGCACCCGTTTCCGTGCTCGTCGCAGTGAATTGCAAGTGCAGCATTGCCTCACCGACTGGGTTGCCATCTGCATATCCCGGCGTGGTTCCTTTGTGCTGCATCTTGTATAGTTCTATCTGGGTTCTCATTGTGCTGAGCGAGCTTTTGGCGGCTGACTCCCGGGCTTTTGCAGTATGACCCTGCAGTGTGGGGAAAATGAATGCGGCAAGGATGCCAAGGATTGCCACGACCAAAATAACTTCAATAAGTGTAAAAGCCTTTCTTTTCATTCCTCATTTCTGAAAAAATAGAAGTCATGAAAGATATAGCTCTTATCGGTCATTATGAAGGGGTACTCTGCGAGGAAATTGTGTTTTTGGGACAATACGGCCATTGAAAAATCCGCTTCTTGAGAGAAAAAATGCTTGACAGACTCTGCCTGGACCTATAATATGCCAACGCATCCACAGGGTGATGTAACGTGGAGGAGAGGTAAAAAGTCTTCATTTTAAAGGAGTAGACTATGGAAAAGAAAAGGAGTTGTGTGTGGGTGAGATTTTCGAGAATCTTATGGGCTGTTATGGCAATTGTGCTGTGTGCCGCACCGTGTGTGCGCGCTGATGTGACCATTCCAGCCGGTGAACCGTGTGATATCGACTATCCGGTAAGCGGCTCTCTCTGGGTATACGGTATAGTGAACCTTCTTCCCGGCGCCGATATTGAGTGGTTTGTGTATGCTACTGACACCAGCGTACTAAATATCAAAGGGGGTACTGTCGGGTGGTGGATAGATGTTGCCCCGGGTGCCACGGTGACAGTCTATGGTACGGATTTCAAGGTCAATGGCGAGCCAGTGTCTGAGGGGAGCATGTCTATAAATGGTACGTTGACGGTTCTGTATGAGAATGCGACGGATCCAGTCAGCCTGGGATTTGATTGTCATCCTGGGGCAACCGTTACACTCGCGGCCCCGGCTATCGCAGTCAACATTGATATCAAGCCGGGCAGCGACCCGAACCCGATCAACCCAGGCTCTAATGGGCTCATTCCGGTCGCCATCCTAACGACCCTTGACTTCGATGCGGCAGATGTGGACCCGACTACCGTGACGCTTGCCGGGGTGGAGGTAGCGGTTCGTGGAAAAGCTGAGAAGTTGATGGCCCGCTTGGAGGATGTAGACGGAGACGGTGACGATGACCTCCTGTTGCAGGTAGAAACTCAAAGCGAGGGCACGCTCTGGGAAAGCGGCCCAGTCACCCTGACCGGAAAAACATATGATGGGGACGACATAAAGGGCACAGATGAAGTCATAATCGTGCCGCCGGTGAAATAAAGGCCACTGTCAGGCTTTGCGCATAAGAATTGTTAAAATGCGTATTGATTCGTACCAGTTCGGCCAGATTGTTGTTGATGGGACAGGCTACAGCAGCGACATAATAATCCTCGGTGACACCGTCCAATCCAATTGGTGGCGAAAGCAAGGACACTTGTTATCTCCTGAGGATATTCAGTCTATCATTGCAGCAAAGCCATCGACACTGGTAGTCGGTTGCGGGGCATCGGGCCTGATGAAGGTCGCGGAAGAAACCCGTCAGGTTCTCAACGAAAACAATATCCAGTTGGAAGCCCTTGATACTGGCAAAGCCGTTCAGCGGTTCAACGAGTTGACGCAGGCTGGCGAAAACGTCGCTGCCGCTTTGCACCTGACCTGCTAACTGCATATCCGTTTTGAAACGACCGCTGCCAAAAAGTAGCAGACCAACGCTATCAGTGTTAAGGCAGTAAAGCCGATAGAGATGGCTAAGAAGGTGCCCAAAACAGCCCCACTTACGGAAGCGAATCCATTGACGCCCCAGGCCCAGGGGACAAGCGGCCGGCTGTGCGCGTGAATTTGCTTTAGCCCGGTGGGAAAAGGCATCCCCATAAAAAACGCCAGGGGTGCTGTGATTGCCAGTCCCAGCAGAATCCTAATCGGCCGCGAAAAGCCCACCAGCCAATCAAATGAGAACATCAGCACAATTATTTCAGCTATGCCTATAATGATGACAGCCAGCACTGCCGTCCAGATTAAACGTGACCCGTTACTCGTGACTCGTGATTTGTGAAGCGGGAGACGAGAGACGAGAGACGAGAGACGCTGTGAGGCCAAAGAGCCGCAGCCGGAAAAGAACAAAAAGCCCAGCAGAGTAACGGCCACACCAAAAACCGGATGACCTATCAACAGCGTCATTTTCTGAATGAAGCCCATCTCAAGAAACATATATGCAAAACCGAGCAGCAGAAAGTAAACAAGCGCCGGCAACTTCCGAGACCTGACCGCTCTGACAGGCTTCGCGACAAACAGCGGCACCAAAATTAACAGCGCACTTGCACATATGGCCTGCAGCAGTGTCGCCACCAACACAAGATAACCCCACTCAGAAAATGGCAGCCATTGCCGCCCCATAGTGCGAATCATGTGCGGCAGAGTTTTCCACTTGAAAAAATCAAAAAAGTAAGGCCTATCATCAGTGGCGGGGCGGATGTTGTACGCGTAATTGCGGTAGAACATCTCATATTCCGGTGACAGAATCTGCTGGGCACTGTTGTAGTAGATGGGGCCTTCCTCAAGTAGATGGAAGTGATTTGCTTCTTCGGCACTGATACCCGGCACGTGCACAAGGTCAAAAGAGTTCTCTTGTGCGAACGCGCGGGCATTTGCAACCTGGGATTTTGAGAAAGGCTCGGGTGATACCACAATCGTGGCGACATCGAGGCTTCGAATCATAATAATGTGTTCGGCTGGCTCGGTAACGCCGCGTCTTCGCAGCGCTTCGGTTACGGTAGCGAACATCTTCAGGTTGTCTCTGGCCGGCGCCTTCAACATTCGGGTAATACTGAACACACCCCTCGGCTGCAATCGCGCAAGGGCCTGCTCTATGGCCTCGATAGTATAGAGATGACTTTCGTTGAAGGCTCCGACGCCTGCTGCCGAGGCGCTGTACGAGTCGAGCAATGAGATACTGATTATGTCAAACTGCTGTCGGGCTGTTTGCAGAAAGCTTCGGCCTTCCGCGACGACAATCTCAACATCATCTCTCTTGTACAAACCTGACGTAAATTCTTCGAACTGATTACGCATCAGGTCCACCACCTGCGGATTCATCTCTACCGCGGTGACTTTGCGGGCGCGCAACGTGAGGGCCTGAATAACATCTGAGCCGCCGCCGGCACCGATGATACATACCTCCGGCTCGTTCAGCAATTGATAGGCAAGAGCCGAGCTTGCCTGCTCGTAGAAATTCGGGTCGTGCGGACCTTCGAGGTTGTTGACGACCGAAGTGCCATCGGCATCACTGATAATCAATATCTGCCGAGGCAGTTGGCCTTGATAGGCAATGCTCAGACCCGCCGTAGGAATGTGGATTGACGGTGCCTGCAGGCAGTCCACTCGGCCCAACGGACTGTAACGGACCGCCAGATTCTCGGCCTGCGGCAGCGCACCGTAGTAGGACAGGGCCTTGTGCTGGGAAATATTAATCTCAAGTTGGAGTGGTCCTGCACGGCTAAAGGCCAGAAGGCAAATTACGCCGCAGATTAGAGTCACGCCGGCCCGGCGCCAGGACACCGTAAAGGCCAGAATAAGTGCCGCAAGAAAAGCAAGCCCGCTGACCACTAACAGAAGCTGCTCCGGAGAACGTCCGTACATCAGCCCGACAGCCGCCACAACCCCCAGGCCGGAGCCCGTCATATTATAAAAGTACAAACGATGCGCTTTGTCCGCACAGATGGTGAAGGCCAGTGCGACGCAGGCGCCGGCACCGAAAAATGGAATGAAAAACAAAAGGTAGTACCCGAAAAGATATAGTATCTGCCGCCTGTCCCATATCAACTGCAGCTCATCGAACGGCACTTTTTGACTTACGTAAAAGGCAAACGGCACCGCTAAACCAAATCCAAGAGCGAGGCCCCACAGACTCTTGCCGCAGTGTTTTGTCAAAAATCTTGAGCCGATGCAAACAAGCGTCCCGCCGGCCCCGAAGCCTAACAGTGCAGTGCTTATAACAAGGTACGAGAAATGGTGATAATGCCCGATGGACAACGCCCGCACCAGAACAAGTTCCAGCCCGAGTGCCGCCGCCGATATGAGAAAAATGGCGATGGGGATTACTGTCATTTCCTGATTTGTTACTTGCTCTTGCTTACACGTCCGGTCATAGGAACGAATCGCACGCCCATAAGGCGTTTGCTTTTGACCTTGCCTTTATCGTCTTTGGTCACCAGCACCAGCCATTGGCTGCCGTAGGGACTTCCCCGCGGCAAAATCATTCTCCCGCCGGGTTTTAGCTGTTCAACCAGCGGCGGCGGTACAAACCCCGCAGCACATGTCACTATAATCGCGTCGAACGGCCCTTTCTCCTCCCAGCCGTAATAGCCGTCACCAGCCTTGACGAATACGTTGTGGTATCCCAGTTTTTTCAGGCGCTCTTTAGCGCTCTTTGCGAGCTTTTCAAGAATTTCGATTGTATAAACCTCTCGCGCAATCTCAGCGCAAACCGCCGCCTGGTATCCTGACCCTGTCCCCACTTCCAGGACCCTGGAGTTCGGGTCCAGTTTCAACACCTCGGTCATATAGGCCACAATAAACGGCTGACTTATCGTTTGCCCCAGACCTATTGGAAGCGGATGGTCGGCGTAAGCCCTTCCCAAATCACTCCGCCTAACGAATGCGTGCCGCGGCACGGTATTCATTGCCGTGATGACATTCGCATCTTCGATGTCCGGGGCCCAGCGTGGGTGTTCGATGTGAACTCTGACTAATTGCGCTCGCTCTTCCACCCGTTCACCGAAAGCCGGATGATTATGGTCCGGCCGACGAACCTCTACTTCATTCGCATCTTTTTGTTCTTGCTTGCCGGCACGCCGGGACTCATTTGCATCTGCCTTCTTATTCTCCGAAGCAAACGTAAGGCCCGGCCTCGCTGATTTCTTAAGCGCAAAAATACCTAAAGCCAATATAAGAAGCGCTAACAGAGCCAAAGTGACGTATGTCCGTTTTCTGACTGTTCCACGATAATCTGTAGTCATCTTACTAGATCTTTCTCACCTTTTAGGATTTGAAGTCCTATGGTTCCACTGCTGCCAACAATTCATATCATATTCTACCATATCTGTAGGCAGCTACTGTTTGATTTCTTCTGAATCTCGCTTTTTCTTCGGTTCTTATGGTTCGATTGGCGTCTGCTCAAGTTCAGCAAGAAGAGCCGGATGTAATCTGTAGTGAATAAAGCTTTTCTGTTCACCAGTCTTCAACCCAATACACGATTTCTTTTCTCTTCTCACTTATTGATACGCCGTAGCTATAACCGTGATTCCAAGAGGGGTTTTCACCGCCCAAGTAATCTTGAGCATCAAGGACAATGATGGTGAAATCGTCCGGCCAGTCTAGAAATTCCGGCCATCCGTTATCTTTGCTCCTGCCCAGAAGATAAGATGTTGCTGGCAACGCATTGTCCCCTCGACGTTTGTGGTCCCACGTACCGCCTCCTCCATAGGCAACTTTCTTCTTTGAGTCAAATTCAGCGAGTAGCACGTTTATCTCTTCCTCCGGGACGCAGAGTTTCAGTTGGAACCACGCAGCTCCTTGAAGAAATCCCGGGAAAAAAGATAGGTGCGTATTGTTTGAGTCACTCGGTAGTGTTTCGGGGAAATGCTTTATTAAAGTAGGATTGTGCCATAGCTCATTCTTAATCTTATGATACATTGACACTTTTGTAACAACTTTCGGTGGCCCAGTAACTGAATAAACGTAGACGCATACGCCAAGAAAGATTATTGAAATCAAAATGCCAGCTATAGCTCGTTTCTTACCTTTTGGCCACGTAGACTGTTGCTTAATCCTTAGCAGGGCGATTATGCCTGTTAATAAAGAGAGAATCCAAGATAATACTGCGAATATTGGCAAAACGCTAAATAAATGATTTAGCTCAAAAGCCAGAAATAGCAGAAAAAATAGTGTACACCCTAACAGGGCAAAACCAAGAGAAGCGATCGGAAGATAGCTCGCCTTGCGTTTGCCGGCGCCCACCCCAGTATCTTTTGATTTCATCTGACTAACCTTTGGCTATTTTCTGAATTTCTGCTCAAACCAACGCACGCCCTTGATTCCGAGTCAGCTTAGCGACAGCCTGATTCCCAAATTATAGCCCCATCCAATGAATTGTCGATTCTATTTTCCGGCCCAAGCCTGTGATTTCTTCAGATGAAAGCATCGCTTGGCGTTAATCTCACGGATATAAGGGCTCAAAATTTTGCAAAAAATCCCCTTGCATGGCCGATAACACCCCTTATAATTGTACTTGCAAGATACGCGAAATACGATATACGCGATACGCACAACGCAATACGAGTATGCGGGTGTAGCTCAGTGGTAGAGCGTCACGTTGCCAACGTGAATGTCGTGAGTTCAAATCTCATCACCCGCTTTTGTGTAAATAGTATCGGCGAGTTACCGGCTAAATGGTAGTTGGGCATTGGTCGCCGATATGTTTAAGTCCCGGACCGTAATGGTGCTGGATTGGAAATTACGAAAACCTGGCTAAGGGAAGGACCCCAAAGCAATAAATGGCGTTGGGGTGCTGTAAACCGTTTCCCTGATGCCTTTTTTGTTTATCATTACGGAGCCGCAGAGACGCAATCTATTTAGGAGCAGCGTAAATGGCTGAAGAGCAGGAATACACAATATTGAAAAACACAGTGACAATCGAAGAAGCCGGCCCTTGCAAGAAAAAGGTCGTTGTCGAGATACCGGAAGAGACGGTAAAGAACGCGACCGATGCTCAGTATGAGACCTTGCGCAAAGAAGCATTGGTGCCGGGCTTTCGAAAGGGCCGGGCACCACGCCGACTTCTCGAAAAAAGGTTCGGTAAAGAGGCGATAGAGCAGGTCAAATTGAAACTCCTGGCCGACGCCAGCGACTCAGCCGTAAAGGACAATGAGCTGGATGTCCTCCAGGAACCGGACATCGATTTTGAAAAGATAGAACTGCCGGACACCGGGCCTCTGAAGTTTGATTTTGAGGTCGAGGTGCGTCCTGAATTCGATTTACCGCAGCTCGAAGGTATTCCCGTGGAAAAAACCAAACTGGAAGTTACCGACGACCAGATCGACAGGGAGATAGAGCAATTGCAAAAATGGTCCGGCGTATGGGCGCCGCGCGAAGATGGCCAAGTCGAGCTTGACGACCAGATAATTGCCGATGCGGCTCTAAAGGCCGAGGACGTCGAAGAGGAGGAAAAGCTTGACAACATCGAGATATACGTAAGGCCGAACGGCTTTGTCGGGGCAATCCCCGTCGAGAAACTTGACGAGCTTCTTGTAGGCGCCAAGGCCGGGGACAACAGGCAAACAACCATCGATGTCCCGAAAACGTATTTTAGAGAGGAATATCGCGGCAAAAAGGTAGATATCCGGATTAGCATCAAAGATATCAAATGGCTCAAACCTGCTCCGTTGGATGAAGATTTCTTCAAGAAATGCGGCGCTGAAGACCAAAGCGAGCTGCGCGAAAAAGTCCGCGATAACCTCCAGGGCCGATTGGAGCAGCAGTCCAGAACCCAGATGTCCGAGCAGATTTACGGGTATCTGCTCGACAACACTGATTTCGATTTGCCTGTCGATGTCGTTGCAGACCATTCGACCTCGCTGCTGCAACGCCAGTACAGCAATCTGATGATGCGCGGACTTCCGCGTGAGCAGGTTGACCAGCAGATGGACCAGCTCCGGGCAAGCAGCGAACAGCAGGCCAAAGAGCAGCTCAAAACGTTCTTCATAATGGACAAGGTCGCCGGCAAGCTCGAGATTGATGTGACTGAAGAAGAAATCAACGGCCATATAGCTCGATTAGCCATCCAGCGGGGACAGCGTCCCGAAAGAATGAGGGAAGAGATGCTGCGCGACGGCTCACTGACACAATTTAGGCTGCAGGTGCGGGAGGAAAAGTGCATCGCCAAGCTGCTTGAGTCCGCAAAAGTAACGGAAGTCAAGCCAAAGAATAAAGCCAAAAAAACTGCGAAGACCGCCAAAAAGGAAACTAAAAAAACAGTTAAAAAGGCACCTGCCGCTGAGAAAAAGCAGCCCAAAAAAAGTAAAAAGACAGCCAAAAAACAAACCGGCAAGTAAGAATATCCGATATGCTACATAGCTTGTAGTCATTGTGCTCGTAACTGTATGCTCACTTATGAGGAACTGATAAATGTTTGTTGAAAATCACGAAAGAAAAATTGCCGGGCATCTGGAAATATACAACCAGTACGGCCAGTATCAGCGCTACCGCCAGATGAGCCTCGATGATATGCTGCTGGAGAATCGCATTGTCTTTTTGATAGGAGAAATATCGTACCAAAGGGCGGCTGAGGTCATTATGAAGCTGCTTTATCTCGACAATCTAAAACGCAGCAGCGAAATCAGCTTGTATATCAATTCCCCGGGCGGCAGTGTTGACGACACGATGGCAATTTATGATACGATATGTTTTGTCGCCTCTCCGATTGCAACCTATTGCATCGGCACGGCCCAGTCCGGAGCTGCCATAATACTTGCAGCCGGCACAAAAGGAAGACGCCATGCCTTACCGCACGCCAAAGTTATGCTCCACCAACCCTGGGGCGGCGTCAGCGGCCAGGCGGCCGATATAAAAATACAGGCCGAGGAAATATTAAAAGCCAAAACTGTGATAAACGAGATTCTTGCAAAACACACCGGCCAGCCAATTGACAAAATCGCCGCCGAGACCGAAAGGGACAGGTATATGACCGCCGAAGAGGCCCGACAGTACGGCCTTATTGACGAGGTACTCCGCGAAGAAGAGAAAGAAAAAAAGAAGGACAAAAAGTCGGACAAGAACAAGTGACGCAGTGACACCGGGGCGTGAGCTTCACATAGTGTTATAAACAAACGAGGAATAATAGGATGACGGTAAATCAGAATTTAGTACCGATTGTAATTGAGAAAAGCGGCCGGACCGAGCGCGCCTATGATATTTATTCGCGACTGCTCAAGGACAGAATCGTCTTTTTAGGTGGTGCCCTCAACGATGAAACCGCCAATTTAATTATCGCCCAGATGCTGTTCTTGAGCAACGAGGACAACAAAAACGATATTCATTTTTATATCAATTCCCCGGGCGGCTCAATCACCGCAGGCCTTGCAGTCTATGATACGATGCGGTTCTTGCGCTGCGATGTCGCAACTTATTGTGTGGGCCAGGCCGCCAGTATGGGTGCCGTGTTACTGACCGCCGGAAAGAGCGGCAAGCGATTCCTCTTGGCAAACAGCAGAATTCTTTTGCACCAGCCCCTGATTACAGGCATACTGACCGGACCCGCCACCGATTTGGATATCGAAGCCCAGGAGATACTGCGGCTGCGGGCCCGACTTTACGATATATTGGCCAGGCATACAGGCCAAACTCCTGAGAAAATAGAAAAAGACTGCGACCACAACCTCTGGCTCAACGCGGAAGAAGCAATCAATTACGGACTGGTCGACAGAATATTACAAAAAGCGCCCGAAATCGTCAGAAAGCAGGAAGAAGCAGGTGAACAGTAGTAATATGAAACTAAACATTGTGCGTCCTGCACTGTACGCCATTATGGCGGGATGTGTGCTGGGCGTCGTGGGAGGTTGCGGAAACGGTGACAGAGAAGATATAGAAAGAGCGTTGACCAACCGTATCGAGAAGTTGGAGGACAAGAAAACAGAATTACTAACCCAGCTCGAGCAAGGCAGAACAAAGAATAAGCAGTTGGAAAAGCAGATACAAGTTCTCTCCGGCCTAAGGGCCGAAGTCGACATCGAAGACCTCTACACCCTGCGAAGAATCAAAATCCACAAATACACCGGTTTCTATGACAAAGACGAGGACGGCAAAAAGGAAAAGCTGATTGTCTACGTCCAGCCAATCGACAAACAGGGCGACATAATAAAGGTGCCCGGTTCTGCGGACGTTGAGCTTTGGGATTTGAACAAAGATGCCGGCCAGGCGAAGCTCGGCCAGTGGCACGCAGGACTCGACGAGCTAAAGAAGAATTGGTTTACCACGTTGATTAAAGGTAATTACCGATTGATGTTCGATATCGCCGACAAAGTCGATGATTTTGGAGAACCGCTAACGGTCAAAGTGACCTTCACCGACTACCTGACCGGCAGGGTATTTAAGGAGCAGAGAGTAATTAAGCCGGATTAGAGCCGGCGTTTTTTTGACCAGCCCACACCACAATAGTTTCCAATTCCTTCCTCTCGTCCAATTGCCTCTTGCAGAACCAGTACTGACGTATAAAATGTCGTTATGCAGAAGCTTCTTAATAAGATAGTGTGCGGGGACTGTATAGAGGTTCTGAGCAAGGTCCGCAAGCCCTTCGCAGATTTGATATTTGCCGACCCGCCTTTCAATATCGGCTATGAATATGACAAGTACAACGATAAAGTCGAAAGCGAAAAGTATATCGCCTGGACAAAAGAGTGGATGACGGCGTGCAAAAAGGTCTTAAGACCCGCCGGGTCGTTCTACATAGCGATAGGAGATGAATATGCTGCGAATGTCAAAGTCATTGCTGATGAATTAAAGCTTTTTTTGCGCAACTGGCTCATCTGGCATTATACGTTCGGCCAGCAGATGAAAAACAAGTTTGCCCGGTCCCATACGCACATATTTTACTTTGTCAATGATGAGAAGAATTTCACTTTCAATGATTGCGCTGTTCGGGTGCCCTCAGACAGGCAGTTGATTTATAACGATAAGCGGGCCAATCCTGTTGGAAAGATGCCGGACGATGTTTGGACTGAATATCCACGTGTTTGCGGGACTTTCAAAGAGCGTGCTGGGTGGCATCCCTGCCAGATGCCGGAAAATTTGCTAAAAAGAATCATAGCAGTAAGCTCAAATCGGCGTGATTGCGTGCTCGACCCTTTCAGCGGCTCGGGAACCACGGCCGCAGCGGCGTATCAGTTGGCCAGGAATTATGTCGCCATTGAAATTTCGCAAAAGTATGTTGAAAACGCGAGAAAACGCCTGGCTGAATTGAAGAAGCAGCAGAGCAGTAATTTGTTTTTCGACTTTCGGGAGTTGAGTGAATTGAAGCGGCTGCTTTGCGATGTGGAAATTCCAGTTGAACAAATCGCCTCTGACCAAAACCTGCTGGAGCTTTTTACGAATCAATTTACTCTGCGAATGAACAATGGAAGGCAATATAAGGCGGGGGAGGTAGTGACTGCTTTGAGGGATTTGCCTGGTTGAAAAGTGCGAAGGTAAAGAATATCTTGTGGCTTTGCTGGCCGTTTGTTGCCAGTGCGTTGATGCTGACGGTGATTCAGCCGCCGATTAGCTTATCGCCTCTGGCCTGGGTGTCACTCGTCCCTTTCGTTTTGGTCTGTTCGCCCGCTGCAAAGCCGAAACCGTTAGCAATTGCCGCCTACTTGGTTTCACTATGTTACTGGCTTGGTAATCTTTATTGGGTATTTCCCATTACGATTGTGGGCTGGGCCGCGTTTTGCCTCTACACCGCGCTGCTTTGGCCGATAGTGGCCCTTTGTCTGCGCTACTGTAGAATAAAGAAGGTCCCGTTAATTCTGGCCGTGCCGGTTCTGTTCGTCGGAGCTGAGCGACTGCAGGGCCTTTTTCTGGGCGGATTTTTCTGGCGCTTTTTAGCTCATAGCCAGTACCAAAATATCACCATAATCCAGATAGCTGACATATTCGGTGCGGCCGGGCTCTCGTTTCTGATTGCGATGGTAAACGGCCTGCTGGCCGAATTAGTAATTGCCGCCGGCCGGAAAGGCATTTTGCAGGTCCGCAATTTTGTGAAAACCGCTGTCGTTTGCGGCGCGGTGCTTGCCGCCGTTTTCTATGGTCGCTGGAGGATAACTCAGGAAGATGAATTCGTCGAGGCCGGCCCCTTGGTTGCTTCATTGCAGTCGAATGTCCCGCAGGCGGTCAAAAGAACGTTCACGGCCGACGAAGAAATATTTGATGGCTTGATGAAGCAAAGTCAGGCCAGTGCCAAAACCGGCCCCGAACTTATCGTCTGGCCCGAAACCATGGTACAGGCGATTTTGAACAAAGAAGTCTGGCCGTTCTTGAAATCCCCGGAGACCGACAAAATGCTTGACAGCAGGCTCGCTGAACACTCCAGGGACAACGCCTTTGTCCTCGTAGGGGCCTATGGCGCACAGATAAAATACCCCGACGGCTCAGAACCTTATATGGCTAAGTATAACTCTGCGTTTCTCTACCGTCCGGACGGTCGGCAGGCCCGCGAACACTATCACAAAATCCATCTGGTCCCGTTCGGCGAGGTGGTGCCGTTTCGAAGAAAGCTCCCCCGGCTTTACAATTTCTTGATGAAATTTACGCCTTACAATTATGATTATTCACTCGACTATGGCACCGAATATACTGTTTTTGAGATGACGGGCAAGCAGGCTCCGGAAGAGAAGGTTTACAGATTCGGCGTAATGATTTGTTATGAGGACACCGTCCCGGCAATCGCCAGAAGATTTGCAAGAGACCAACAAGGACACAAGGGCGTTGACTGGCTCGTCAACATAAGCAACGACGGCTGGTTCGTGCGGTTCAAGAAGGGAAGGGTTTTTCCGAGCACGGAGCTGCCTCAGCACACCGCTATTTGCGTTTTCAGGGCCGTTGAGAACAGGCTCGCTGTCCTGCGCAGCGTCAATACGGGCATAAGCTGCCTTATCGATACTTTGGGACGCGTGCGCGATGGCTATATCACCGCAAGTCCGGATTTTCCACTTGCAGCTATGCAGCGCAAAGGTCTGGCTGGATGGTTTGTTGATAGATTGCCGATAGATAAAAGGGAAACCATTTTCAGCAACTACGGGCAGTGGCTGGATTTTTGTTGTGTGCTCTGCCTTGCTTTGCTCATAATAGTGCCAAATTTGAGACGATTTGTCACGGGGCGCAGGTGAAGGGTTGGTGTGTCAGGAATAACATATGAAGACCACGCTCAAGACAAATAAGGAGCAAAAGTCAAGAAGCAGGGTTTCGCGATTTGCTTTTAGGTTTTTGCTTTTGAGTTTCTGCCTTTTTGTGGGGCTGAACTGCGAGAAACCTATGCGTCGGCCCATAGAGTCGCCGGGCGAGGTTTCCCTTCGTGAGCTCGTACCCCAAGCTACCACAATTGTTCAGCAGGGTCTGGCCGACGAAAATCCATATGTGAGGAGTTACGCTATAGAAGTTGTCGGAATGACCAAGCGCATCAGATTGATGCCTCAAGTACAGCGATTGCTGGAAAATGATTCAGAGCCACGTGTCAGATTCGCTGCTGCTTTGGCGGTGGGTGATACCGAGTACCTGCTTGCTGAGAGTTCTCTGAGGCCTTTATTAAAGCACCGGGATGAGAACCTCAAAATCGCCGGCGCCTATGCGTTGAATAAGGTTGGGGCCATGGATAAGGCGGATACCTTTAATCTTTTACGCAAAGCGATAGCCGGCGACGACCAGCTGCTTAGAGCCAACGCGGCCCTGTTGCTGGGTAAGACAGGAGACAAGGAGGCGCTGAAACTGTTGTATGTCGCCTTGCAACGAAGAGATTCGGACGACAACGTCGGAATGCAGGCCGTGGAATCGATTGCGATGCTGGGAGATGACCGGATATTCACTGCAAGGTTGTGGCCTATGGTGATAAGCACTTACGCCGACGATAGAATTATGGGTATACGGGGCATGGGGACACTTGGAACGGCAAAGGCGCGAGAGGTGCTCATTACCAAGCTCGATGATGATGATGTGCTGGCGGTCCGGCTGGCCGCCGCCGAGCAGCTCGGTGTACTCGGTGATACAACCGGAGAGCACGAGGTCCTCGATGTTTTTCAGAAGAACCTGACGGCCGGCCTGAATGTGCAGGAAGCGACACACATCAACTGGTTGGTTGCACGGGCCATAGGGCAAATCGGGACGCCGCGTCTTGCCAAGTTTTTACCCCTGTTTTTGCGGAACGAGTCAAAAATCGTGCGTATTGCCGCCGCCAAGGCCGTTTTTCAGCTCACAATGAGAGAAATGCCGGATTAGACCCGGGAATTTGCCTATATCTGTATCGCTGGGTGCTTTTGGTGCCTGTTGTTTCTGGCGTATTTGGCAAAAATAGCTTGACCTTTTCGGGTCTTAAGTGTAAAATTGTATTAGATTCGGATAGCTGCGGCCGTGCATAACCGGCGGCAGCGAAGCACAGTTATTGGCAGGAGTTGATGAAAGGAGATTATTGTGAGCACACTTACCAAAATATTAATCGTTTTATTGACGCTGTCCTCCATTTTTCTCTGCGGCATTGTCGTAACTTACGTTGCCAACGCCGAGGACTACAGGAAACAAAACACAGCCTTAAAGAGGAGCTTGAGCAGGGAAAGTCAGAGTGCAAAAACTGCCAACCAGCAATTGGAGAATACCATTGCTGAAGGCGAGCGGCTGCAAACCAGGCTAAACAAACAGATTGCTGCACTGCAGACACAGATTAGCAAAGTTAAGAATGACCTTATAAACGCTAAGAGAGAAAGGGCCAAGCTAATTCAGGACTTGACCAACATGACAAGTGTCAGCCAGACCTTCGCTCAGACCGCCGGACAGCAAACCGAGCTATTTAAAAACGCTCAGGTCCAGCTAAAGGATGTCACAGCCAAACGGAACAAGTTGGAAATAGACCTTGAACAAACAATTGCCACACTGAACGAAAATCTGGCAGTAATAGCGATGCTCGAAGCCGACGTAAGGCGCTTGAAGGAAGAAAGGGCCCAGGTGCAGGGCAAGTTGGATAAGTTCTTGCGGGAGTTTGGTAAGGAGACTGCTCCCCCCAGACTGGTGACGCCGAGACCGGACAAAGCTAAACCGGTACCACCGCCCATTGCCAGGAAGATGGACTTGAAGGGATTGGTAACGACAATGGACCTGAAAAATTCGGTCGCCGAGATATCCATCGGCACGGCAGAAGGCGTCAAGAAGGGAATGAAGTTCTACGTCACACGCGGCGAGGAGTTTATTTGTGAAATTTGGATTCACTACGTTGACGCTGAAAAAGCCGTGGGCGACCTGAAACTTGTCCAGAAGCAGCCCCGCGTTGGTGATGCTGTAACTACTAATTTGTAAGCCCTTTAGCTGGACCCTGCGGGCAAGGACAGGCGATGAGTAATCAATTTGGTCTTATGAGGTCGATATATGAGCCCTAAGAGGCAAAATCCAGGCGGCAAAATTGCTGCGCCCAGCAACCTTTATACGGTCATCCTCGTCTTGGCGTTGGGCGTGGTGATTGCCACAGCAGCATTCGTGGCCTACAGGTGCTATTTTCAGTACGGAACAATCTTCAAAATTCCGTCCTAACCAGTTGACTATTGACAGTTCTGCTTTTAATATGTAAAGAAAAATAGTCAATTGGAATTTAAGAAGGGAGTCGAAAGTGCTGCTGGACACCATATTAGGCTGGTTTAGTATGGATATGGGCATCGACCTCGGTACCTGCACTACCCTGGTTTGTGTCCGTGGTAAAGGTATTGTCCTCAACGAGCCCTCCGTAGTCGCCGTTTACAAAGGCACCAATCGAGTCTTGAATGATGGTGAAGGAGTTGGCTTGGTTGCCCGTGAGATGCTCGGCAAAACGCCCGGCTCCATTACCGCAATAAGACCTTTGAAAGACGGCGTAATCAGCGATTTCGAAATCACCGAGGCAATGCTCAGCTATTTTATCCGCAAAGTGCACGGCAGGGGGGGACTTGTCCGGCCTCGAGTGGTCATTGCTGTGCCAAGCGGAATAACGGCTGTCGAACGCCGGGCCGTTATCGACAGTGCCGAACGGGCTGGCGCACGCAAGGTCTATCTCGTTGACGAGCCGATGGCGGCAGGAATTGGGGCCGGCCTGCCAATTACTGAGCCGACCGCTTCGATGATCGTCGATATCGGCGGTGGAACCAGCGAGGTTGCCGTAATGAGTTTGGCTGATATCGCCACCTGTGAGTCAATCCGCACCGGTGGCGACGATATGGATGAAGCCGTCATCAATCATCTCAAGAAAACGTATAACCTGCTGGTAGGCGAACCAAGGGCCGAAAAAGTCAAAATTCAAATCGGCTCTGCCGTTCCCCTCAAAGAGGAATTGACAATCGAGATTGCCGGAAGAGACACGATTTCCGGCCTGCCAAGGAAGATTGTTATTACCAGCGAAGAAATCCGTGAAGCCATTCGTGAGCCTATCGCTGCAATTATAGATACGGTCACGGCGACGCTGGAAAAAACCCAGCCGGAATTGGCGGCTGATTTGATCGATAATGGAATACACATTTGCGGTGGGGGGGCCCTGTTGAGGGGAATGGATACTGTACTGGCAAATGCGACCGGCCTGAATGTCCAAAGAGTCGAGGACCCACTTAGCTGCGTCGCACGTGGTACGAGTGTATATCTTGAGAATCTCGAGTTGTGGAAAGGCTCAATGGACCATGGCGAGTACGACTGGGAGTGAGCTGGCACCGTCAGTTGAAAGGTGAATCTGGTCCTGCCTCGTGTCACGTCGGATACGAATAGCGGATATGGCAAGGAAGCAAATCAGAGTCTCCATGCGAATGTTATTTACGTGCTTTATGCTCGCCGCCCTTATATTCTTCTTTACCCCGCAAAATGTCACGAATAAGTTTCAGTTTGCTTTTGCTCGCTTTTTTCGATGGCCGTTGAGTATCGGCCGAAGCATTTCACTCTCCCTGCCGGCGCAGCAGCCTGTGACCGGCTTTGTCAGCCGTAGAAAATACAACCAGCTCCAAAACCATCTTGCCAACGTTATAGAACAGCTGAATCTGGAACATAAGCGAGTTGAACAGCTATCGGGGATACGCACAAGATTGCCGCTCGAGGGTGCAGGGCTCGTACCGGCACAGGTAATCAGGGCCTCCACCGGCGGTTCAGAGAGCGGATTTATCATTAATCGCGGCATAAGCGACGGTCTCGCCAAGGGACAGTTCGTCTTGGCTGACAACAGTATCATAGGGACTATCTGTGACGTTGGCGGCAGGGAAGCCTATGTCAGGTTATTTACACACCCCGCCTCCAGAATAGAAGTAGTGATTGCAAGACTCGATATTGACAGAGTAATGGCCGGTGATGCCGGCAATTCCGCGAAGATTCCAATGGTGCCTGTCGAACATAAGATTAAGGTTGGTGATAAGGTCTTTGCCCGCAGCAAGCCCGGTTTGCTCGATGCACCCATAATTATAGGAACGGTGGCTGAATGCAAAAAAGACGACCAAAAGCCCTTGCTGTGGGATATAACGATTAAGCCCGCCTGTGACATCGAAAGGCTGGAAAACGTGGCCGTGATTATAACGAATCCTTAGAGAGTGGTTGAGGATAAAACGTGCGATGGCTTCGGTTTGCACTTTTGCTCTGTCTGGCTATGGTGCTGCAGGCCGGCGTGTTAGCGCGTCTGAATATCAAGCCGGATTTATTGTTAATCCTTTTGGTGTTCTTCGCTGTCTATTCTGATACCTCCGAGGCCATCATAACATCCTTTTCCATAGGCTTTGCCGCCGATATTGTTGTTATTGGCTCTGCAATGGGCCCGCAAATAATTGGCTTTGGTCTTGTCGGGACCTTGTTGGCGTGCCTGCACCGCGTTGTTGCTATTCGAAAGATGCCGTATCAGGCCGCTGCTATATTTGTAACCGGCGTGCTGGCCGGCGCCGTGGCACATTTCTTGGCGGTCCTGAAAGGTCAGCCGCCCGCGCCCAATCTTTTTGCGACATCCCTGTATTCAGCCATAGTAGGGCCGTTTTTATTTTTGCCCTCAGCCTGGTGGATGCGTATAAAGACACAGCGGTTTTAGCCGATACTAAATTAGTATCGCCTGAATCTCGAAACACGAAGCGCCGGACGCGAATACGAAGCAGATGTTCGATAAGCGATTAAAAATCTTTGTACTTCTAATTGCACTTGTTTTGCTTGTCTTCTTGCTGCGCCTGGGACAAATGCAGCTGCAGAAGGACTCCTACTACCAGGACAGAATCGCAGAGCTAAAGCTCCGGAAAGGACGCCATTGGCAGTTCAAGACTGTCAGGGGCACGATACTCGACCGCAATGGAAAGGTGTTGGCCGGCGATGAGCCGGAGTTCCAGCTTTGCATAAACTATGAGCTGAGCTGTTTTTGGGACGAGCGCGTCAGGCGAGCGAAGCTGCTTCGAGTCGCTGAGAAGGCGGACGCCGGCGTTGCGTTATCCGACGTGCAAAAAGAGCTGGAAGCCGGGATTAGCGACTTGGAGGATATAATCGAAAAGTGTGCACGCTTCGGCCCCGAAAGCGCAGATATTGTGAACAGAATCAAAGAAATAAACGACCGGATATGGAATTTGCGCACCTTTTTGGCCTGGGTGCGGACCGGCGCCGACACAAAGATACTTCGAAAGTATGACAATAAAATAAATAGCGTCCCCCTGTCAGAGGCGATTGCAAGTTTTGAAAGCAAATTCCCGGGCCAAAACAAGCGTCTCCTGCTTATCAGCAAGGTCGAGGACATTGCGGATATGGGCAGGGCCTGTCCCTTGCTGGAGTTGAAAACCGATGACGATATCTTTACCGCGCAAATCGAGTTCTTACATACCGGCGGCGTAGAGATTCTGCCAAAGGGCCAGAGGACTTATCCCTACGGCTCGGCAGCCGCTCAGACAATAGGCTGGGTCGGCCCGGCACAAGAGCGCGACAAAAAGCTGTTCGCAAACGACCTATTGTCCAGCTATTTGGGCGGTGAAGTTTCCGGCCGCGACGGCGTCGAATATGTTTGTGAAACTATCCTTCGCGGCAGACGCGGCGAAGTTATTTACGACATTGACCGCCAGTTGATAAGCCGGACTGAGACCGAGTTCGGCAGAGACGTTTCGCTGACACTCGACATCGAGCTTCAAAAGAAAATTGAAAATTTGCTGGCCGATTGTGAGCTCAATACCAATTGCCAGGCGCCTATAGCCGCAGTTGTGGTCGAGGTTCAAACAGGTGACATTCTGGCGCTGGTTTCCACGCCGGTTTTTGATTTGAACCGTGCCAGATATGATTACGCCGCTCTTTCCCGCGACCCGAACGAGCCGCTGCGAAATCGTGCCCTATATCAACACTATCCGCCCGGCTCGGTTATAAAACCGCTGATTCTTATCGCCGGACTGGAATCCGGCAAGATTACATCTGACGAGGTCATATCCTGCCCCGCCAAGAAAGCCCCAAAAGGCTGGCCGAGTTGCTGGTTGTACAACAAATACCCTTGGACAGGCCACGATGATAAGTGGGAAAATTATGCTCGCAACGCCATCAGGGGCAGTTGCAATATTTATTTTTCCCGTCTGGCCGATAGAATCGAACCTGCGGTCCTGCAGCAATGGTTTTTCAGGTTTGGCTACGGCCGGAAAATTCCTCTCCCTCCTCATTCGTACTTTGCAAGTCTCGAACCTGCTCGCCAACCACGGGTCACGACCCACACGCTGCGGAACTTAAACCAGGTGCCCGGAATAATTTCCTCCGGAAATCCCCAGGGCACAATCCTGCCGCAGGACAGAAGAATGTTCGGCATAGGACAGGGGAATTTGCGCGTGACACCGCTCCAGGTCGCAAATGCAATGGCGGCTATCGCCCGCGGCGGATTGTACAAACATCCTCGGCTTTTTCTTGTGAATCGTGAGACGAGCATCGAGCATCGCTTGTCCGCCATAGCTTCAGCGAAGGCGGAAGCATCGAGTATCGAGGTCAACCTTGACATCTCCCCGGACACTTTGGCTGTTCTTCGGGACGGTATGAGTGCCGTCGTTAACGAACAAGGCGGAACGGCTTACAACCAATTTCAGCATAGCCGTTTTGCCCGGCAGGGCGTCAGCGTTTTCGGCAAGACCGGCTCAACGGAAAAGCCGGCCCACGCCTGGTTCGCAGGCTTTGCCGAGGACAGTTCGCGCCGTGCCATCTCCGTTGCCGTTTTGGTCGAGGGAGGCCAGCACGGCTCAAGCGACGCAGGCCCCTTGGCCCGCGACATCATCCAGTTCTGCATCGACACCCGCTATTTAGGCAATCCCCAACCACCGGAATAAAACCTGTCACCAACCCCGTGGACTTATTTGCCAGCTTCCTTTCTCGCGTAACAATCTGTACTTGTCTGCCGGCAGGACAGTCGATATACTGGATAACGGCTCTTTGAAAATACGGTACAACAGAAACCGCTATAACTCCCATGCTTCAAAGACTTTTTTCGTCAAAAGGGGCAGAGGTTTAATCCTGCGACAGGCACACTTTTGCCCCCACCGTAGAGAGCTAACAAGGCAATTATATGGAGGTTATCATGTGCAGAAGAGAAATTTTATTGTTGTTATCTGCTCCGGTCTTCATATTGGCAGTGCAAATGGGGTGTAGCCGAAAGCCGGTTATTAGCGACCCAAACATCATTCTCCCTAAATGCGCTCAGCGAATGCAAATGAAGTTTCCCCCGAGCACCCGTTTCCTTGGCTTTGCTGAAGGTACGGGTCAAGATTATTCAGCACGCCTGAAATTTGAGATAGATATAGACGACTTGGAGTTTTTTATCCGCAACTCTCCGTTTGCAGGCAAAGAGTTACGGACCGATCGAACGTATATGAGCCTATCAGCCGGCAAAAAGTGGTGGACAGCCGGCAACAACTCCAAGACATACAAATCAGGCTTTACCAGGGTTCCGAGCCGTTATTCCGAACCAATGGCTATTCTTATAGATTTGGACAAACCGGAGAAGGCCGTCATCTATTTAAAATATAGGGGGCGGCCCCTATTTCAGGATGAATAGGTTTTTCTACCGTTTTTGAAAGCCCTTAAAACCAACGAGACCGTCAGTATTACTCCAACCATGGGCAGCCACCAATGAAAACGAACCGGTTATTTCTCACACTTGCCTTAGTCAGCTTCACTCTTTCGCTGCCCATCGCCTGCTGTAGCCGACCGGCCTCAGGATAAGTTTTAGTGGTCTTCTCTCGTCCCTCCTCTGTATTCTGCCTCCCGAGCCTTGACTCCTGCTTTCATCCCTGCTTTTTCAGTTGTCTTTGCGCTAGGTGGCAATGCCACCTACTGAACTCCACCCTCCCCCCTTGTGCCCTCTATTTTTCCCTCTGTCTGACATCCAGATATCCAGATATCCTGCAACCTGATTTTCTGATATCCCGATACTCTAATAATCATCCGCTTCCCGGCACGCCCAAATATCCCAGCGTTTTCTCAAGGATTCTCGCAGCAACCGGTGCAGCGACGGTCCCTCCCGTATAGCCTTTCCCAAGTTCTACATTCGGCTTGCGGATTGAAACCAAAACCACTACCGCTGGGTCCTCCGCCGGTGCGCCAGCTACAAAAGAAGCGATATATTCACTTTCAGAATATCCTCTCTCATTGCTCTTGGCCATATTTGCAGTTCCCGTCTTGCCGAATACCTGCCATTTTTGCAGTTTTGCTTTCTTTCCCGTCCCTTCATTGACTACGCCAGCCATAGCGTCCCTGACAATCCATTCGGCCACTTCCGGCTCTACCACGAAACCAACACGCGGCGGCGGCCGTTTTAGCTTAACGATTTCGCCGTCATTATCGACGATTGCGCTGACCACGTACGGCCGCACCAGGTGACCTCCGTTTGCAAGCGTACAAAACCCGCGAACTAATTGAATCGCAGTCACGGAAATCTCCTGACCGAAAGGTATTCGCGTCACACTGTATCCTGTCCACTTCTGCGCCGGCCGCAGCAGCCCTTCAACCTCACCCGGCAAATCGACTCCGCTCTTTTCGCCGAAGCCGAAAAGCTTCAAACCTTCATACAGCTTCTTCTTGCCGAGCTTCTGTCCGATTTTGGCCATCCCTATATTGCTCGACTTGACTAAAATTTCGCGCACCGACAAATCACCGAACCTGTGGTTGCCGTACTCTCCGATTCGCCCATACCCCTTGCCGTGATAGTTCCCGTTCTCGCAGAATATCTTTTCGCTCTTGTTCACGATGCCGCCGTCCAGCGCAATTGCAGCAACAATCGGCTTCAGGATACTGCCCGGCTCGAATTGGTCCGTGGTCGCCCGATTGCGAAAACTGTTTGGGTCCGCTGACCTGATATTGTTCGGATTAAAATCAGGCAGCGAAACCATAGCTAAGAGAGCGCCGGTTTTTGGCTCCGCCACTATCGCCACAGCCGACTCGGCCTCGTAGCCTTCATATTGTTTCAAAAGTTCCGCTCGCGCAAACTGTTGAATCGTCGCGTCAAGTGTCAAAATGATTCCAACACCGTCGCGCAAACGCCCGCTTTGCTCTTTCAGAGAAATTGACCGCCGACGCGCATCGGCCAACAGTATATTCTGCCCCGGCAGACCGCCGAGTTCTTTATCGTACTTCAATTCGACCCCGGCCAAGCCTCGGTTGTCGAGGCTTGTAAAACCGACAATATGTGCAGCTAACGGCCCTGCGGGGTAATGTCTTTGCCAGTCAGATTGTACGCCGATACCGTAGATTTTGCGCGCCCTGCTGCATTCATTTGCTGTCGCGCCAACTTTAATTCTTACGAATCCCGGGTTTTTGCTCTCGTATATGAGTTTGCATATTTCGTGAGCGCCCATATTCACCATCGGGGCGAGCTTGGTGGACGTGTTCTTGGTGTCCTTTATAATTCGCGGCTCGGCAAAAATTGCCTGTATCTTATTGCTTGCCGCGAGTTTCCTGCCGTGGCAGTCAACAATCACGCCGCGCTGAGGCTTCAAAGTAACCAATTTCTGCTGCTGCTTGATGGAAATAGAGCGATAATGCTCATTCTTGAAATGCTGCAGATAAAAGCACCGTGCCAGCAGTAACAAAAATGCTGCAAGCACCAGCAGCAGAAGGACAATCGTGTTGCGAACGTTTTTTAATTTTGTAGTCGATAATGACTCGTTAGTATTGAACCGTAAGTTTCTCTCACTCTTTGTCATTATCATCACTCTGGCGCAGCCTCTTTGTCAAGATGCTCCGAAATGCTGGCGGGATTTATCAGGTTTTCCAACTGCAGTTGCTTCTGCCAAAGCTGTTGTTTCAGCCGGCTCTGCTCGGCCTCAAGAGTACACAGCTTATAGAAAGTGCGGTTGTTGGCGCTCCGCAGAGCCACCGTGAGTATCAGGACAGCCGTAAAATAAAAGATGACAAAAACAAAACAAAATCGCGACCCCATAATTCGTACATCGCTCGCATAAATCGTAGCGGTGTTTAAGTACGCGACTTGTGATATGCCTTCAGCTTCACCGAGTCGGCAACCGCAGCCGCATCCCAATAGAAAGAGAATCCTCGTCGTCCAGAGTACCAGCGTTTAGTCTGGCTATTTCCGTCCACTTAGTGGCGTCGCCAAGCTGCGCAGCGGCAATGCGCCACAGGCTGTCACCGTCCCTGACAACGTATTGTCCAGCGCCGTCCTTCGAACGACGTATTCTGCCAATGGACTTAACTTTCTCAAACATCTTTGCAGGAAAGACGCCTCCAATTCTGTTTTTATCCGCCACGGTTGCCGGTAGGGGGGGTATGACAATTTTTTGCCCTTCGTAGATTTCGTCGGCCGATTTCAGTGTCTTGCGATTAGACTGAAATATTTTGATAACATTTGCTAATCTGTTGCCCTCCTCATCGCCATAAAATATCTTCGCTATATGGCTAAGATTATCACCCGCCGCCACAACATAGACTTTCGGCAAAGTCCTTTTTCTCGTCCCGACCTTCGGCCTTTCTTTGCTTTTGGCTACAGGCTTTCTTGGACCGACTTGTTTGGCTTCGACAGTTTCCTTTTTTTCGGAAAGATTGCCTGGCAACGGCATTTCAAACCGCGTACCCGGTTTAGGTATCGGCGTCGCCTGGGCTATCCGGGGGTATTGTATTATCGGCTCATTTTGTTCTATGACCTTTCGCTCCCTGGCTGCAAGCCCGAAACCATTGTTCTGTGAATTGAACATCGTGGTGCTCAGCTCGTTGTTGTTGCTTTCTGAGCGGAATCTTGGCAGGCCGTTGATTAAGAATGCAATTATAAATATGAAGACCAAACCCAACAGTAAACCAACCTTGGCGTCAGAAGTCATAACTGAAACTCCCTTTTCTTCTGTTTTCTATTGTCTTTCAGCGATTCTCAATTTTGCGCTTCTTGCCCGCCGATTATCGGCCGTTTCCTCTCGCGATGGCGTAATCGGCTTCTTCGTTATTACCCTGTATACGCCCTCCTTTTCATTCTCCTTAAAATCGTTCTTAACTAATCTGTCCTCTAAGCTGTGGAAGCTGATGACCGCTATTCGACCATTTTTCTTTAACAGCTTCGGCGCCGCGGCAAGCAGTTTCTCCAAATTCTCCAGCTCCTTATTGACCGCGATTCGCAGTGCCTGAAAGGTCCTGGTTGCCGGGTGTATCCTGCGTTTGTGTCTTTGCCCGGGTTTGCCCAGTGCCCTGCAGACTATCGAGGCTAACTCACCTGTTGTGGTGACCGGCCGGTGCCGCACGATAAACCGTGCAATACGCCGCGATGCCCTGTCCTCGCCCAACTTATAAATCAAATCCGCTAATGATTTCTCATCTGCTTTATTGATTATATCGGCAGCGGTCGTCTTTAATCTTTTGTCAATTCTCATATCGAGAGGCATATCCCGAAGAAAACTAAGGCCCCGCTCAACGTCCGCTAAATGCGCCGAGCACAGACCCAAATCTGCCAATATAAAATCGGCTTTGTCTATACCCTGTTCGTGGAGTTCCTTGGCGATTTGCGAAAAATTCGAGTGCACCAGGATAACTTTGCAGGCGAGGTCCCTTAAAATAAATTGGGCCCTTCGGATAGCATTCTTATCAAGATCAAAACCGACGATTACTCCCGCAGGGCCCAGGTCCTGGCCGAACAGGAAACTATGACCTCCATGTCCAATGGTCGCATCGACCATCACCCCATCCGGGGGTAAGCTTATCTGTCCAGCCAACGTCTTCGCAAGAACCGGAATATGTTCTGCTGCCGAACCGTTCACTATCAAATCCGCCGACGCGGTTTTCTACCCTCCAAGTGCAATACATTCTATACACTCCAGGCCGCGCAATGTAGAATGCAGGCTTTCAACTTATTGTTACTGGTCTTTTCTGTTTTTTGAGTCTCTTAACAGCGGGCGAAAACTCAATCCTGTCAAAAGTCTCATCCAGTTTCTTGAGCCTCTTGAGCCGTTCATCAAGAACAGCTATTGATGCGGACGTCTGCTCGTCAACTGCTCTTTCACCACTAAGGCTTTTCTCTACAATCCGGCAATGATTCTCATCTGCTTCAATCATCTTGTCTTCGCTCCAAAGTCAGACTTTCCTTGCTTTGTTTTTGCAGAATAACTTGTCTGGCCTGCGACATCTGCTGTTGATATTGGCTCATATGGTCTGCGAGATACTGTTCCCAGTCCTCGCTGTTCCATAGTTCGATATGGTCTCTGACGCCGACCAGTGTAACGCGGTCTTTCAATCCTGCCCTTTTCCGTAATTTCTCATTCAGTAGCAGTCGTCCCTGCCGGTCCAACTCCACCTTGCTGGCCAGCGCAAAGCTCATTCGCTCGAATGTCACGCTCTCGTCTGGTGCCGTTGGCCTGTCGGTAGTCGAAAGGGCGATTTGCTCGAAGTATTTCTCCGGGTACAGGCAGAGTATGCCGTTTGCGCCGAGGACAAGATAGAAATTGCTGCCGTGTTCCTCGGCGTCGATTTGGTTCCTCAATTTGTTAGAGATGAGGACTCTGCTTTTTCCATCGACTGTGTGTTCGTATTCACCTGTTAATAACAACATGGTTTTCGTCCCACTTAGTTTCTCTGTATAGGGAAATTCTACCACTTTCTCCCACCAAGCAAACATAAAAAACCGCTTTTTTTAAAATTTCTGAAAAATTTTATTATAGGACTAAATCAAAAACGACTTAATCCACGCCTGCAAAAGCGCTTAGGCAAATCTGCCCCCCTATATTCAGCCGGGAAGTTTTCGCACGGCTGTCCTGTTAGGAATTGCCAAATCCAAAAGTATTTCGCCGCGCAATTTATTGCGCGGGTTCTTGCTCGCGCCACGCACCTCAGTCTAACGACTAAAGACCCGCGACCCGTGGCCCGGTTGTTTTTGGTTTTTGCACTGTAGTTTTGGACTTTGAAGCGTGAAGCGTATCTCGCTGGACAATTGTGGAAAGCGCTATTTTTTTTGAGGCAGAAAAAAAGAAGGCCACCACCGGGGAGGCGATGGCCTGCTCACAGGGACCGACCTGCCACACCCGCCAGGCGGCCCCATAGGTCAAACAAACCTATCCTGAGCTTGGAGGATTAAATATTTTATACCACACACGCCCCGCAAGGTCAAGGGAAATTTCGTAGCTCGTGAAATATATTTCGCTGCGGAAAGCTCGAAAACAGGGCAAAAATCAAGGTGAAAAATGCAAAATTACAGTGAAAAATTCAAAATTTTCGATGTCTCCGCCGCGCTCGCAATGACAGCGGCACTGCCGTTTTCGGCCTTCGGCTTCTATGCCTTGTCCACTATACCCTAAACGCTATACCCTACTTCCCCATCAGCCGGTTATCGCCAACCACTGCGGCGGGGCTGAAGGTCGGTCAAAACTGCAGCGGGTCACGGACAAAAATCCCAATTCATAAAATTTTTTTTATTCGTTTCTATATAAGGATTTAGCCAAACCCTTCGGCTGCGCTCAGGGCAGGTTTTCAGCGCAAATGCGCAAGTTCGTCCAATTATGGGGGGCCGCGTTTTTCGCACCAAAGCCTCATCCAAAAGGACAACTCGATGCAACAAGCGCCAAAGAAAAGAGATTGCTCGAACTGTTACTTTTCCCGGCTTATCGCCGACCGCCTGCACTGCGTCAAGAACTCCCCTATCGTCGACCTTGATACCGGCGAGGCCCACTGGCCGGCAGTAAAACATGATGACACCTGCGGCTGCTTTCGCTACACGGATGATAATCCCATCGAGACCGACCGTTGGCCGAGGAACGAGTTGCCCATTTATAGAGACCGCTTCGGCGACTACTGCAAAATCCCCCTCACCCAGGGCAAATTCGCAAAAGTCGACCCCGATGACTACTTATGGCTCTCACAATTCCGCTGGCACTGCAAAACAAACCCAAACGCCACCTACGCCGTCCGAACCATCACCCACGCCGGCAAATCAAAAAGAATCTTTATGCATCGCTTGATTATGAATACCCCCGCGCATCTTGTCTGTGACCACGTGAATCACGATGGATTGGATAACAGAAAGGCCAATATTCGCAACTGCACCATCAGGCAGAACAATGCCAACTCCCGCTCCGCCAAAAACGCCTCCTCAAGATACAAAGGCGTATCTTGGAACAAAACCCGCAAAAAATTCGCCGCCTATATAAAAAAAGACGGCAAACAACTAAACCTCGGCCTCTTCAACTCCGAAATCGAAGCCGCCCACGCTTATGATGCCGCCGCTCACAAGTTGCATGGAGAGTTTGCAGCGTTAAATTTCGACGCGTGAATAGTGAAGCGTATCTCGCTGGACAATTGTGGAAAGGACTATTTTTTCGAGGCAGAAAAATGCAGGCCACCGCCGGGGAGACGATGGCCTCAGGTCAAACAACCTGTTCTGAGTTCAGCCTCCAGCCATACCCAACTGGAGGCTGTCTTGGAGGATTACACATTTTATACCACACACCGCCCGCAAGGTCAAGGGAAATTTCGCATCTCGTGAAAAATATTTCGCTGCGAAAAGCTCGAAAACAAGGCAAAAATCAAGGTGAAAAACGCAAAATTGCAGTGCAAAATTGAAAATTATGGAGATTGCCACGGGCCACGAGTCACGAACCGGCCGGGAGGGCATATGATGAGGCCGCGAAGAAGTATCATGGGGAGTTTGCAAACTTAAATTTTTCGTTAAAAAAATAGTTAAAAGCGCCTTGTTTTTCAAGCTAAACAATATAGCGGCATTTCGCGCAGACCAGGCATTTTTCACAGTGCGGTTTTCTAGGAGTGCAAACGAGGGCCGTAAAATCAAGAACAGCGAGGTTAGCCTTGCGAGGTTTTCTCCCGGATGCATATATTTTAGCTATTTCTATCACATATTTATCCCTGCGTCCTTCTTTTGACGTCTTGAGGGCAAAATATCTTCTGTACAATCTTACAATATTGCTGTCAACTATCCCCTCTTTTCTGTTATAGGCTATGGATAATACTGCTCCTGCTACATAGTCCCCTACCCCCGGTAGACTCATCAATTGCGGTTTGTTTTGAGGCACGCGACATTGATACTTTTTTCTTAGTTCTCTTGCCACCAAGCGAAATGATGGGAGGCGCCAGTTTAATCCCAAAGGCTGGAGAATCCGTTGTAATTTTTTATTTCGAGAGTTTGCCATAGCTTCAATATCCGGATATTCTGTGAATATTCGTTCGTAAACTTTTTTAACTTGGTCTGCTTTCGTTCGCCTGAGCATCATTTCAGCAATCAAAACTCTGAACGGGTCAAAGGTTTCTCTCCAGGGATAGCTTCGACCATTCTTGTTAAACCATCGAAGAATCTTAGCCCTCAATATCCGTACATCTTCTATGGAAGGTATTTGCTTCGCTAATTCAACTTTCACGGATCTTCCTTAGCTCCTTAATAATGGCTCGAGCAATGCCACGGGCGAACAAAGGAGGGACAGCGTTGCCCACCTGTTTGAATTGTTCAGTTCTGGGTCCTTCAAATTTGAAGTTATCAGGGAATGATTGGCACCGGGCTGCCTCCCTGACAGTAAAAGATCTGCACTGGTTAATGCTCGGATGTATATAATAATGCCCGTCCTTAGAGATGTGAGCGGTTATTGTTGAGGATGGCCGGGTCCACCATTGAACCTTGAATCTATCAACAAATTTATCAAGGTGCTTGTGGTTCGGAATCAGGTCGGGTTCTTGCTCTATGAGATCATTTAACGTTGCCGCTCCGCTTCCGTTCCTGTGATTTTCAATAAAGAATCTATATCTTTCAAGGTCGCTCTTCATGTGCGTTCTTGCTCTATGATTTAGAACCCCGGGCGAATCCTTTCTCATTTCCCTCTGGTAATATCCAAGATTTAGACTGCAATTGTAAGGGGCAAACCAAGCATCACTCCCTTCACCGGGTTGCAATGCTGGTAAATCACTAATAGCATCATCAATAGTAAGTCGATCCTGATTTCTACTTCTTATGGCTTGTTTCTGTAACATCCTGAATATCGCCTTTATCCGCGGACTTTTGCGCTCCAGAGACTTCTTATACCCGAGGACAATCAACCTTTTTCTGGTTTGAGGGACGTGGAAATCCGCACTATCAAGAATGTAGGACCGCGGATCTTTACAGATTCGTTCCAGAGGCGGGGTTATTTCGTAAGCAGGTTCCATTGCTGAAAAGTCCTCGAGAAGCTTAACAAAGATTTCCTTCCCTTTAGCTTTTGCGCTAAAGAGGCCCGGTACATTTTCGTAAACAAAAAAGTCAGGGTGAAGGTTCTGAAGAATCTCAAGGTAATGTTTATAAAGATAATGCCGCGTATCATTCTGCATTCTTGCCAAATCTCTCGCTCTCCCGATAAGTGAATAGGGTTGACACGGTGGTCCTCCAAGAAGGACATGAAACTTTGGTGCACCATGGAATTTTTTGCTTGCCTCGATCCTCTTAAGAATTTCATCTATTCCATCTTCTCCCAGCGTCGCCTGAATAACCCGATGAGAAATTAACTCTCGCAGGTCCGGAAACCTGTCAAGAATGTCCTCCCTTCCAATTTGTCCTCTGAGATATCTACGGTATAAATAACCCTTTCCTCTCTCTTTCAGCCCATGATATACATGCCGGCTCCTTAAAGTCTCACACGGCCATTTATCCATCTCTACTTGAGCAATGACGTTAAATCCTGCTTGGCTAAACCCTTCACTCAAACCTCCACACCCAGCAAAGAGATCGATTACAAAACAGTTCCTATTCATTAACTTTGCCCTTGATCATCTTGTTCAATGATTGTAACTGTTTCCTTAATTCATCTGCTGTCCAGTTATTTTTACAGCATTTTTCAACAGTTTCACAAAGAATTTTTTTTTCTTTAACTATTGCTTTATATTCTAGGATATCAAACCATCTTGACCACGTCATACCTTCATGAAAAACCAAATTTACGGGGATTTTAGCCAGAATATACATATGCTCAAAATATCTCGTCAATTTTTCGAGAGAAGGATTTCTCTTAGTATCTACCCGTAGGTCTTTTTTAAGCCGTACGAAGGCCTCTTTTCTAGCAGATTCACTATTCAACTTCAACTTATCCACAAATTGAAGAATCTTTCCCAAATTATACCAGTTTTTAAGTCTATTTTTTTCTCCGGATGTGCTCTCTATGAATTCCTTTATCTTTTTCGCTTCTTTTTTTATGATTTCATCATCTTCATCCGCTTTTAACGTCTCTTCTAGAAGCTCTTCAAGACTCCCTCCGTTCAACTTGACTTCAATAAAATCACCTCGGTAGACTGTACCGTTTCCGTTGATGTATCGCCCTCGATATTTTCTCTTTCTTCCTCTTTTTGCCATTACATTTGCCTACCTTCCGGTTAAATAACTTGCCCACATTTCATCAAAAAGGTCTTTTGCCTTCTTAATCTCCCCGATATCGTAAGAAATCTTCTCATCTTGCCACCATTTTAAACTTACTTCTCGCACCGCTTCGTGCAACGAAATATTTATAATTATTGGCCCCAATTCTTTCGCCTTTTGTCTATTGCTCAGAACCCCTGAACTCCAGACTACATCAATTTCAGGATAGGCTCTGTTTATTAGTAGTTCCCCTTTATCATTTATCGGGACATTTCTCAAGTTTGCTTTTGGACCACCTAAAGCCTTAAATAAGATTTTCCTCAGCCACCCACCCGTTGGCGGAGGGTCTTGCTCGAAATAAAAGATGGCTGTTCTCTTATGCTCCACATCCAGAGGCTTGTATTCCAGCCGTGCTCTTAAAAGATATTTACCTTTTGAAAGGCCCAAAGCAGAAAGGTCAATTTCAGCAAATCGTAATGATTTTCTTGTTTCTGATTCTATTTTCAGCTTGTTAATACTATTTAACCAGAATTCCGCTCCACCTGCGTCCTGAATCCCGCAGCAAAGATTCACAAACACATCATTTTTCGTAGTGTTTACAACCCCTCCTTTTATTTCCATAATATCTCCTGTGTTAAATCTCTTATTCGAACCCTGATATCCCCAAGGAGAGATGTGAACTACAGGAGGTGGTTTACCATTCCCACCGTTTCCGCCCTTTTTCCTTCCTCTGCCAAGTCCTTCCAAGTGTTCATCAACAAGTTTATTAACAGTTCGTATAATCTCATCGAGGTTCATTAGCGGAGGTTTAATCTGTTTCCCCTTGGAATATTTCAATAGAAACTCCTCTGCAACAACGTCGATTTTCTTCCTTAATTTAACCCAGATTGCTTTCCGGCTCTCAAATCCTTCGTGATTAGCAAGTTCGATCTCCCACATTTCTTCATCCAGCTGCTCGTCCATCATGCAATATCCGTGTGTTCTTTGTCTTATTTCATCGGGCGTTGAAGACGGTAAATCATACCTGCATACAGCCATTCGACCTCTTTGGATGGCAATTCCCCGCAGGGATGCAGCTACTGGTTCTTCTGCCAAGACAATTTTCAATTTTCTTATTCTGCCATGTCCTTTATCAATTGAAATCCTTTCTCCAACAGTTTTGTCTTTCACCTTCGGGAATTGTGGTAGATCAATTTTTTCTAATTCTGTTTTGCCCCCTTGCGTTATTCTTACCTCAATATCAATCCCGTAATTTCTTATCAGCTCCCACCAAGACTCTGAAAGCTGCTTCGCTAAATATCCATTGATTATTTCCTCTACAAGCTCCTCTTTCACGCCGAGAATCCATATTCTTGTTCCAATGTGGTTGAGTCTTGACTTTGACGGGAAAAAATCATTGATTAACTTCAGTGACCCGTCAGCTTTCTTAACCCACCCGGCATCCCTTTTATCTGGTGTATCGCTTTCCTGCCAGTAGCCAACATTTGTTCTAATTGAATATCTATATTTCTCAGTATCAGAATTAATCGATTCCGTTAGAATCCTGTTAGTCGATGAAAAGAACAAGTATAAAGTTTTTCCCTGACCCCAACGTCCGATACCGCCCTGATAGTCTCCTTTTGTGGTAACCCAATGTGAATGAAACGCCTTCCACCTTTGATCGTTCATTCCAACGGTTCCAAAATCTTCAAACATTAATACATTTTTATGACCATCCAACTCCTTGAAGAACTCATACACCATCTTAAAGCCGGTGCCTTTCTTTCTGTGTATTCTGGCTTCCCAAGAGTTTTGCATCGAATCTTTGGCAATGCCTCTAATCTTGTCCTCGTATTGTCTCGAGATTATTTCATCAAGATTGCTCAGATCAGCCTTCACCTCTCTCATTGGATACCTCCCTTCTATACTTCAAAATTTATCAGCCACAGCCGATTTTCCCCTTATCTAATTATGCTACCAAAAACCACACTTTCCGCCAAGCAATTCCGTCGCTCGTGTCTCGTATCTCGTGAAGCGTGATTCAGTATTTAGTTATTTCGATGAAGTTCTCCGCTCTTGGGTGTAGGCGTTCTTTCACCCCACAAAATACCCCAAATCCAAATTCCCGTCAACCCAATTTCCTCTCCTCCACTCACCACTCACTACTCACTACTCACCACTCACTATTCTCTTATGCGTGAATTTTTTCTCGCCACTGGAATAGTCCGCCACAACCTGTCCGTTGCCCAAAAGCTTGTATTTATAAATCACGAGCCCTTCAAGTCCCACCGGCCCGCGGGCGTGTATCTTATTCGTGCTTATACCCACCTCGGCCCCAAGGCCATAGCGAAAGCCATCACTAAACCGCGTGCTGCAGTTCCAAAACACATTCGCAGAATCCACCACATCCATCCAGTTGGAAAACGTTTGGAACACTTTGCCTGCCTCAAAAGACCCAAACGCCAAAGCCGGCAAGCTGGCTGCCTGTCGTACCTGTCAGACTCAGTTGCTCAGCTTATCCAGCCAGCCGTGCCGTAGTTTTATTTGATTTGACCCGATGTGTCAAAAAAATGATGCCCCTTATCCGCGAATTTCGCACCTTGCCTTCGACTGCAATCATGGGTCCGGCATCCAGCCCCTGAACCGCGTCGCTTAAATTACGAGCGTCACCACAGAAAAGATGAGATGCCATTGTCAGTAGGTGATTGTGACGCGGCCGAGATATCTCCTAAACGGTATCACGATAGTGAAGACTTCTTTCTTGTCCTCCTTCCAGCGCATATAACAGAGCTGCTGACCCCTGAAATCTCCATCGCGGTCAAAGAATTCACATCGAACGCAGTTGCGCGTCAGGGCCTCGACCGCCAGCCGCCGAGACACCGAATCAGCGGACGATTTCCACAACCTGTTCAGCTCATCCTGCGTGGCCGGGTACTTCTGCGATGCCCTGCACAGGATGCGGATGATTTCGTTGTCCCTGTCCAATTCCATTGCCTCGACACTGAAAAACTCTCCATAGGCACTGGCATCAACTTTCAAATCCTGTATCTTAAACGGCCTCGCCTTCTCGATGAGGCGCCTGGCGATGTCACGATACGGAACAAAAAAAGACGATACACCTATCGCCGCACACAAAACCACCGCCAGAACGGCTGCAAGTCTCAGCTTGTACCTCCAGTCCGGCGGCTGCGCCGGACCGATTGTCTCGGCCCTTACCGTTCGCTGCTCAACCGCCGTTGTCGCGTCGGGCTTGATGCCATAAAGCGTCTGGATTTCATGGCCCGGAATATACTCCACGCTGCGGAGCGTGGACATCAGTTTCATGCATTCTTCGGGCGAATAATTCTTCAGGAAGTCGTTCAGACACTTGACCACCCGCACATCCGCGGACTCTTCCCCAGGCCGTATCTCAACAGGCTCGGTATCCGCCAGAAAACTAAAACGTCCTGCGTCAAGAGCCGTATCAAACTTGAGCCCGGCCGCCTTTGCCTGTTTTACAAAAGCGTTGATAATATTCTCATCATCGGCTGAAAATAACGGCCCTTCCAAAAGGCCGTCCAGGTAAAATGTGCCTTCTATTCTGCGGCTATCCATGGCCAATCTCCATACCCTAACTCGCCAACTTTGCCCGCGGCGGTCCACTTATCCAGTGATTCGTGCCAAATAGGTGTCGATGAATTAATCTTGCCTTCCTTAGCAAGCCGTTTGACCATCTCAATAGAGAAAGGACCTACCGTGGTGTCTCGTTCCTGATAATACCAACCGTCGCTTATTGTCTCGGCCTGCTTAGGACCTTTTTGCAGTGTTCCATCACAGTGTTTGCAAATAATCCGGCCGTCAACAACACGAACCTGCTCAAGTCCTTCTATCTTCCTGCCGCAGCTTGTGCACTCTTGCACCGCCATGCTGTCGACAAATGGGGCGATAACAAACGGCTTACTACATTTCGAGCATTTGGCCTTTTTGCCTTTGTGTTCCTCAGGCACCTTAAACCTGGCCTGACAATGTGGACACTGTGTTTTCATGCTTGTGCTTTTTTTCTCCGGTTCAATGCGAGCCGCCTGCTCAGAAAGCCCCTGACCATTGTCAAGTATCGCCTGTATGTTGGCTTGTTCCAGTAAAGGTCCCACGTGTCGAGTGTCAATGTCCAGCTCCTGGTCATGGGCATCCAGCCGTACCTGCGTATATTTGCGCAGTTGCTCAGTCTTGAGGCGCTCCTGACGCAATTGCTCACGCAAACGCCTTTGCTCCATTTCAACATGGGCTTCTTTCTCCTTGGCTTCTTTTAGATTCGAGACCACCAGCACCAGAATTAATGCAAGTATGTGAAAGAAAAAACCAATAAAGAACCAGCCGATAGCACTGCGACCTTTGTTGTGCGCTATGACGGCACAGATAATTCCAAAAATAGCCAAAATCACAAGACCCATACACTACTCCTGGTTACTAATTCAAGCTCAGCCAGTTGCGCATCATCTCTCATTGTGTGATCATGGGAAATACCGACACGACTACCAAGTTATGCGCGATATGCATCAACATACTCGGATAGAGACTCCTGCTTTTCCACTTCACCCACCCTAATAACAACCCAAGCAGAAAAATATAAGGTGCGATCAGTGCCGAAAGGTGAAGTGCCGTAAAAAGAGCAGAAGTCAGCAAGATTGCCCGCCAAGGCTTCAACACCGTATGCAGCCAGTGCTGAATCAGGCCCCGGAAAGCAATTTCCTCTGTAATGCCCGGTATCAGACAAAGCAACACAAAAATGGCAGCACCGCTCAAGCCGCTCTCATGTAGCCACACGTCTGACGAATCTTCCCCTCCCAACAAATAGATAATAAACCACCGGTACCCATAATTGACCACCAGCAGCAAGACCAAAATCAAAAAACCAACCAACACTTCGGCCGTTAAAAAACGAAATTGCTTGAGTTGTACGACCAACGAACGCCAAAATATTACTTCAAAGACAACAGTGGTAAGCAGGATGCATATAGTGCCGAAAATCAGAGCGTTGACCTTCTGCTGTCCTTCATACAACGCATAATGCAGAACCAAGACAACAAATATGACAACTGCGTAAGTCCAGAACACCCGCCAGACATTCGGCACCTTCTGCCGTATTAACTCGCCTTCCGTTAAAGGACGCGGAGGAACAGGTGGAATCACTTCGGATATAGGCCGATAAGGTGTCGCACATACCGTGCAAAAATAGAATGCATAATTCAATGGACTACCGCAATACGAACAGCGCTCATATCTCGCAATCGGGTCCGATTGGTCGGCACTTATATCGCCCACGCTTCCTGTTTCCTTGCCGCATTTGCTTTCTTTTGCTGATGACATACTTGCGTTATAACCAAACCTTGCTGGCCTTCCTCCTCGTTTCCCTCATTTCCAACACGCATTCTCCGACGCCCGGATGCACCTTTCACGCCACAAAATAGCGGCAAAGAAGGGAAAAGTCAACCCCGTTAGAACTTTTTCTCTCAAAAAATGCTCCGCAATCCCCGCCAAATTTCTTTTCAAGAATCTGTGAAATCTGTGGCCAATTACCACTTCAGCTTCTTGTGCGTGAATTTTTTGCCGTTTTGCCCGGCGTAGTCGGCTACAATCTGGCCGGAGCCCAGCAGCTTCCATTTATAAATCACAAGTCCTTCAAGTCCCACCGGCCCGCGGGCGTGAATCTTATTCGTGCTTATCCCCACCTCGGCCCCGAGCCCGTAGCGGAAGCCGTCACTAAACCGCGTGCTGCAATTCCAGAACACATTCGCAGAATCAACCAAATCCATAAACCTGTCAGCCTTTTGTTTATCCTCGGTGACAATAGCGTCCGTGTGATTGGACCCGTACTTGTTTATATGCTCAATCGCCTCATCCAGACCGCCCACGACTTTTATCGAAAGGACGAGGTCTAAATATTCCGTTGACCAATCCTTTTCCGTTGCCGATTTCATATCAATTATTGATTTTGTTTTCTCACACCCGCGAAGCTCAACGTTCTTTGCTTCCAAAGCACTTTTAACTTTCGGCAGAAAATCTTTTGCTATTTTCTCATCAACCAGCAGAGTCTCAGCCGCGTTGCACGCCGCCACGTATTGGCACTTGGAATCGACGACGATATTCACCGCCATCTCCAAATCGGCATCGCCATCGACGTAGACGTGGCATATCCCTTCGGCGTGTCCCAGCACGGGTATGTTGGTGTTGTCCATAATATAGCGGACAAACTCATTCGAGCCGCGGGGGATAATCAGGTCAATACATTCATCCAGCGCCAGCATCTTTGCCACATCCTCGCGTGTCTCTAAAAGCTGAATCCAGCCTCCCGGCAGCCCTGCCTTCTTGGTCGCTTCGGCGATAGTCTCCGCCAGAATCCTGTTCGTATGCTGCGCTTCGCTCCCGCCTTTTAGCAGCACGGCGTTGCCGCTCTTTAGGCAGAGCGTTGAGATTTGCACAAGTGCGTCCGGCCGGGATTCAAAGATAACCCCGATAACACCGATTGGGCAACTGACTTTGTAAAGCTCAAGGCCCTTGTCAAGTTCGGCGGCGCTGAGCGTTTTGCCCACGGGGTCATCGAGTTTGACCAGGCTCTCAATGCCGGCACAAACATCGGCTATTTTGCCCTGGTCAAACTTGAGGCGTTTGAGCAAAGGCGCAGCCAGATTGTTCTTCTCGGCGCCGGCCAGGTCTTTTTCGTTGGCCGAGACGATTTCGGCGCTGCGGGCCTTGAGGGCCTTGGCGATTTCGGCCAACGCCTTGTCTTTTACCTCGCTTTTGACCACAGCCAGCCGAATCGATGCCGCCTTGGCTGCCGCGGCTATTTCTGCAATAATCACTGTTATTTCCTCATTACTATATACAATTGACCACGGATTTTTTATAATAACCGGCGAATTGCCGAATTATAAGTAATCGACTGCGAATAATCAAATTCTATCGCGGGTGTAGCTTAGCGGTAAAGCACCAGCCTTCCAAGCTGGCTATGTGGGTTCGACTCCCATCACCCGCTTTTTTAAGAGCATTAAAATCAAGTAGTTGTAGTTACAACAATACAAAACCTTCTGCGATGTGATAACTATTTACAAGGAGGTGTAAAATGCAAAAGGGATTAATCGGGCTTGTGGTTGCCGGTGTTGTTCTTGGCTTCGGTTACTTACTTTACTGCGTGTTTCTTAGCGGCTCGAGTGCCGGGCAATTTTCAATATTCGAACAGGATGTCAAAAGCGCCGGCGTTGGGCGACTTGAGGCAACCATAGCCAAGAATGCGAAATGGTCGACTCCTGTAACAGTGCATCTTGAGCCGGATATGAATCCGATTGCTTTTAATATCGCGGCCAAGATAGCCAAGGCCCGCGGCACTCGTAAAGAAGCGAGATACGAGACTCGACTCACGCTGGGGGAGAAACTTATCTGGGAGAAAGAGCTACGGCTGGTTAAAAAAAGAGAAAGCAAAAAAGGCAAAAAGAAAACGATTAGTATTGGAGGGTTCAGCCATTCCAGTACAGGGCTGAAGACCTTTTCAGTGGCCGAGGCCGGGGACTATAAATTTGACGTTGAGACGAAAGGCGGTAAGCTGGTGGTGGCTGAGCTGGCGCTGAAGGTTCGAAAGAATGTTATAGTGCCGAGAAAAGCAATCTTCATACCCGGCCTGGCCATGTTTGTAATTGGGGTGGCAGGGCTTGTAGTCCTGAGCAGGAAACGTTAGGGAATTTCACGATGTTTTTACGGCTATTGTGAAATTGACCGATGATTTTTGCGAAGAACACCTTGGCGAATACTACGAGCAGCTTGCTAACCATATGGCTATAAAAATCTGTCAGAAGGGCTCGCCTATTAATGTTAAACAAGGTAGGCCGAAAAGCTGGGCAAGCGGAATTATTCACGCCTTGGGTTGGGTAAATTTTCTGCACGATCCGAGTATAGAACCTTACATGGGTTCAGCTGAACTTGCTAAAGGTTTTGGGGTCTCGCAGGGAACAATGACCAGTAAATCAAAGATTATCCGTGATGTGTTGGATATTGTCCCAATGGATACGGGCGGGCGCCTGCTTGTTTGGAAGGTTGAAGTTAATGGATTTGTAATGGACATGCGAGTTGCTCCGCGTGAGTTCCAGGAAGCAGCTTATTCGAAAGGGTTGATACCTTATATTCCAGATGAAGAAGCCAACTGCGAGCCAAAATCCAATGAAGAAACAAAAGTCATCCAATTTGCAACTGTACAAAACAAGGTCTCTGGCGCAAGCGCTGCCAAAAAGCCAGAGAATGATAGCCCGACACTTTTCTAAGGCTTTACAAAAAGGTTGATGCATATAAGCCGTACCACATTTGCAAAGCTACCTATGTTTTCGAGCAAGATTGCTAAAGTGATTGGATCATATGAGTTGAAGCATAGTCAAAAATTGCCGAAAAAGGGGACCTCGTCGCATTCTTTAAATAAGCATCCCAATACACCATAATTATTTGTTACCTGGTTATTTTCCAACGAATGAGCCCCAAAAACCAAACGGACATTGAAAATGTTTACTTTTTTTGCAAATTTCTTAAGTCTCTGATATTGCCAATCTTACGACTTTGTGTTTTTTGTGATTTTATGAGCTATTTGGCTTTTGGGTTGTAGTCGAGTTGTACGGATCTGAACGCGAAAAGGAGGTCATTACGCCTCCTCGACCACTTTCCATTTCAGCATTTTGGCTATTTCAAACAGAGGTTCCTTCAAGTCGCCGTACACAGTCACCCGGTGCCATCCGTAATGATCCCATTGAGTGAAGAGCTTCTC
>Ga0114922_10000263_pt1 | contig 50566 bp, 70 predicted proteins | sample AartaG_FD_100975 | JGI IMG/M metagenome (GOLD analysis project Ga0114922, IMG submission 100975) | Deep subsurface microbial communities from Aarhus Bay to uncover new lineages of life (NeLLi) - Aarhus_00045 metaG | ecosystem: Environmental > Aquatic > Marine > Oceanic > Sediment | place... | reverse complement strand
CTGAACCTGAGACTTAAACTGCTGATAAAGGTCAAGGTCCAGGGCCTGGGCTGCGTCTGCTCCGCCAAGAATTTGGCCGGACGCCTTAACCCAATCATTGATTCCCCAACTAAACTGAGGACGGCTTCCCGACTGATAACGAGTTGTCTTTGCCATTGTCAGCCAGTCATCAGCGGCTCCCGCAAATGTAGTCCCACCATACCAACCAGTCGATGCGGCGGGAGTAGAACCATCACCGGTATCAATAGGCATTAACGTAATCTTCTTCCCAAGAAAATCAACATTGACAATAGTCAGAGAAACATAACTCTCAGACGCATCGACATTACGAGTTTGCGAAGTATCCATCGTAGACCCATCCTGCAAGACACCAGCACTGTCGGCTACGACATCAATTCGCATACCCTTACGGAAATTAGCAATTCGGCCATAGGCTTCGTCAATCGTAATATCCAAATAGGTAGTCCATGTCGCATTATGTCCAACGGTCTTAACCCTTCCAAGTACCTGATTCTGGTAAGTCGAACTATTTGTTACACTATGACTGAAGAAACTCGAAGCCTCATAAATAGCTTTCAGCTTTGCAACGGCCTTCATATCCCGGGCAACCTTCTTAATCTGGGTTGCATTCAACATATCCATCGTCTTCCATGTTGCCGGAATGCTAAAGTTACCTACGATCTTATGCAACACCAATTCCCGCTTCAAATCACCGGTATGTGGCGACTCTTTGGCATTCGGGAACACGCTCAAATTCGTAGCCGCCGTACCTTGGAGCAACGTATTAACCTGATTCCCGGAAACCGTGTGCATACCCGGACCCATGGGATCACCTGATTCCATCAGACCCGCAACACCTGTCTCGTACAGATGTATAACCTTAAAACCTCTTCCAACACCTTCCTGACTCTTAACCCCCATCGCAGTTGATTTGATCTTATCGAAGACCGGGGCAATCTGAGGCCCTATCTCCGTAATCATCATCGGCAACTCTTCTCTAACTAAGTTGTCAAGTACACTAACGGCAGACGCCATTTGAATATCTCCTAAAAACTATATACACGTTTCTTGTTCTATTGGCACTAAAACCAATACGTATATAGCAAAAAGGACTGCCCAATCCAAGCTATTTCCCACGTCTCGCAACTTTAACAGCCGCTTGGAGATATCGCTTAACAATATTCTCCTCACCACCATCCTGAGTCGAAGAAATTCGCTTAATTGGTTCGTCGGCTTGGACATCTAACGGAATTCCTTGTCCTGGTCCCAGGCCCAAAACTATGGGTTGCTGGCCCGGCTTATTCGGGATACCAAGCTTAGTCAATTGCGACCGCACCCTCTGTACGCTTGCAGCAACCATCTCGGCCCCATACGGCATTCCATCTTGAATCTTCCTAAGAACATCCTCAGCTACCATATCCTTAACAGCGGTAAGAACCTCATCTTTGTTCTCACCTACTATCATTTTACCAATTATCTCATCTTTGTCAACCGCTATATCCGATATTTCTCGTAATTCTTTTTGAGCATCCGCAACATGCCTCTTATTAGAATGCTCCAAAATAGCCTTAACCTCCGCAGGGGAAACACCTAATGCCTCTGTTAGAGCCTCTGTGGATATTTTACCGTCTGCGGCTTTTGCTGGTTTTTTTTCATCCTCGTTAAGAAATTGAAGAAACTCATCAGGATTCACCCCAATCAGGGATGACAATTCCCGGACATCAGACTCTTTGGGGTCTCCGTCGCCGGAAAGACTCTCGATCAATGCCCCGATTCTGGTCCCATTCTCTGCTGCTTTCTTGATATCGGCGGCTTCCTGGAAGCGAGCATCCGCCCCCCCAGCCTTGGATGCCAGTGTTTTAAGCTCCTCCAGTGATACCTGCCGGTCTTCCCCATCTACTTTAATTGTATGGGTTCCTTCCTTTTTCGAGGATGAATTATCGTCCTTATTAGCTCCATTGTTATCACCCCCACCGCCACCTGCGGAGGAATTATCCGATCCCCCACTTGCGTTGGAATCGTTAGCATTTCCCGCACCATCATCTCCGTCAAATATCATACATAAAGGCGTGTGAAAACCAAATAGTTTGAATAATTTGTCCATTTTCTATCCTTTCAATTTGAATTAAAATTCTGCCCCTGGTTCTATTGGACCGGGACCCTGCGGAGGAGCCATTAATTCCAACTCCGCTGCTTCATCGGGTTGTTCCATCTCATCAGGCATGGCCCCAAGACCGACAAGATGTTCCTCATAGTGTTCAACAAACTTATCTTGAACAACAACCTTGGCTGCATAAAATTCTGGACGAGCCATAAATTCGTCAAGAACCTGTTTGTGAATCATGTGCATGTCACGGGCACTGACAATTACTTTACCGGGGGTTTCTCCGTCCCCAAACAAAATAATATTTTCAAGCATTGCTCGGCGGTGATTTTGCCACGCCTGTTCGTTTCCAACGGGGAGATCAAGCCCCTGTTTCCTAACCTTAAAACTATATTCATCGAGAGTAATTACCCCGTCTTTGAGGGCCTCTTTGAGTTCCATTTTCTGTTGTTCTTTTGAAACCGGTACTTCCGACGCCACGTTAACAATGACCTCATCCGGCGATGGGATCGAATTTTCACCAAGACTAATCTGACCGGTTTCAGTGTCAAGAATAATTCCAGCCAGTGAATCATCAAGGCATGTCATATCAATAACTTTACCAGACCGCCAAAGGTCTCCACAAACTCCCAACATCGCCCTATAGATTCCAGCTATGGCAGTGGCCGTATTCTTGGCCGTAGGAGATAAAGGCACACCAGAGGTCTCATACAATAACCCTAACCCGGATGCCGAATCAACTCGCCCCGGAGCCTCCCCCCTCATCATTTCCCCGGGCTGATTGGCTATTTTATCCGCGAGATTAACGGCCATCATAACGGCGTCAATCTGTGGTTTTTGCATCTTAGAAGGTTGAATATTAAATGGCTTATCATTACTCGCCGTGTAATCCTGTTCATATCGAATATACTTAATACCATCCCGACCCCGTTGAGCTTCCGGTGGGGTTCCCATTGTAGTGGGCCACATCATAAGACCATACAGGTCAAAATCAGCCACGGATTGAAAGACACTACTCAAAGCATATTCCGTCTCAGTATTCAAAGGAATCAACTGGTCTACAAAAGACCGACCCCAAAATCCACCCACCGTAACATCTCGTACAATTCTTACCGGCATGTGATATTTACTGAGGCTATGATCTTGTCGATAAAGCTGGGTAAACTTATCCGTTCCTATAAATACTAAATACTCTCCCAAATACCCATCTGGTGTTTCCAACCACACCTCCGTCAATTGGGTTACATCCATGTGAGTTTTATCTTTCTTGGTCCCCCGCCCAGGCCATTGTGTTTCGACCTGACTATTGGAATCCCGAATAAAGAATCCACTGTTTGTATAGGTCATTGATGCCGACCCATGAAATTTAGATGTAACATCGGCGGGCAAATCCCCAACTGGAACCTTGAAATCATCTATGCCCTTGTATGCTTTTGAGCCCCGTCCCGGTGTTATAGATAAATTCTTCACCCAATCCATAGGTACAAATCGAGTCCTAATTAAACCTCTAACCTCCGCAGGGGAGGAAATATCCACTGGAATTGGAATCAACTCCCAGGGCATAATGGTATCAATACCGATACTATCTTCCCCCTCTACCCACAATCCCAACCCAACTGTTCCATATTGCAAAAGAGGGGGGAATAAGTTAAGTCCAAGTTGGGCGACTTTATCCTGTGGAAATGCTGACTCCAAAACTACCTGTGCCGTACTTGCTTTTCTCAGGCCATCGAGACTGACCCCTTTCCGCGAGACAGCCGGGGCAAGATTAATCGAAAGTAACCGGCCAAGCTGGGCCTGATACTTCGATAAAATCTCCTCATACTTGAATTTCAGGACCCCCGATTCATCCATATAAGAAACATTCAGAGACCCCTTCCCATAATCAAGGGCTGTAAAATTCCGCAGTCCCCGCATATAGTAATGATTAATTAACCAATTAACCGCAACGGGGTTCCGTCTTGATTTTCCCGCAGCGACAAGATAGCTGAAAATATTTTCCGTCTGTTTCTTATTCCCCGGTGTATCTTCCGGCAAGGAAAACTTATATGACATAATTATGGAACCTTAACATCAATAGAAAATTGAGCATTCTTTTCTTCCTTGGAATTCAAAGGCTTCTGTTTTGCCTTTTTCCCCGAAATCCCCTGCAAATCCCTCTGCGGAGGTTTTGAAGCAGCTAATAGTGCTCGGGCGGCATCCGATCCCCCATCCCGGTGTGAAATCATTACCATCAACTGCTTATTGGTCTCCATCAATCGATCGGCCATCCTTTTTACCGTGCCGAACGCTATTACCAGGCTGTAAAGAAACAGTACCAATAAACCAATTAAAACGATAAGCCACAGGGATGTCAGATTCATATAAAGACCTTTCCTTTCATTATCTTTATCTTACCACAAATCCAGCTTTTGTCAACCCCCTATTCCTCCGCAGCGTCAACATTCATTATTTTCCTTTCATTTTTTGTTGTATTCGCTTTATACAAAGAAACACTTCATACAAGAGAAAGGGAACCATAATAACAGCAAACAGTTTCATTTCTCCTCCAGTTCTTGTTTAATCCATTCTTTGACTTCATTAGCAACCTGCCCGTCTGCAAGCCGCAACTTACTATTTACCTGTTCTAATGCTGCACGCCAATAATACTCTGCTATTTCACAGTGATTAGAATCTATAAACCTGTGAGGACCTGAATTTTCACTCCAACATTTCTTAAACGCTTTCATCATTCCTCCTAACCTATTATGTTTTTTTTCCCCCTGCGGAGTTTCCGGTCTCGGGGATTGACTTTCCGGTTTCGTGCGTTTTGACTCATAACATTAATCATCTCATCCGTAATTTGTGCCGTGGGAACCCCCGACAAAATAGGTTGCCCTTGTGCTCCCGGTTTATTTTCCATGATTCGCTTTAAGAGATTCGATCTCGGGGTCTCCGGTCGATACTGCCCCCCACGAGATTTAACCACAAACTGAGACATCGAAACCGTATCAATGACATCATCATGGGGAAGCAATGCGAGGTCGGGGGTAAAATCAGTGGTCTGAGAATACAAGTCGGTATATGGCCATACATGGGCAAGATGGGCTGGGTACTTAATCCGACCCGGGGCAAATCTCCATTCAAGTCCCGCTATCCGTTGGGCTTTAGAAACTCGGGCGGGATATGTAATTGGAAAGACTTTAATTCTCCAGGGATTAGGGGTTTGAATAGCGGCTTCATCAATATATTCCTGTACGGCCTCCGCAAAGGCAATTTGAATACTGGTTGCCTCTATACCCAAAACCCGGGGACGCCACGCCACGCCCTTCTCATAAATCATCCTCTCAAGAGTGGCATCCTTAGCCCTGCCTTCCCATACATCCAGTATCCACATTGTATTGTAGGTATCGTATCCGAGAACAACAATACAGGAAAAATCATTGTATTGCCCCATTCCAGAAGCGTAATCAAACAGGAGAATCCTAAACATAGGGGCAACATGGTCCTTGAATGGTTTTTCAAACTCCTTATACGTCCTGTGTTGTCCTGGCTTATCTATTCGCTCATTCCAGTGAATAAGCCCCGTATGATTTAAGGGGTTATTCCAATCAAATTCATCATCAACAGAATATTCATTTTTACGCGGGTCTACAACAAATATCTTCTCCTGGTCACTAATGGGATCATTACAGTATTCACTTGCAAAAGCAGATGGCCCTATCTCTTTCTTTCGAGCATCCAGAAAATCCTTCGGCCACTTCTCCGGCCACAATAAATGAACCGTGCCGTCGCTCTCCGTGGCAATCCCCCGCAAAACTTTTCGGTTCCAATTATCAAACCGCTTGTCGTCCCCCTGTGTAGCATGATGCAAAAAAGAACGCCTACTTATCAACGTCCCGATCCAAAAAATCGAGGACCCTTTCTCAAGCATAGGAATAACTTGCTTGAACAAAATACCTTCAAATTTCTCAATAAGTATTTGAGCGGCGGCTTGAGACGGAGAATCAGGATCATATTCGGGGTCATCCAAAATAAACAACCTCGGACGCCCCCCTCTCTTTTTCCCCATCACACTCATCCCACGAATAATCGCCCCATTATTCAAATGTAAATGATGATGGTTCCAAATCGCACGTCCACGCTTCGGTCGCATTTCCCCAAAATCCTGCAAGATCATTTTATTCTGGGTCAACTGTTGCATCAATATATCAAACCGATCCTCAACCATTTTATCAGTCGAGAAACTGGTTGTAAGATCATAATTCGGTCTCGTCAAAGCAAGAAGTAATGGAATCTCCGAAACAAGCACAGTGGACTTTGCATATCCTCGTGGAGCCGCCCACGCATTACGAGCATACTGCCCCAGCGAATGTACCATGTCGTGATGAAACTCCGGGCTCTCCTCAAATCCATTTTTATAAAAAGCCGCGTCCTCACCCCCAAGATAAATTCTACGAAAAAAGTCCCAAGCCAGTACCAACTTCTTCGGCGTAGACTGGTCACATAACACCGCAAGCCTCGCCTGACATTGACCCTCCGCAGTTAAGGATTCATAATCCTGACATAGTGGATACAGGGGATATGGTCGCTCAATAATCATCCGTTATATGACATCTTTCCACCAAATCTATCCAATAACTTATCATGGAACTCTTGCCCGGATTCTGCTATGACACATGGTTCAGAACTACATGCTGTCCCTTTCCCATCAAGACCAAGACCTACCCAAGCATCTCCCCAAGCAAATTCCTTTGTGCCTGTTACGATAAAAGGCCGCCCTACTGTGCATACACAGACCTTACCACGAAGGTCCTCACTCTTTTCTGGTAATCTCATCTTACAACCCTTTCATTTCTATTGGTTTTTTAATTTTAGGTTTGTCGTAGTATATGATAAAAGTTGGTTTTTTTGCTATCCGTGCCTTGTCTATCGTGTCCTTCGTCCCCCGTGACTTCCCATCCCAAAAAGCCAAGACCATATCACAGGCATCCACAATTTGCTGATTCCTCCTGAATCCCGCCGACCTCCCAAATTTATTCCAGTCGGGTAAAAATCTTTTAATTGGTATCTGCCAATTTTCTGCATATCGTTCCCCGAGAGAGTCGGCTCCTTTCGCCCCCCCAGAAATAATAACACCAACTTCTTGAAAATCTTCTACACGAAAGAAGTTCATTACATCTTCTAATTTTTCATAGCCGTCAAAATCTCTTCCGCCTACGATTGCAAGTTTCATTTTATCCTCCATTCTTTTCCATTTCAAGAATATATGGCAAGGTCCAGATCACACCGAAGAATGCAAACGTAATGGAAGTCGAAGCCGTCCAATCCGTATTGCCAATATTCGACCCCATAACAATTTTCAGAGCCGGATAAATAGTATCCAAGAATCCCGGAGCAATAAGAGTCTTATAAACCATCGCCGGAAGTCGCTCTCTCTTCGGCATATTCCAAGTCGTAGTAGACGGGACCATATTCGGCGAAGCACAAATAAGATTCAAGTACATCGACACCACAGCCTCATTGAACCCATTCGACATGATGTGCTCTTTGAGCATAGACAATCCTATTTCCTCCGCAGGGTTAATTACTGGAACCCGTGTATCATTACCATTTTCATCCGTATGATACATTACAGCCCCTTTGTTTTCCTCCGCAGGTGGATTAAATTCTCTTGCACTATCCAAAAGTGTTTTACTTGGTTTCAAAATATCGGGTTCAATTCCCTGCGGAGGACTCGGAGATTCCGGGGAAGAGTGATTGGTCACAGTCTGGTTTTCTGGATTTGATGCAGGGGGTGTCGGCGGATTCGGTTGTGCAAGGCGTTCCGCCGTCTTCTGGTTGAGAGTCTCCAGGTCCACCATCTCCTTCGGCGTCGGCACATCCCCCGAGTGGATTGTCGTTTCCCTCTGCGGAGTCGATTCCTTGGCTCTCGGGCCTATTGCTTGTTCGATTGGGTTCTGCTTTTTCTTCGACATTTTCTGCTTCTCCTATTTGAGTGGATTCTATTTTTTTTGTTGGGTTCATTGCCGCCATAATTCGCTTGGCATGAAAAGTTTGACTACCTCCCCCGGGAAGAGGACGTGATTGTGACATATTCGCTATGAGCCCCGAAGCTTCCCCAGCTTCTTTCATTAGTTCCCGAAGATGTTTGATGGCCCGGAGCTTAACATTCAGGTTATTATCTTGCTTTGCCATCTTAAGAGTTTCCGTAATCTCCAAGGTAGGGGACCAACCCATGTGCTTGAACACATTGGCAATCAACGACGGATCATTGAAAGACAAAAGGACATTGGTTATTTCATCCGGGGACATTTCTTTACTGAGTGGGTTCATCTTGGTTCCTCTATTCGCATCCAATGAGTGACTGTAAATCCTTTGGCGGAACCCATAGCCCATCCGTCATCACCAATCCAGGATAAGGTATAAAATGCATCTCCATTCGCATAAACACCAAATACAAGTGCTTTCTCATGTTTCTTAGGCATTGCTTCAAAACAGTTTATCCATTTCATTTTTTCTTTTTTCCTTTCTTTGGGGTTCCTCTATATGATGCGAACTTGCGGAGTAGCGAAGGGTCTTTCCCTGCGGAGGCCGCCATTTCTGCGAGGGTTTCAGGTCTCATGGCTTCGTCAATAATTTCATCTGTAACTTCTGTGAGACATCCCGAATCACGGATATGTTTGTTGTTCTTTGCAGTGGAGCCGGGGAAAATAAATCCGGGGCTTCCGGGCTTAGTTAGGATATACATCAATCTATTGAAAGTTGGCAAAGAAAAAAAAGATTCATCCCCGGAATAAATAGGATTTATCCGTAGGGCTTTAAGGTAAAGAAATGCAGTTCTCCTGGAAATTCCAAAGGTCTGACAGAGATGATCGATCTCAGCCAACTCGCCCGAGCCAAAATTAAAAGTTTTTGGTAGATTAAAATCCAACTTCTTCCTTTCCTATAAAATCATTCTACCATAAATCCATTTTTTGTCAAGAGATTTTTTCAGCGATAGCTGTAATTACATGGACGGTTACGGCATTCCCCAAACAACAATAACGCCGTGTATCCGATATTGCCACACAGTTGCCTTTTATATCAATTCCTTTTTCTGTCCATCCATCGGGGAATCCTTGGAGTCGTTCACTTTCGGTTGGGGTGAGTCGGCGGATTTTAGTTTCTTTGGAGTATGTTGCAACATAAGTGCCATTCCTTTGAGACCCATATCCTCTTTTTGTAAGACAAACCGCTGGATGCGTTTTACCCATTCCGAATCCATTGATAGGAAATATTTGGGGTCTACTTGTTCCTCTAAGATGTCCGATAATGAACACCCGTTCTCTGTTTTGGGGGACGCCGAAGTTTTTACTGTTAAGCACTTGCCATTGCAGGTCATACCCAAGTTCATCCAGCGTATTGAGGATAGTTCCAAAGACTTTCCCTTTATCGTGAGATAGCAACCCTTTAACGTTTTCAAGAAATAAAAGGCGTGGCTGTTTTTCCTGTGCAGCCCGAGCGATTTCAAAAAAGAGTGCACCTCTTGTATCCGAGAAGCCCTTTCTTTTTCCCGCGATGGAGAAGGATTGGCACGGGAATCCTCCACAAAGTAATTCAAAATCTGGCACATCTGACCATGTAATATTTGAAACATCTCCGTACTCCTTGTGGTTGGGGAAGTGAGACTTGTAGATTTGTGTGGCATATTTGTCAATTTCGGAGAAACCAATACAGGATTCTGATTGCTTCTTGTATTTGTTGCTCTGATCGCAGGTGCTGTTTCGTTTGGCAAAAGCAGTTTTGATTCCAAGCTCAAATCCTCCAATCCCACTAAACATTGAAAAATATTTCATTTTAATTCCTTCCTCTGCGGAGGTTAAAGTCTGTCCTCAATTAATTGACGGAGAACTTCTGTGGGAATGTTCTCGGGGTGGAGATTATAAGTTAATTTCTCATTTCGATATAAGGTAATACGACTACATTCACCATTGGAGTCAACTTCTACTTTAAGCTGGTCCCCAAATGTTACGACGGGTTTATTGGGAACAAGCATAAATATATATTCATGGGTCGATTGATATCTGGCAGTCACTACTACTCTTGTAGAATTATGACTAAATACCTCGACTACAATTACTTTTCGAGTACCCATCATCTTCCTCCGCAGAGTTATTTTATTGTTCAAGCCAATCAGGTCGGTTTTCTTTTATCCATTCTTGTACATTGATTGTTTCGGTTTTCACGATTTCACAAGCCCAACTTGTATAACCATCCAAGACGACGGTTGCGAATTCCACAGCAGCTTTTTGCATCTCGTCTGTACGAGCCGTTCCATCACCTTCCGGGTTACTATGCTCTTCGTCCAAAGTCTCCAGCATACTATCCAACGCATTGATTGCTAAGGATTTTGCACTTGGCAGTTCCATCCGGGCATACCCGCGGACTGTTAGAATCTCAGGTAAATTGTTTATATCGTCCATGCCGTCCAAGGCAGCTTCTATTGCGACGTCCATTTCGGTGTGCGTTAGATGTTCACAGCCTTCCGCATCCCATAATATTATTTTTCTTTTTTTACTCATTCTATTCTCCTTTCAGGGCTATCTCGTGAAATCCCTGTTTTAGTATTATTATTTTCCTGTCTTTTTCGGCGAGGACTTCTTTCACAAGCTCTGCCGGTGGCGTGCCAAGGGGCCCATGCTTCTCAATAGCAATTTCAGATAAATCAAGCTCATTGACTACATCTTCAAGCATGTTTGTCAGTCTGGCGTTCTTGGCTTTGAGGTCAGCGTCCGTCTTATAATCCTGTTTGACTTGGGCGGCTTCGTCCAGGACTTCCCCGATTAGATTGCAGAGTTGTTCGTTCTCGGCTTGGAAATGTTTTAGCTTCTTACCAAGAGTGCAAGAGCAACCGCCCTCGCCGACTGGCTTTTGACGACTGGCATTACACCAAATATCATGATAGTATGTTGCCTTGCCTTTGGTATATTGTTCATATTTTTCCTTTAACTCTCTCTTCTCGACTGTCAGGCAGCCGATGTCATATAGAAGCTGACCAATTATTCTGCGACATCTTCTACTATCATCACCTTCGTTTTTACAGACTTTCCTAAATCCATTAATTTCTTCTTGGGGTATTCTGGGTGTTCCCGCATTACACATCGATCTGTTCCTTTCAATAATTCAATCCTTTATTTTCTCTTTTATTTATAACCATATTATAGCATATTTGAAATCCAAAATCAAGTCAATTCTGCGGAGAAATATTTTTTATTTTAGGGGTTGGCACAAGGGACAAATGTGATATAATAGAGGTAATGAAGGTACAGGGCAAACAAAACGACATTATATTTTCAGACCTCCGCAGAGTAAGGTCGCCTTGGGAATGCCCTTGGCGGCCTCTCTTTTTATGGGTTTATAGAGGGGGGGAGCCAGTTTACTGCCCTGTTCTCTTCGGCTCCCCCTCTCTTTATTGAAAGGATAGAATAGTGAGTAAGGAAGAGAAGAAGAAAGCTAAATCGCCGAAAGAGATTGCAGATAGTTATTTGCAGTGTTTTGGAACGATTAAGACCAACGATGATCTTGGGGGGAAGCAGAAATTGGTTTCCTGGCGGGATGAGTTTTACGTATGGGATAATGGGGTTTATAGCGTTGCATCGGATATAGATGCTGAATTATCGGGATTTATTAGTAGTATCGGAATGCTTTCAACCCCCGATTTAGTTAAATTGGTAAAACATAACCTTAATATTCCCACATACTTAATGAAAGCCCGGGTATTAAATACATGGCTTACGGAGACAGACAAGGACACAATACAGGTTCCGATTCGAGCAATTACGATGGAAAATGGCATTGTTTTGTTTGATGAAGTTTCTGAACTCAGCTTTACAAAAGCCACACCGGACTTCTTTTCCGTAGTCAAACTACCCTATGGCTATAAACCACAAGCTGAATGCCCAAGATGGATACAGTTTCTTGCGGAGGTTACCAGGGGCGATAAGGCTACGGAGAGGCTATTGCAGCAGTGGGCCGGGTATTTGCTACTGCCAACGAATGAGTATCAGAGTTTTTTACTGTGTATAGGAGATGCGGGGACAGGGAAGGGCACGTATGCTCACATGATTAAGAAGATGCTGGGGGAGACTAATTGTTGTGCGGTTCCGATTCGGAGGTTTAGTGATAGATTTTCAATGAGTATTTCGTATGGGAAGATGGTTAATATTGCGGGGGATGCCGAGGAAGAAATTACTCCGCAGGCGGAGGGGTTGATTAAGGAGTGGACCGGGGAAGACCTTATGACGTATGAACGGAAGTATCTGCCCCCCTTCACGGCCAGTCCAACGGCGAAGCTAATGATTTCGGCCAATTCGTTCCCTGCATTTACGGATAAGTCGAATGGGACGTGGCGACGGTTGAAGTTGGCGTTCTTTGACAGGGAAAATCCCGAGTATATGGATATTAAGTTGAAGGGGAAGTTGGAGGCCGAGTTACCTGGTATCTTTAATTGGGCGGTCCGCGGGCTCCAGGACTTAACCAAACAGGGGATATTTGTTACGCCTAAGCATAGTAATACGATGTGGGGCGAGTTTAAGGCCGCTGCTAACCCCGCTGGTGTGTTCCTGACGGAGAATTATGTGTTTAAGCTAAACTCCGTAGGAGGGGTTGCAACCCAGACCATATACACGACATACAGGAACTGGTGTAGGGCGAAGGGATATAACCCGTTGTCGGATCGTAATTTTAGTCGAGAGCTAAAACGAGTCTTCAAAACAGCGAAGAGAACTCGATACCAAAAAGGAAAAAAGCGATATTGGGCGTATGCTGGAGTGCAATTGGCTGTCCACGCTGATATTATAAATCTTTAGTTTTAGACTTAAAAGCCACATTTCCATATGTGTCCCAAACCAATGGGACAAGAAAATCGCCATTTCTGGCGTAATAATCCACAAAATCAGGGGGTGTCCCATACGTCCCATAGCTCCTTATTCCTCCCCCCCTTATATATATTTTTCTTTCCTTTAGGAAGAAGAAAGGGCTATGGGACGTATGGGACATATGGGACACAAATAGTTGGGTTATAGGGGTTGTAGGGGTTATAGTAGTTGTATAGACGCCTTGCCTACACTATGTATATTTGGGTCAAAATCAGTTGTAGGGATTGTAGAGGTTATGAGGAGCAGTCGGGGCATGAAGTCAAGAGAAACCACGGGGATTTTTGAAAATTTTTTGGGGATCGGATATCCCATTGAAACCGTGGGGATTAGGTTTTCACCCTATTGTTACCCAAGGGAATTTTGGTAACGAGCATTGGGGATTCCTCCGCAGAGTTGGGGTAGGTACTGCGTGAAATGCCGCTTGGAAGCCTGAATCGGATTAATGCGGGTGAGACCTTTGATCTAACAATAACAAAATCCCGCAGGGGGCCGAGGGGGGGTCGCTCCTGGGCTACGTCCGATAACATCCAATCAATTCCCACCTCCGCAGTATGGATTATTGGACTGCCACCTCCGCAGGTGGATAACTGGGGAAGGAATACCGATTAAGGCGTGGTGATTATTGGACTTAGCGAATGGACACTTGGTGAATCAGACTATGGTTATCGGACTATAACTGTCAATTCATGACGGTATTGATCCAATTCTGCGGAGGTATAAAGGGGAAAGCCCGACTACTGGGTGGTGGACAGCAATCGGGCCGGGTGAAGTGATTTCCTACTGATTTAGTGGGGATTGATAAATTCCTTGAATCAGATCATATCCCCATAAATTCTACCGTTTAGAATTTCTAACTATTAGAATCACACACTACATATAGTATGCCCCCCAACCCCGGACACACCATACATAGCACATCATTCCTCGTCGTCTTCCACAAGTTCTACCAGTTCAGTATCAGGCATCCCTGGATCAAGTGCGAATGATTCACACGCATCAACCCACGCAGCACTTTCATCTTCTCCTGAGCCGCCTAATGTAATTGTAAAGTGGTATGTCTTCATTTTATTACCCTTTCAATACGGCACTTTATTAAAGACTGATGAAATAACGATTCAGCTTGTTTTTCAGTATACCCAAAATACTGTTTATGCCGTCTTACTCCGTCGTAAATTGTACTAATTGTAACGCTGCCGTCGTGATTCTTTGTAATTGTGTAATCCATATCAAATCCTTTCATATAGTAGCACTATTGCTGCCTACGTTTGTCTGGTTTCAAACACATCGCCAACAACAAGCCCACGGCAATAAAACACTCCACAATATCCATCACTTTACCTCCAACATATCTGTCAATTTCCTACCTATTTTCATCAACCGCCTATGAATCGTCCCATCATGTTTCATCAGCAATTGTGCAATTTCAATAGTAGAATACCCGTGCTTATAATACAGGTGAAACAACATACGTTCATCTATCGGCAACAAATTCGCCACATTACAATACAACTGAATCAAGTCCCTGCAATCCAACCTATCCAGCGATCCCATCGCCGACAGCCTTGTTACTCGTGAACCTTTCATTCCTACCTCCGCAGATTATCTCTCACTTATAAACTACATAAGTCCTTGCCCTTGCTATCTGGCAGGGTGTTGTAGGGTTTAATCCATACAAACAGCCCATATAAGGGCAATGATCCACCCGATTCCTGTCCAACCAAGTAACAGGTTAAGCATAAATATACCACCTGCATTTTTCTTCTTATTAAGACAGCCTACAAGTGCTGGTAGAAAATATACCACCAAAAATATTATAGCTGCAATTAAACTCATTTCACTTTCCTTCCATTGAGTGTTCGTAAATCTTCTTCACTTGCTCAAGAAACTCCTCTTGAGAATAAACCATTTTCATTCGATTGCACATTGCACAACAAGCCACAACATTATCTTTCTTATATCCTTTAGAATTATCTACACGGTCAATGCCGCTATAAATATAAACTCCGTTTGACCTACGATGTGGATTAAATATATTACTTGGCTTTACACCACAATAATAGCAATTCTGCTTTGTTAGCCTTTGAAATTTCTTTTTAGATAGCCTAAAACTATATCCACGTTGTTTTGCTCCTAATTTATATTGAGAATATAAAGCATTAAAAGCCGCTACTGTTGGTGATAATTGAATTGCATCTATCCGGCCACACCCGCAAGACTTTGATCGGCCAGCCCGTAATTGAGTACCGTTTATATTTCTGATTACTCCACAATCACATCGACACTTCCAAAATGATTTATGGTGGCTATCATTAAAAGCATAATCCAACACAAACCATCTTCCAAATCTTTTTCCTTTCAAATCTATCCGTTGTGTTCTTTTGTGGGAACAACCACAAGTCTTAGTGTGGCCATTACGTATATCACAATTAACTACAACTGTAGTTTTTCCGCAATCACAAAGGCATTTCCAATACCATCCATGTTTCTTATGATTGTGAGCAGGCTCTAACACCCTCAACATACCAAACCTCTGCCCTGTCAAATCAATTCGCTTGCCCATATTCATATCCTCTCATTTATAAACTATATAAGTCCATCCTATACCTACTCTGCGGAGGTACAGGACGGCCTTGTAAGCTCTATACTGATTGTTCGGCCTCTACAATGGCAGCACTGGCTGTATTTGTTTGTTGATAAAGCAAGGCACCTTCGAGCCAATCCCCAAAAATTGTTTCTTCGTTTGATGAAATATGGGCGTCAACCAATGCACGGATAATTTCTTCGGCTGTTAGCACATATTTTGCTTTGAACAGATAAGGATTCTTCCGTTTAAGGATTTTTAAGAGCTCCAAGTTATCGAGACTTTTTATGCGTTTTTGATGAAAAGACCCAATATTCCGCTCAACGTATTGTGACACGTTTTTTATATTCAGCTTTTTCATACATTACTATCCTACAATGACACCTTTTGCAGTGCATCCTCTGCCATTTTGCAGTATTCCATATTATTATCAATTCCAACATACTTCCGACCGAGCTGCTTTGACGCAATGGCCGTCGTTCCAGACCCCAAGAACGGGTCTAAAACTACATCGCCTTTCTTTGTAAAAAGTTTGATAAACCACGTGGGCAAATCCATAGGAAAAGCAGCACTATGATTCTTGTTTGCACACTCAGTAGCCAAGTGAAGGACATTACTCGGATACGCTTTGTCTCTTCCAATCCAGTTGGAGATATTTTTCCCAAATCCACTCCCGACCTTTGATTCGTCCCGACGTTTGTCAGTATCACTAAGATTCCGAAGGCGTGTCTTAGCCCAGCCTCCCATCGGAACCATCACCGCCTCCTGATACATATTGAACTTCTTTTGTTTGTTGAATTGTAAGCACCGCTCCCAAGCATCACGAAATCTATTTGGCCATTTTCCAGGGTAGCAGTTCTTTTTGTGCCAGGCAAACTCCTCTGTCCAGAGCCAACCCTGTTCCTTCATTCTCAGAATAAGGTTGATAACATAGGTGTGCCTTTCTCCATTTTCTGCCTTCTCTTTAATGTTGAGAATGTACGTTCCAGAGGGCTTGAGGATTCGCAAGAACTCCTTTGACTTGGGCAAGAACCAGTCCACATACTTGTCAGGGTGAATTCCACCATAGGTTTTCTTGCGACGGTCAGCATAAGGTGGTGAGGTAACAATGAGGTCAATGCAGTTATCCGGGAAATCCCTTATCACATCTTCACAGTCATCACATATTATATTGTTTGTTAGTACGCGCCTTCGCATATCATATCCTGCTCATAACTTTGTTTTTACCTGTGATTATACACAGAAGTGGGGCCAAAACTCGGTTATCAATTCTATCGCTTCTCCTCCTGTTATTTGTCCAGCGTCCAACGCCGTCATAATAATAGAACAAAATCGATCCACACTCATATCTCTTACATCGTCTATTGTCATTTTAATCATTCTCCTACCATTATTTTTTCTTCTATTATTTCCTCAAAACAAATCTTTAACAGTCCGTCCCACACTCCTATGCTTATCCACAGCACCTTGTACCAACAACCGAACCCGTGCATTCAGGTCGTCAATAAATTGCTCACTCACTTGTGTAGGCCGCCATCCTGCCCTGTTCGCTTGTGCCCACTTTAGCGTAAACTCCTTGCAATTTTTTCTGTTGATTAGATTGCCATTGTTATTTGACATTAATTAATCTCCGCAAAATTGACTAACATCATTAGCAATACCATAATCTTCAAACATATTGTTTACCCGCCTTTTTAATTCCATTTGAAAACTATTTGTTGCAAACTTGCCATATTTTTTGAAACTTTTCAATTTCATTTCTTCAAATTGCTGTAGTGCTTCTTTACGTGTTAGGCTAAGTCCTGTAATTCCGCATCCTGTGGATAATTCAGTAACTCGCCACCCACCGTAATAACCAGAAGTAGAAAAGGACTTGTGAATAACAAAATGCCAGTCACTCCATCTAAAATAATAGCCAATTGTTTCTTTTAATTCAGTTTGCAATTTAAGCTGTGAATCATAGCCACCAACAATATTTCGGCAATTAAATTTAATTTTTTTCATTTTACCACCTCCACAGATTATTGTAGTTTACCGTCCGCTGTAAATTCGTATTCGTTTGCTTCGATTGTTTCGATTATAGCTTTCTCACTGGTTAAGTATTCGTAGTCCTTCTCCAGACTCCTATATATCCATTCCATATAATCACGAAGTAATTCCGTGATGTTCTCCTCATGTTCTTGATTGTAATAGTCAATGCTGGTATTCCGATTTTCAAAGTCTACGGAAATCTCGGTACAATACTTGTGCATATAGTGGCCGGACTGCTTAACACTTGCTTTTGCCGAGTAAAAGCACTTTTTCTGAATGGATTGCAATTCCTTGATGATCCTATGCAATTCAGTGTCTTTTGGGGCATAATCCATTATGGCTTTAACGCATCCTTTTCTATACTCATAACTCCCTTCAAAACAAGCCCCATCCCCTTGGGAAGAAAAGCCGGAAAAATAGATATTATCAATATCTATGCCCATTAGTTTAACTATTTCCTTTTTGTCGTCATAATCATACCACCAGTCATAATCGACATTTATATCAGCCATATCTTCAACAACTTCTTGTTTCACATCGTCTGACAGCTCGCCAAACGGGTAAACTTTTGTTTCTTTGATTCTCATTTTACCGCCTCCAAAAAAAATAAAAAACCGAAAACCCACCACAACAACTACCTAAAGTATACACTATCCCAATCCCCATGTCAAGTAAAAAATTCTAATTATTAGAAAAAAAATACCTCCGCAGTGTAATTATCCATAAAAACCTGCGGAGGTGGGGGATAGGAGGTAGTGTCTATCGTTCACCCTCGGACGGACAGCTAATCACTATCAAGTCCACCATAATCGTCCGACGGATCAAAGTCCAGGTCATCGTCAAAATACTCATAGAAGTCGTCTCGTTCTTCGTCCGGCATACTCGGATCAACCGGGCATTCGCGAATTGCTTGCTTCATTTTAAGCTCCAATTACAGTAAAGAAATATATGCCCATATTGCCAACTTGATTATATTTCGCCATTCCATACTCATACGTAAACTATACACTATCTGCGGAGGTATGTCAAGTGAAAAATAAAAAAAATCTGAATATTTTTTCCGGTCGGGTTTTTACTTGCTTTTTACTTGCAAATATGGTATAATAGGATAATGAATTTCCCAAAAACCTAACATATCCTATACAGGAAACCACCGTAAAACAAGAAACCAAATGACAACCTCCCTACGTCCGAAAATACCAAGCCCGCCGACCTCCGCAGTTATCGGGCGTCTATCGGGTTCTAACTATTATGGGACGTAACCAAATTCGGAAGGAATTTCAGTTAGACTGCGTGAAATTTTGCTCGTGGTTTGATTGGCCTCCAGATCGTGAATGTAATCTCGAAGGGATTTATTCTCCTCTTCTATGATTGCCAGCTGCTCTTTCAACTCTTGTATCTTCTCTTTGAGAAAGTGTGTATCCATATTATTCCTAATCCTTTTTCATAACTCGTCCATTTCTTTGAATGAGCCCCTGGTTCTTGAGCCGTTCATATTGTTTGTTGTACTCCGCCCGCGTGATCTCGCCACACATAAGGTCTTTGCGGAGGTCCCGTTCTTCCCGTGTTGTCGTAAATGGCCTCGGCCACGTTCCCTTTACACTCATTATTTGAACCCCGAATCATGGTATTTTTCGCCGCGGCCACACTTCATCGGCTCGACATAAGGTACGCCGTCGATAATTACTGCGGCACTAAGAACGCTCCGCCGTTTATTATTAATGGCATAGGCGAAGGCCATTCTCTTATCATCTATTCCGCATCCCACATCACATGCAAAGAACCTATTGGCAGGATTGACAAAATATTTTATCCCGGAAGCTGTGTGGTTGTGTCCGAGAACACACGACATAAGCATTTTACGCACAGCGTTAGATGCCGGGTATTCCCCGCCTTGACCTGTACCGTGATAATAATACACGCCGTCTATGATATGATCTTGTTTCCATTTCCAACCGGATGTTCCCCAATTCACCTCATAGCTTTTTAGATAAACTTCCGGGATACCGGCGTCTCTGGCCACACGAATAATCCGCTCGTCGTGGTTTCCTATAGTCACTACAGCATTTGGAAATCGCTTATACCAGCGTTTGACCTGTTTCTTAGCTTGTTCATACTCCTGCAATGCCCCCGGCATATCAGGATGTTTCTTATGGAAAGATACCGCGTGAGAGTCAACTACATCTCCAATAAATACCACGGTATTACAATCCCAGGCTTCATATAGGTCACAGCAGAATTGAAAGTAGCCCTTACGTTCCCAGGGAATATGTAAATCACCTACGGTTAAAACTCTACTCATTTTTTTTCAACCTCCAATATTCGTTTAGAAAAGCTGCCTCAGCGAGTTCAGTGTCCTGGGGAATTATCGTAATATCCAGGGGTTTCAGATTATCTTTCCAATACTTAAACTCCTTAGAAGGTGGCATTAAATCCCGTATTTCTGTGGAAAACATTCTATTATCTGCCTCTTTGACCTCCGCAGAAAAAGAAAGGTCAATATCTAAAGCTATTCCAATCACGTCTTGGATTTTTTGTTCATATTCATTGACCCATATCGGAAATCCGCTGCCCAATGTTGAACAATTACGTGATTCAAATACCTTTAGTAATTGTTTCCAAGGACTTGCCATATCTCCAATATAGGCCTCCGCGGCATCGTGGAGTAATCTCTGTAAAGCTCCCCCCGGTAGATCAGCCTGGGCAATTAACACACAATGTTGGGCCACGCTATAAAACTTCCGCACATGCCCCGTATACCTACAGATATGAGCCAGAGCGTGTGCAATATCTTCAATACACACTGTCTCCGGTCTCGGATCAAGTAGGTCGAAAACCTTTCCCGTGTAGGTCACTATTTTATTATTCATGTTTTTCCTTCCAAATATAGTAAACGATCATAGAAAACCAGATAGTGTGGGCCATAGTAGTAGTTGCCCCTCCACCGAAACTCCACCACTGTTCAAGGTGCGGATAGTAATGCAAATTCCAGTAGCTCCAAGCAGTAAAATAAATAGCAGCCAACAGGCTTACGCCCCTGATCTTCTTATCCTTATACATTTTTACACAATGCAAGAGGACAAAGAACGCACTAAGAAATTCAAACATTCCGTTTACGTTATCCTGCCACATTAGTAACCTCCTGGAGTTAGTTTAGTGCGGTCGATCTTACCACCGTAGCTTGGCTTGGTTTCAGTTCCCATCTCGTGGTCTATGGCTGCTTGGTAATTTATTCTTTCCTTAACAAGCTCGTGGAGCCAACCACTTGCATTAAAGATAACTGCCGCCAAAGAATCTTCGAGTGTAACTGGGCCATGATTATCCTCTGCCGGAAAATCCTGTGCCAACAACCACGCAGCTAAAAAGTGACGCCCAAGCCCATCAAAATAAACGTCTTTCGGTATGCCTTTTTTCCAGTTATCGAAATCACGCATAGAACCATCAGGCTGCAATCTATGGACATTGAGATATTGAACGTATCGTTGTAAAACTATTGGAGACAAAGCCTTGACATAACTGAGTTTGCCCCGAAGCGTATCCCGCGTAGCACCACCTTTGAACTCACGCATTGTCTCTACAACACCTGGCGTTACTTGGCACTGTTGTGGTTGCTTCTCCAAATACAAATCAAGTGCTGCCTGAGCTTCGGCTTCGGTATCATATACAAAATAGGGTCCTTCACTTCCGTCTGGTTGAATATAATAATCTGCATGATCATTGTCTACTACCCATAAACTATTGTTTGAATCCATTTCTGAATGTCTTACTTTAGCTGTCATTCTATCACTCTCCCATCATGTATCACTAAACCTTGTTTCTTCATTTTAACGCCTTTCTACCCAAAAGTACCTCCGCAGTAATAGCGGGGATTTCCAGATAATAAAATAATTTTCGATTATACGCGGTATGACATCTAAAAATACCAACGGTTTCAACCCGAGTTGGGTTTTCAACCTCCAAATACTCCCCAGGAATGTATACCTTAAATCCTCCCTTCAATCGAAACAGGGAAACTTTCCCCAGCCAGGTAATATCTCTGTCTTCCAACTTCGGATATTTCGTAGCCATTTGAAATAACGACCTAATCGCGGCTTGCTGGACTGAAACTATCAAGTTCCCATTGAACCCCAAAAACTGATGCTTAAACAGAATAGGATCGTCCCCACGAAACAATCGCTTAGCCAACACATACCACCCACGAATCTTCCCTGCGGAGGAATGAGGACATATCGAAATTGGAATCTTAATTGGTTCTATTTTTTCTTCCTCAACAAAACCAGTATTGGGGCAGGCAGCGAACATCTGATTGCATGATATTTGGTGTACCTTACACCGCCGCCCCGACACTGGCTGTTCCGGTTACCCAACTTCTGTGGGATTCGTATCGCCAACAGAAGCATCGCCGTCGCCGGTAAATGGAATATCATTAACGTCGGTCGCCGGGTCCACTATGGCTGGGTCTTGGGCAGGAGCTTCGGCTTGTTGGGCATCTGCGGAGGCCACCTCGTCGATCACTTTCAGGATGTAGCAATTTGTATAGTCTTTACCGTTCTTTGCGGAGGTTGTTGTCTTGACTTCTCCCTCGATGATCTTGCCAAGAGATGCTTTGAGGACTTCATAAGCCTCGGCCAAATCATTGACGGATTTTCCGGCCAATACGTTAACCGCTCCCTTGAGAATGCCGAATGCCTTTGCAGAGTAGAATCCAACGGGGAATTCAAAGCCGCCCCACGTTGCATCCTGCGGGTCTTCAATCCGACCGCGTAGCTTCATCCAGGGAGCTCCGCCTTCTTTTGCCGTCCCAGTATCCAACTTAATCAGGGAAATGATATACTTCCCATCGTCCGGCATCCTGTCATTAAATACTTCGGCCTCGCGGTAATCCTGATTGAATTGTGCGAGCATTTGCTCAAAGTTAATGTCACTCATGTGTCTTTTCTCCAAAAAATTATTGATATTGTTTCTTTGTTAATCCCAAAGATGAGACCAACTACGTTTCTTCACAATTGCCCGTATTGTTTTTTAGCTTGCTCTATCGCCGTATTATACTTCTCGACAAATAAATCCCAGGCGTTAACAGGAGGAATGGTAAATTTACGCTCCATCGTAAGAGCCCCCCTACTCTTCCCATCTCTCTCCGCAGTGGTCAGAGAATCCACGTAATAGGTTGCTTTCTGTTCTACTCCATCGGGAACTTCAATGACCTGACCACTCGGAAGCGTCCGTTTTTTTGTTTTCTCAGTCTCCTTATTGACACAATAAATCGTCAACTTGAAATCACTTCGGGTTGTAATCTGTTTGGCAAAAGATGGAAATACAGATTCCCGAATAACAGTCCGCTCTTTGTGAGTCGATGGGTTCGTCTCTGTCTTCGTAGTTAAATGTCCCACACAAGACCAGACATAACCGGCGTTCTCCAACTCTCGTAGCTTCGACCAACACCGCTCTCGAATCATTCCCCATCCATGTCCCTGACTCCCGAACTCTGTAATGTCCTCGACTCCTTTCTCTTTCTGCAACTGGTTCTTAATCATCCCGACCCATTCATCAACGGTATCTGTTGAGATACGATGCCAATGAGCCTTTCCCGCTAATCCCTCCACAATGAGCTTGTCCATAATTTGCATATAATGTTCATAATTTTGGACATAAACTCGATTGGAACGAGTTCCAGGGATTCCTGCCGCTCCATTGTCGTAATCCAAGATGAGTTGATTGGGAATACTGGATTCAAAAGTAGTCTTTCCCTCTCCACTCGGGCCAACTATCCATAAGTTCAAATCCTCCGCTTTCTTCGGCTTATAACCGGACGCAACCGCCAGATTCTTCCAATCCGCTGGAATATCAGGGACGTTATTTGGAGCCGTAGCCATCGTAACATTTCCCTCCGCAGGTGTGGTTTTTGGTTGCTCGGCCATTATACGTTCTCCTTCGGAATAGTTACCATTCTGGTTTTATCTATGACACGAGCTTCTGCTACGAATTTTCTCGTGGTTTCCGTTTGCCCGGCGAAAGCTTTTTTGAATCTAACGGCTTCCTCTGCGGAGGCCATTCGTTTGTACAAATCATTTTGGGACACGATCTCATTAAATGCTTTGGCCTTCCCATGAATCTTCTTTATTCCCTGGGCCAACTTAATCCCCCCAGCCCCACCCATCAAAGCCGCAATGCCGAGTCCAATCTCCAAAGCAGAATCCATCGTCCCTGCAACATCGGGTCGTTTTACCGCATCATCCTGTGCCTGATTGTTAATCGTATCAAACTCATCGAGATTTGGAGCTACCTGCGGCCTACCGGTATAAGCAAGGGAAGTCGCTGTGCCGTCTACGAGCTTTCTACTCGCCGGACTTAGGGGATCAGTGCCATCCACATTTACTTTTCGGGCCAACTGATTGGTCAACTCCGCAGATTGTTTCTGCTCCTGAGTCGGCGAAAACCGCAACCCAAAGGAATCCTGACAACCTCCGCAGAATAAACATAAAAAGGCTATAATTATTGCAGCTATGATCCAAGTTATTATTATTGTTTTGTACGCACTCATTACTTTTCTCCTCAAAATCTTTTCTCTTTGTTTCCACATACTTTTCGGCGTCTACCCACACAGGCGACACCGCACATATCGTTTCTCTCCGGGATAATGTTTGAACCAATGTCTCCGCAGAGTAAGTATACTACAAATCAATTTTTTCATTTGGATTCCTCCGCAGATTTGATTTTATATTTGTTTTCAAATAATTCCGGCCACTTGACTTTCGGCGACGAACACAGGTCATAATAAACGCACTGAGAATCGTAGAGGAAACAATGAAATCTCGACGGGTCCCGATTATATTCATTAGGATCATTGGCTCGACTGCTGAGCTCTTTCATGAACATCAACTCATGCAGCAACTCGCGAGAGTACAGTGGTTCATTGTACATCATCGCTTCGGATCGAATCGAGGCCGTTCCAGTTGCAGCATACCACTCTTTAACCCTGCGGAGGTATGCTTCTGATTCGGAACAATTCCAATCTTTTGCATTTTTGACATCTTTCTTGCAGAGTTTAATCCCCGGTGTTAATATCCCATCCAGAATAAAGCCCACAACTTTAGATTGTTCGTGTTGGCCTATCCAATCCTCGGCCAAGATTCGGTAGATTCTGGCTTGAGTTGACCAAGGAAATCCAGCAAAGATAGTATCCAGCGAACGCCCGGTACTCTTATGGTCCCGATCCCAAATATTTCCATTACGAATGTCTTGGGTTAATTTGTCGATGGTTCCAGTCAACACCATTCCATCTAAAGGACCGTTTTGAATTGTCATGGAATGTTTGATTTCAGTTCCGATTGTTTTCAAATAATCCGGGGTTGGGTAGCGTTCCCAGAATAAGTGGGCCATCACTTCGGCTTTGTTGTAAAGCGTCGTGAGTAGAGTTGCAAACCGAACCATCTCGCCATCCAAATCCTCGCCTTTGTCCGCTCGGGCCATCAAGTCTGTTTGCATTCCCTGGACCTCGGCTCGAACTTCCTGCTCGTGTCCCGGACCCAAGTGTTGAAATCTATGGTAGAGTTTGCCAAGAGATGCCCCTGTTTTTACCTTGACACCTCGCAGTACGACGCCCCACCGCTCCTTAAAAAAGAAACATCGTTCACAACCATGTGCAGTTGCAATACTGGACTGGTGACATTCAAATGGCCTTGGTTGGATTTCATTAATGTTCATTATCTTCTTTTTAATATGTGTATATTATATCATATTGGTAAACCAAAGTCAAGGGAAAAATTAAGTTTGTACCCAAGGAAGTCGAGGTCTGAGTATAATATATGGTTCACAGCTAAAGACATGGGCTATATCGTTCATCCCCTCCGCAGATAAACTCCCATTTTTAATGCGTGTTTTTATGAAAATACCGTCTGTTTTTTGACCTTTAATGCAAGTAGCTAAATCACCCCACGTCATTTCAAAGTCAATCAGCTTCTGTTCGACCGCCATAGCGAACTGAACCCGGAACCGCTCGTAGGATTCTTGTTTGTGTTGCTGTAGAACTTCCTCGCTCGCGTCACGATTGGGATTTATCATGTTTGGCCTCCTGTGATGACTTGAGTGCGGCCCGGATGTCCAGGTAGTGTTTTGGGCTTACAACGAATATACCGTTTGTGCCGATTAAGTGACCTGTATCATCTACGTAGGTATCGTCGGGGACGAAGATCACAGGCGGAGATTTGTATCTTGATTTTTTCACTTTGGGGTTCTTGCTCATTCTTCTTTCCTTTCAAAGAAAAAATGGAAGGGAGCCAATGTACTACTGTATCATCGACTCCCTATCCTGCGGAGGTCTAAAAATAAGGGATCGAATACGTTCTTTATATTATGTTTTAGTTTGGGTTTAACGTTCAATCCCTATCAACCTTTATTATACCAAATTTACACATATAGTCAAGCCTAAAAAGTTATTTTCTTGAAATATATTTTAGTTTCCTATTTATCAAACAAAACCCCAGTGCACATTAAAAAATCATCCCTCCTCCGCAGGGTTATCTAACAAGACTGGTGGTACATCAAAAGTAGATTGAAGTGAGTACCCCAACATTAAATGGATCAACAGTGTGCCAACCTTCCTACGTGTCATGGAACTTCGACTCTTCCAGGGAATAAACATCACATTGAATTTGTATTTAGCAATGGCAAGAGCTAAGCGATGTGGGACAATCTCTGGGTTCTTTATACGTGGACTCGGAGAAAGCAACTCCCCTGCGGAGGCTTCGATTAATAAGAGTGGATATTTACAAGCCCCTGATAATTTACGGAATGCTTTTGCTTGCCTGATACGATCATGAGATTCATTTAGGTTCTTGTATATCTCAAGCTGGGCAGCTTTACGTTCAATAATACAATCCGTTGGATATTCTTTAAGCCTATAGTCTCCGCAATCAAGTCCGATTCGTTGGGACACAACTTGAATGGGCAGGAATAAATAAGACTGTTCCGGATTGGCAATCTTTATCATGTCTGGAAACAACATAGGAAACTGCTCGCGAGTATCAATCTGTATTGTTATCTCTGTGGGTATCTTATACCTACGATAGATGTCCGTCTTTCGTATTTTAGCCATGTTTCCCCCTACATATTGCAACGTAATTATCCCCGTGACAAGCTTGGGGTTTACAATAGCAACCAAGTCTCTTGCCAGTTAAATGTTTTTTAATTTCTGCTTTTGTAGGCGGTTCCCGCCCTGCGGTGGATTTTAATTTTCCATCTAACCAATCCATGTGGTCTTTAATTGCAGCATCTCTGGACCTATAAGGCCCTATCCAGAAGGGGTTGCCCCATCGACTTGGACGACCAATGAAAACATCGAACTCCGAAGTACGAATATTTACAACCCTGGTTACTTTAATCGACATATTTCTATTTCCCCAATCGTTTTAATGCGGCGTTAATAGTAGCCTGTTTGCTTTCTACGTTCGGCTGGGATACTTCGACTTCATTTCCCCAAACATCCCACCCTTGGCGTTTATTTCTTGCAAATAAATCTATACGAGTTGACCCCAATACCTCTATCATACTGTAAAACCTATCGGGTTTTTGAGAATGTCTAATATTTTCGGCCTGAAATACTGCCGGTATAAGTTTTCTTTTAGGCCAAAGAGTAGGTTTAGTTTTATACCCAACAAGGATAAATTCGGCGTTATATCTAAATCCAAATAAGGGCATCCCCGCCGAACGACCATAGGTTTTTTCCCATACCATTGTAAGTAAGTGGGAAAAGCCCCAACCCTCCAAAATTGACTTACTATTAAAAAGGAATTTTTGTGTCGTCCATAGAAAACACCAACAGGTTTCTTCAGCAAGTTTAGCTATCGGTAACTTTTCAATATCTGTTATTGGCATTGTTGGATAATCCATAGTTGTTTGATTTGGACGTTTCTTGCGTGTTATTTTCTTTATCGGCCAAGGGGGATCAACTACTATTATTTGGTATTTTTTATTAGGAAATAGTATCATAAGTTTTCTTTTCCCAGAGCCATGGAACTGATCGCCCCGTCCACTCTTCAAATACTTTCAACAATGGGGGATGGGTCATGGCTTCTCCATAGATTTCATCCACATTTTTTTCTTCCCCGGGATAAATGTCGGCAAATACCGCATCATATATCTGCAAGGGAATGACTGTTTTCAAATGATACCTCCGCAGTGTACACATTATCTGATACTGTGCGGATTGTGTTATTTGACTACACGGACATTGATGGAGGAAATTACAAATCTCGTTGGTATAATTTGCTACTCCCTGCGGACCTAATGCAAATGTCCGACTCCATCCCGTAGGTAAAACAAGGTATCCCTGCTCGGCTGCTAAGTCAATCATTGAATCCTGCCATTGTTTATACACAGGATGTTTTTCATACCATGTGTTAATTGCTTCCGCACAGAATTTAATTGGAACTTCTACTTCAGCATCGCTTAACGCAGTCGATTGAAATGCTCCCGGTCCCCCTTTGAATATAACCAAAAAATTAAGGGTCTTCCCCAATTTATACATATCTGATTTTTTCCACCCGGGATCAGTTGGATCCGCGTCTGGAAATAAGGTAAGAGCAGTTTGTGTATGGATACTTCCCTTTGGATTCAAATAGGCATCCATTAAAAGAGGATCGCCGGATAATATAGCTGCCATCCGCAGGTGGTCTTGGGACACATCCCATTCTGCAATCGTCCCACCTTTCCACCGTGATATAGAACAATCCCTAATTGAATGGGGTTCAGTTAATCGTGCAGGTTTCGTACAACTAAACCGTCCCTGTATTTGCCCCTTGGTCTCGGCTTCTTTTTTTCCTCGCTCGAAATAACTCGGGATTGGATACCAAGACGGATAGACCATTCCAATATTGTCAGAGCGTGTAACAATTCCCTTCCGAGAATCTTCAAGAAGTGGTTTTGTATATGTAGTAACAAGTTTACTATGTTCTTTATATCCCTGAAAAAGAGCAATTAAGTTTTTCTTGGAAGTTGCAAAAGAATTTTTCTTTAGAAGCTTTACATTTTCAACTCCAATAGAAACGCCTCCCATTTTCTTTGTCCACTCTACTTGAGGGTCATCCAATAACCCAGCCTCATCTAAACACCCCAACATAAATTCCCGCAATGGTTTGTCCGATCCTTTCCCCCCAAGTTTTAATCCTTTTTTTTCTGCCCTATCAAAGATGCGAGTGCATAAATTTTTTTGCTTATTATGAAACTTAGTTACTTTTTTTATATCCAAAGAACTACCATTCAAATCCAAATCGAATGTGTCCCAAATAATCATGTTGCGAACATCAGCACAAACTTTCGATAACTTCTCCGACTTGTCACCATACTTCTTGGCAATCCTCCGCAGAAGTTCAAAATAAAGAACGAGCGTTGTTGCACCATCCAAACAATTATAGTGATGTAAGTTCTTATCCCAAGGGGACTTAGCATTCCCAGATTTTCCGGTCACTTTTTCTTTTCCATAGTCGGAGATTCCATGTAAGATTGCCAGTTCCTTTAATCCTTTTTCTGGTTGTTGTTCATATAACAAGAAACTGAGAATCATTGTATCATCAACACGTAACCTGCGGGGGTCTATCCAATATCGGAGTTCCTTATCTGAGCAAGTAAGGAACTCCAAATCAAATTTGATATTCTGACCAACAAGAACATGATATCCCCGACTCAATTGCTTAAACCACTCCCTAATAATCCGCATGTGTCTTCTGTCTTTGACAACGTAAACAGCGGTTCGTAATTCATTTGACAAACTACGCCAAGTAAAGTTGACAGTTACAACCTGTTCATCAAAATCAAATCCGTCCACATACTTCGACTTTATGGGATTGAAAACAGTCTGTTCATTCCCCGCCAGAATTCCGTAGGTCTCAATATCACAAGCAACATGAGTTGGCAACCAAATTGGAACAGGTATTCCTAACTCCGGGTTTATTACCATATCATTTGGAATAAATTCTCCTTTGAGATACCTCCTCAGAAGTGTAAAGTGTGATTCAACTGCTCGTACTTTCGCAGGTTGTCTCATTGGATGGAGCATGGCGGGGTGATAAGTAAAGAACATTCGAGGATGGACATTGGGACCTCCCTGCATAGTAAACATAGTTGCCATGCTTCCCTGTTGTTTCAGGGCTTTATTGAGTGAACTAAGCTTGGCAATACTGTAAGCTGCTTTTGCCCCCAGCCCTACCAAAATAACTTCTTTGTAATGAGCCTGTAAGTCTTCAACATCAATTTGCAACAAAGTTCGGCATATCCTAATTTGACTTTGAGATATACTACCATCCTGCGGAGGTTTACACCGACAGGCATTCGATAGAAATACATCACACAACTTCTGCAAGCCAGTGGTCTCTATTATTGTACGAAGAAGTCCCCCACCGTATCCAATCCATCCTTTGTTAGCCCGGTCTTCAAGTCCCCCTGGATGTTGTCCAACAAATAGAATAGCCCTATCCTTTTGAATGGTTTGATTATCATACAACGGACGAGTAGCTATCCCCGGATGCACTGCCATCTCGTGCAGTGGGCATTCCGTACAATCAGGATGTGATTCAAACTCAATCATTATTTTCCCGGAAAAATAGCTTCCAGATATCCACCGGAATAGGACGACAAAACATCTGCTTGCGTTTTTCCCAGATAATATGTACCAACAAGCCCATTCGGCTCAAAAGACATATAACTTCCCTTTTCTGGGTAGTAGTTCTCACTGTCCAGTTGCCTTATTAATTCTCGCATTGTTTTTATTACGGTAGGAGTCAATTTTACAACGAGACGATTCGAGAGTTTACTGAATACCGGAACGTTCTTCTCCAGTTGCTGTCTTTCTTGCTGTTTGATATTGCTAATGGCCTCATCCGAGAGAGAGGATAGCGGCACTACTTCCCCATTTACTTTAACTGTAATTTCAATTCGTTCTTTCATTTTCTTTTCCTTTCAAATATATTTTGGGTTCGATTATGTGTATATTATACCACTTCTGCGGAGGAAAGTCAACAAAAAAATAAGATTATTGTAGATAAGCTTCGAGGCCCGTTGACCCGGATTCGATATCTTCTGTGACACGAGCAAGGCTGGCCTCTCCGAGGACTTGACTAAAGAGCGGTCGATACGCCGAGGGGACTCCTTTCTCAATCCTGTGGAGTCTGGATATTTCTCTTCGGTTCTCAATAGCTCTAATATCGGACTTCTTAACCTGGAGCGGTCCAAGTTCAGGGTATGCCCGTCTAAATTCTCTTTGTATGTCTTCGGCTTTTCGGTTGTCGTTCTCTGTGAGAGCCTGTAGATAATCCCGACGATAGGCCCTGAGTTTCTCTCGCTGTGCCAAGAGCCACTTAGCAGCCCCTTGTTCCGCTGCTAAACCAGATGATTTTAAGCCCAACGCCCGAAGGGTTAGCTGCATAGGCGACATCGTACCTATCAAGGCATGAGAATCATTATAGAGTGGGATGCGGCCATCCGGCGTTCTATTCTTATAATCGGCATACTTAGGGGCCAAACTACGGTATGCCTTACGTGCAGCAACGCCGCCTGGGACCAATAAAGAAGCTGCCCCCTCCAATCCCTCAGTTGACCCCGTTAATAAAGACTTAACTGCCGTACCAGCTACGCTCAAGGCCGGTGGTACAAGCGGCCAGGGATAGAATGGAGCCCCTTCATAGGTTGGAACAGGCAAAGCTCCTGTCATAAGTCCTGATGAAATATCTACCCCCGCCAAGTTTCTCGCTCCAACATAAGCGGCGGTAGAACCAGCGACTGTTCTCCCTATCGTCCCCCAATCCAACTTTGAGGGGTCTGGCCCCATGCGAAGAGAACCATGTAAGAAACCAGCAAATCGCGTGGGAAAGTGCATAAACTGTCGCCAAGGAGCCCATGTATTGATTAGGGCTTTTGGTATCCCCAACGGACCACCAGTAAAGTGCGAGGTCATTGTAAGAGATTGACCTACTTGCCCCGCCTCTTTGAATATTTGACTCTTTACTGCATTGGACGCCCCCGCAAGTTTCCTTGCATTATGGAACAGGTGTGAATTTCTCCCCGCATAATACCCCACTATCCTATTAAACCCTTCCGAGGTACTAAAAGGCATGAGCATAGCCGTCTTAATTTGTTCCCATTTCCCTTTTACCCCGAGAAATTTCCCCGCTATTCCTTCTTTTGCGACATCCCCGGCAAGCATTGACTCTACGATTTGAGAAGCATCGCCCATATCATCTATATATTCTGGGAATGCCTTGCGGAAAGCTGCTTTTGTTCCTGTCCCCGTTGTAATCATGCGGAGATATTCTTGCATCTTTCCCAATGCACCTTCGCCCCCTCGAACCCCCATCAATCCCCTATAAATACCTTGTGGTCCAATTCCTGGAGTATTCATCGTGGTAAGAAAGTTTTGTAGCAGGTTCTTAGAGGCCGGAGAAATATTAGTTCCAAGAGTAGACAGATAAAAAGAATGAGCTATTTTTGATCCGACCCCCTCCGCAGATAGGGATTTAGATGTATCCCCAAAATATTTCAGGAGCCAATCTTTTCCTTTTTTACCCAAGACCTGATCTGCTATTGGAGTTTGTTGTAACCAGTTATAGATTTTCTCTTTCCCCGAAGAGAAAGAAATGGATCGTTGGAGTTCTTGATATGATTTCAACCCCCGCACATGGGGAATTATATCATCATATAGGTATGATTCGAGATAGGGAGCATTTTTATAGACCCCTGGTTTCTTGGCAATGGTCATAATTTTGTCACCAAGGCCTGTCCCATGCCAGGCATACGAGGACGCCATAGAACTCAAATATCTACCCGTCGCGTCCCAAGGATTCAAAGTATATTGGGCTGGCTCCGCGAGAACTCTTCCAATTTCAAAAAGTTCTTTCTGTAGTTTACCACCGCCCTTAAATGTTGCATCTTGCAAAGCCCCCGCCATTGAATCTAAAGTATCGTCTGCCATCTTTGGATTACCAAGCCGACGAACAAAGTCGAGATGTTTTCCGCCCCCCTTTGTATAATATTCTCTCATTCTACGTACAAATTCAACCCGGGCTTGAGATTCGTCCAGACCTATTCGTGTAATATCTCCCCAAATTTCACCTGCCTTTGCGGAGGATGCTTGACTTCTTCGAGTCATAATAGACTTGACCATTTTTGAAAAGCCCGGCTTAATTGCCCCGGATTGTTCGAGCATCTGTATGTCGTCCAGATTAGCAAATAACCCACCTGTTCGAGCTATTTGTTCTTTCCCAACCATCGCTCCGGTTTCCTTGTGCAACCAAGTACGATATTGAATTCCGGTTGTCCCTCGAATGGATCGCTTATAGTATTTATTATACTGACCGTGACGAGGAAAATAATCTTCAACGTCGTCTCCAAACTGCAACCCTTTTTTCTCTACTGCCTTTCTAACTCGACCCAAAACTTCCGGGGATTTACTTACAGTCTTACGCGTCGCATTATACCATCCCCGGAGTCGATCTGATAGTCCCACTAACCGAGAATCCATAACCCCTTGTATATTAGATGCAATAGGGACATCTTTTCCCCCCATAAAAGCAAGCCATTCCGGTTCATTCCGAAGAGCCTTAACCATGTAATGAGAAGATTTATGGAGCCCATCTAATCTCGCCGACACCAATGCACCTTCCGCCCGGGAAAGTCGGCCAGTCTTTAAGAAAATAGCATTGGCATCATCTCCATACTTAGCCATAAACTTAGTAGTCTCTGTAGTAACCCCAAGCAATGACTCAAACATCCCGGGAATACTGCGGAGGTTCATCATGGCTCCATGTAAACCAGACATCATCTTTCCCATAGCTGCCGATTTAGGAATGAGTCCACGACGTAATTCAAGTAGTGGTTGAGCGGTCCCAAGAGGAAATTTCCATAACCCCACGGCTAATCCCATGATTACAAGTGGGTTAGTGGCGATATCTGTAATAGTTTTAAGAATTAGATTTGGTTTTTTTCCTCGGAAAAGAGTGTCCCGAACTGTCTTCATTTCCGAAGGAGTTAAAGTTTGGGGAGAAAAAATAGCACGGGTGGCTGCATCTACATTGCCTTTAAGTAGATTGCCGAATGCAAGCTGAGGCCTGTCGTACACAGAAATTGGAAAATCGGCTCCAGCAATCCCAAAGGGCACGTCTGTAGAAGGATCATATTTAGGCATCCGTTACCCTCCAATCATCCGGTTTCCTTTAGCTACGGTGGGACCTATGACTCCCCCGGATAACTGTAGTAACAAAGCGTTCCTTGCCATAGATTCTTCTTCTTGTGCCTGTGGAAGAGCCGCCTGTGTAAGTAGATTTTCAGGAGTAGCCATTTCAGCTTGCCGACTCATTCCCTCTGCTTGTATTCCACGCATCCCCGATTGGTGTCTTGTCTGGAGTATCTTATCTAACATAAACAATCCAATTAACTGGGCTCCTATTCCTTTTAATCCCATCCCACCTAACTTGGACTTTACTCCACTCAAATGCCCCCCTGTTGGAGTTGGAGAGGATGTTACACTTGTTTTTTTCCCGTATAAATTATTCCAATCTATCGGCATATTACGCTCCCCTCATCAACCCAAGCATGCCACCCCCACCGGGAGCCTGTGTTCCTGCTCCCATTGGTTTGGCAGACATCGCTTGTATCGCCTGTAAAATCAAAGCCATTTGTCGATCTTGACTCTGTGTGAAAGATTCCATTGCAGCTATATCCCGAGATTCTCTGCGTTCTTCTCTTTTAGCCTTCAAAAGTTGTTCCGTATATTCTTTGGCCCGAGCACGAGACTCCGCAGTGGCTTTCTTTCCTGCCTCCGCAGAACTCTTGGCAAGAGTAGCTTCCAACTCCATTTGTCCCCGAGCCAATTTACGTTCCCCGCTTCGACCAATTTCCCCAAGGGCCTGGCCCCCAATAATTCCTCCGCCGATAAGAAGAGACAACAAGTGTTTTGAAATGAATGGCAAAGCCTTACCAACAGCAAGACCAGCACCATAAGCAATAGGAGCAGGCATTATTCAGCACCTCCAAGATTAGGATATAATCGCATTAACATTGCATTTTCATCTTCTCTTATCTCTCGTTCATAATCAGTCATTTCTGGGTTGATATCCCAAAGCGAGGGGATTTGAAGTTGTTTTGTCATGTCTTCAAAGACAGCTTCAAAATTACCACTACTAAGTTCTCGAAGTCGGGAAGCTCGTCCCCCCAAAGAATTATCTCGTATAACCCCAAGAGCATATTGAACCCGAGAGCCTACTGTTTCCTGTTCATTATCAGTTACTTTCTTTGGACTATCCGCAAGTCCCTCTACGGCATCTCGCATATCAATTATAGATTGATAAGACCCGTTCCAAAAATCGTAAGCATCTTCTCCTGCACTCAGGGGATTAGCTTTTCGCTTTTGTTCCAAGACATCCTTCATTCCTTCCAGTACCCCGAGTGTACTTCTAATTTCCTCCGCAGAAAGAGTTCCGTTTTGTAGGGCGTCCTCTATTAGATGTATATTTTCCGGGGCCAATTGTTCAACAGACACACCCGCTTTGTTTTTATCAAACTGATCTTGAAGAACCCCCATTGGATCGGCTTGAGTCCCCGGTATAAGTTCTTTCCCTACGGGAGGTGCAACTCCGGGGAGAATGGCAAATCCACGAGCTTTCCCCAAGGTAAATTTACCTACGATGGGTAAATCAAGTCGCCTATCTGTCCCTACATTTTCTATAACTCGGGTTTTAGTTCGCTCATAAATTGTTTTGTCTTTATCAAACTTATCGGCTTCTTGACTTAGAACCGTAAGAGCTTTTTCTTTTGCGGACTCCCGGTTGAGACTTCCCTTCACAACAGACAAGATAGCATTCGTACTACGCTCTTGGGCAGCGGTCTGTTTTTCAATTGCAAACCTGCGGAGGGATTTTTGTTTGGCTCTGATTTTTTCTGCGAAGTCCCGATCTCCTTTGACCATTGCTAACTGATGCTCTTTAGACAACTCAGCTTGTTTTGCTTGAAATGTTCGGGTAGACTGTTGCATGGTCTCAGTGAATTTCATATCCTCTCGGCGACCTCGCTCCGCTTCTGCCGCACGTCTATCATCTGACGCAGATTGAGCCGCCTGCATTTTAAGAGAGGTCTCCTGCTGTATACCAGCAGTTTGCAATTGAGTAGAACTTGCAATCCCCGCTCGTTCTGTTGCACCCTTCTCTTTCATAGCAGCCAAGAGCCTACTCTGTTTCATTTCTTTCCCTCGCTGCAATGTACCCGCAACATAAGGATCAATTTGTCCCCCGGTTATCGCCGGAGCATCTTTTCCTCTTGCCATATTATTTCCTTATTCCAGGAGTCATCATTGTCTTCTGACGAGCAGATAGACCAACAGGAGCCTCCCCCCTTTGCGGAGGTCCCAAATCTAATTCAGTGATTAGAGTTACTAACGGGGTCATATCCATAGAAAACGTAGGGGTTTCGATTATCCAGTTGGCAAGGTTTTCCATCCCCGCCATCTTTAATTGTTCTACTCCGGTTTGAAATTGAGCAACTTGAAGGTTGTACGCATTCTTGGCACTGTCTTTATATTTCAACATCTCAACATGTTGCTGTTCTTGGAATCCCAAATACATATTTGATTTTGTCATGGCATCGGATGTTGCATTCAAATATGATAAGCCCTGTTGTTCGGCAAGTTGGGCATACGTAGCATGTATATTACTCTGTACTGCCCCCAAGGCCACTTTTTTACTTGCCGTAAATTGTTGATACTCCTTACTATCCGTACCATAGGTTTCCATTATGTTTCGTTCTTCGGATTTCATAGAACCAAGTGTAGCCTGGACAGACGCTTGCATTGCATGAGCCTTAGAGAAATCCCGATCCTTTCCGATTTGTGCATTGATTTCATCAATCTTTCCCAGAACTTCTCCTACCCTACCCCGAGCCGCCTGTACATATTCATCCGCTTTCTCAGCCGCCGCCCCCCAGGAATCTTTGGCACTCTCAGTTTGTGCTCTAACCTGACCTTGAATGGCTTCGAGATTCTCCATATACTTTCCAGTATATTCTCCCACCATCTCAAGTCCAGTGGCAGCTTTTGCAGCTTGTTTCTTTTTTGTCTTTACTTGTTGTTCATATTGGGATATAACAGCTTGACCCTTCAATTTATCTCCTCCCTCGGGAGCATCCGCAACAAGTTTAGAAATACCATAAGGAACATCCGATTTCTCAACCTTCCGTGTTTGAGCCGCAGACTGTTTTAGCTTATCTAAATAAGATTGATAATCTGTAGGCGTAGTGGTTGTAGGAGTTGTAGTATTTATATCAGCCATTGTTACTCCTTTTAGAAGCAGATGCCCTAAGTACAGCACTAATAGCTATTTGTCGCTTCTTCAATAATTTAAGTGCCGCCGCATAAATTTCGGGTTTTATACTTTCCAATTCGTGAGCCCGAGATAAAGTATCAGCAGCGTTTTCAACTTCATATTTATCTTGTCCAAAAAGTTTGGGTTCTCTCATAAAAATTGCCTTTCCTGTCATATATACTATCCCTTGCTACTATTATTCTACCACATTTCCAAAATTTGTCAAGAGCTATTTACTTTTCTTGAATCGGTTAAGCATACTGGGAATTCGGCATCTGTCAATTCAAACTTAACCCCTGAGGCAATCTGCTCTATATAAGGCTCCAAATCAATCCCCGCTATGTTCAAAGCCTCCGCAGATTCGGATGGATTTGAATCAACACTGGGATACGCGGTTGTGCTTTCAATGGTTGTTCCACTGTTACGATATGCCCCCACTCGCCAATGGTCATTCACATTACCGTCAAATCCTGACAGTTTCCGTACTTTCAAGGCCACGCCTGTGGTAATCCACCGATTGAATTTAGATAGTTCTGGAACCTGCAATGGCCATGCCCTGGCGGAAAAAGGTATAGGGCTGACAGCGTATCTATCGCCGGTAGTTATATCATTGTCAAACGCGGAAGTGAATGTAACCACTTTTGTATCATTATCTATTCCCGATATTTCTCGGGAATCTCCGGCGTTGTCGCCGCTCGCCATATACAATTTAGTTCCAACCATATCAGCGTTCAGTGTAGCATCTTCGTCTGTCAGGGTTGTACTGGATGTAGCAGTTGCAGTGCCATTGATAGTATAAGAACTGCTTATATCCCACATCGTTCCACTACCTGCCTCCAAGTTATCCGGGCTAACTATGAGTCCCGTTGCCGTAATAAAGAACGCCCGATCATTTTTGCCAGTTGCTATGTCGGGTCCCGATGTAGCCCCCACAAAGTTTGCCCCATCCAACATGGAACAAACTTGAGTAGAATGCCAAAGAATAAGCACCTCCTCCGCAGTGGGCTCAAGGAAGAAGGATGCATTCATTATAGCATCATAACAGCTTTTAACATCGGAGATATTGGATTTCCAATCGTCAAAGATTACTCGGTCGGCGGTAGAGACACTTCCCATTCCCCCGTCTGTGGCATTCAAGACAATTAGCCCGAGGCCGGAAATCATAAAGACACTATTCCCAGAGGAGTGGGCAACCTCTTTCCCCACGGGGCCACGCTTTCGATGTAGCCGGGTAAACTGAATCGGTTTTAATTTTCCCGATTTATATATATGAGTAATGGAATTATACCCAAGTTGAAACAAAGAATCTCCCGCAGGAATAAACCGAAGTGGCCTACCGTCTTCGGGGTCCCCCACTCGCCGATTATAGGTACTAAAATATTCCGGGGAAGTATGTTCGACACTACTCCAGAGCGTATCGTATCCCCCATCGGTATCCGAAGCCTGGGCCATAAATGTAATTCCAGCATACCGCCCAATAGTTCCACTCTGCGGAGGTGCAGCAATAATATCTTTTTCAGGATCATACATGGTCTGGAATGGAAGAGCGTCATCGACAAGGGTTCCAATATTGACTTGTAGAGAATCCCAAGTTCCAGATGTAGCCCAATTACCAGTCTTGGCGATTGTTTGTTCCAAGTAAAATATTGCACCTTGCCCCGTGAAAGATTCTCCGAGGTCTATCGTGCGAAACACATCAACCGTATCAAATAGTGCAGTAATATTTGCATAAACTTGTCCAGATATAACAGCGTCATTAGCAGGAAAATCTATTGTTGCTTTTACTTGGGTTTCGGATTCTGTGGTTATAACACCACCCCCGGATAGTGTAGCCCCAGACACGGATATATCTGTTTGATATGGGGCCACCTCTGTTTTAGTTAAAGTATAAGCATTACCAGCAGTTCCCCTAACTATGGATTCCAAGAGAACACTGGAAGCCTGTGCCGAAGCTGTTACGACTGCCGAACTATCTCCATTGATGGCATCCGCCAAAGCCGTAGCATGTTGAGCAACGGTAGCCCCCGCAGCGGCAGCGACAGTTACATCTGACCCCGAACTAATATATTCATAAGTTCGACCATTGATTGTAATAATATCGCCCTCTATCATTAAACCAGCGTCATCCCCCGCAGTGGAGAGACTAACAGTTCCCGTTGCTTTTGTTGTCTTGAGATGATCCAGGTGAATTGTCATTGGATCACTCAAAGCACTATAAATCCCACGAGTAGATGAATAAAATCGATAGGCAACTTGATAAGTCCCCGATCCATGAAGTTGATAATCCGTATCCACTGCGGAGGTATCGAAAGTCATGGCCCCTAACTCAGAATCAAAAGCACCTGGACCCGAATCTATGGCTACTAAAGCAGTCCCATTCCAATAGATTGTTTTGGAAGCCTTGGTATCAACTGATACAATTAAGTAACCACGATCAACTACACAATCTATTTCGAGACTGGATGTAATTCCATTCCCAGCCCCACTTGCCCAGATAGCAAGCTTCAACCAATTGCTTCCATTGTCCAAAGTATATATTAAATCGACTTGCTGGTCGGTTGTACTCCCTGTATTGTCCCATCGGATAACGAAACCTCTATAGACTGTAGATGTATTTCTTTTTTGAAATGTAACATACTTAAAGAAACTCGGGCCACTGTGGGTATCAATGGCTCCCATATCAATAACAGCTTCATCATCTAAATCCAGAACTTCTTTCATTCCATAGAACTTATGAAGTCCTCCATTGAACCTACCATCGACACCGGAAAGTCTTCCAAACGAACCCGGCTTTACTTGATTCGAGGGAACCGATTGATCCATTCTCGGAGTCTGAAATCTATATGGCAAATAAATCCTATCTTCCGGCATAATTTCACCTTGTCCAATATATCAATATTCCCAAGTTTCTTCCGCGACATCTGTTTCTTTTTCACTGTAGTATTTTCCCCGAACAAACATCCGGTTTATTTCTTCGATGTCGTCAATGAATAAATCACATGGCATACAGATAATAAGACTGGAATCAAAACCACCGACTAATATTCCTCGTACTATTCCGTCTGTCGTGAAGACTGGGCATCCTGAATTTCCGGGGAATCCCGGGCTATCAGTCTGGAAAGCAACACTCCAGTGATAGTCCTTACCCAACTTATCATAGTCACGACCAAGCCCAGATATAATACCAAGCGTAACCGAATTAAAGTTGACCTTTCCAAATCCAGACCCTATTGTAATTATCCTCTGCCCGAGTTGGCACTCTGCAATACTGCCGAGTTTGAGGGGTTTCAGCACAACCTCATGTGCATTCTTTTGGCAACCGTGTTCTACAACGTTATTCTGGCATGTAAGGTCATCAATGTAAATAAATGCAATATCATGCTTCTTACTGGATATGGCTCTGGTCGCATGAAGTAAGTGTCCGTCATCAGTAGTAAGCTTAAAATCAATAACGTTCTCAACGCAGTGTCCCGCTGTTACTAAAATGCGTGGTCCAACCACAAAAGCACTACCTTGCCAGTTTGGACACTGGAGGTGAACTACCCCAGCTTTAATGCCCGGGATTAGATCAACGAGAAGCGGAGTTTTTGGCTGTGCTGCATTCAATTCTTTTTGTAATTCAACAGATTTATCTATCCAACCGCTAATATCTGTTTCATAATTTTCAATTTCATCATCCCTTATATTTATTAAAATATTAAGCCTACGATTGTACTCTTTAAGCTCTTTGATCTCTGAGAGTATATCAACATTGCGTTCATAAGACTCAATAGCAATCTTAGCGTTCTTTTGATTTATATTTTCTATCTCCGCAGATTGATATTGACTCCAACGGAAAAATCCAACAAACAAGAGTACAATTATTATTGTTGTCAACCCAAGTTTTTTCATTTTAATTCTCCTATAAATTATACTGTTGTCAATAATTAAACTTTTTCATTATGCTGTCCGAAAAAAAGATAAGCTGCCAATATTCATCCAATAATCGCTACTCGCCCCATTTTTTCCGTCTATGACCATCCGAATAGTTTGAACCCCAGAAGTGGCGATTGTTACCCCTGTATTCGTCCACCAATGATCAGTATTTGATACACCATACTGGTCGAAGGAAGTAACCTCATTAACACCCACATATATATCAATAAGGCCACGATTAGTATTTCGTTGCCCAGTTAAATGAACAGTATAGGTTCCAGCGGGTATATAGGCTTCAAAATTAATCTCATCACCGTCATTATGGGAACTGTTACTACAAGATATATCGTGAAGGAAGGTGGAATTTTGAATAATAACCCACGTACCTTGAATTTCAGCGGTTCTCATATACGGAAATAATGTTAAACTACAACTTTCAAAACCGCTTACACCTAATTGAACGTCAGTACCGTCATCATCGGTAAACCAAAGAGTGTTAGGATCGTCATCATGTACCCATATTTGTCCATAACCACCAGTATCCTCACCAGCATCAGCTTGTTCTTTTAATGTTATAGTACCTTCAACAGTGAGTTTAGAATATGCTGAACCCCTCCCTATAGCCAAACCGCCTCCGTTGTTTATATAAGAATCATCAGTTGTTACAGAAGAAAATTGCGTTACTACTGTATTATCGTTCAACAATCGCAAGCGGCAAGCTTCTACATCACCACCTTCATCTACATATTCCGCAGTCAGGATTCCTATCCCTCCGGCAGCTACAGTCAAACCTGCAAATGTTGGAGTGCTTGTTATTTGAATCCCTTGAGCGGTTGTTAGTGTAACAAAATCACCACCATCAGTGTAAGTGATGTTACTGCCATCTACTCGTAACACCCCATCATTAGAAGCAGCACCGAGATAACCAGCCGTAGCAGCAGCGTCTACTTTAACCGTGAAAGCGTCTATTCCACTCCCAGCCGCTTTCCATATAGCATTGCCAGAACCTGTGTCCTTTGTAAGCACATGTTCATTAGTTCCGCCAGCTACATCCGTTAAAGCATCTATAGCAGCTTGAGCAGAACTTTCTCCAGTACCTCCGTGAACTATACTGGTTATATCTTCCGCATAAGCAACTGTTTTCCATATTTCAGCCATCTTTTTTCTCCAGACCTATACCGTCTAATTTCTTATAGCCGTTAGTGACATACTTATCCGTAGCTTGTTCTATACAACTTTGTTTGAGCATATCCAGAATTAGAGAAATGTGGATTAGTGGCATTTTAGATCGTGCAATCATTTCCTCCAGGCGACGATACAAGATAACGATTTTTGGCTCAAGGGAGTCTTCATAGATTTGAGCTAACTTCGCCATTTGTTGCCTCTGAATTTCCCTGTTCCTCAGACGAACTTCATCAAGTGTAGCAGTTTTTTTAGGCATAGTCTTTTTAGACACTGTCTTTTTGGGTTTTTTCTCCACCATTATTCACCTACTGTACAAACCCTTATTGCCAGTTCATCGGTCTGAAAACAAACCATACCAACCGCAGCCGTCAAAGCAGTTTTAGCTGCGTCATCCGCCACAGTATGTATGATAGTGTTTTGCAATTCCTGTCCATTGAAATCAACTGCTGCGGTAGGTTCTCCAAATTCGTTGAGTAGGATTTCATCGCTTCCTCCATCTTTGTGACTGGCGGCATGTGCCTGGGGTGCGTTATCCCCGGTTACATCCGCCCCAGAAGTCACACCTATGTCGGATAGAACCTCGCCAACCGTCTTGCTCTCAAGACCCGTCGCAGTAAATTTTGCATATTCTCCTGTTGCTGCCTCCGCCGAGTCCATTTGTACTATGTTGTTCTGGGCTATGCCAATAGCTATGCCATCAACATTGCCCCCGGTAATACGGCCCACGAGTTCTTGCTCGGCAACTACAAGGACAGCAGGTGTATTATCTACCGTAGCAGCCAAGACTGATTGAGCATCAAATAAAGTATTTGATACAACATCTTCTACATAAGCTACTGTCTTCCAAGTTTCAGCCATTTTTAAGCCCCTTCCGTACAAACATAAACATTATTGTCATCATTGTCATAAAACATCGCACCCTCTACCGCAGACAACGCCGCAGCCCTGGGTGTTAAAACTAATTGAGCAAATGTAGCTACTTGAGTGGTGGTAATAGCTCCCCCATTTTCAAGTGTAACATCGTCCAGCCACGCTGTCAACTCCCCCAATCCCATAGATGTTGCAGCAGTAGCAGCGTCCTCATAAGCATAAGTCCCCGCACCAGTGCCAACAATAAACTCATTATCAGCGATTGCTCCAAGTGCTGCTATAGAATCGAGAGCGTCACTCTGTACCTGAGCCCCTATATCAGACAATACTTGAGCCCCTGTCCTATATTTTATAACCCCCGTAGAATCTACCAAAAACTTATCGACATCTGAACCCTCCGCAGTAATGCCTGATAAGGTCAACCCTACGTGTGTGGGGCTATCAGTAGTTCCCAACCCGAGTGTAGTGGCCTGGGCAGCAGCGGTGGCATCATCGAGTAACGCCCTCCCTGCGGAGGTAATTGCAGATTCAGCCCACGTAGCCAGTTGATAAGTGGTAGCAAGAATCCCCGTGTATAAGAGTCCGTTGTTCTGTGCTATAATTAAATTAGACCCGTCATTATCTAAATCAACGGCCCACCAGGTATAAATTCCTGTCCAAACAGTTGGACGTTGTTGTACCCAAGTTGCACCTGAGTCCCCAGATACCCATAATTTTGTATTATAACCCCCTGCTACTAAATGAGACCCATCAGCATCCGATGCCACAGTCGCCCATTGTTTATTAGCATCCCCTGCCGGTTGCTGCTCCGTCCAATTAACTCCATAATCGGAGGAGGTATATAGTCTCCCATTGTATCCCGCCACTATTAGGTTCGAGCCATCCGAATCAGAAGCTAAACCATGCCAACTTGCAGAACTTCCGCCCGGTTGTCTCGCAGTCCAAGTACCCCCAGAATTGACTGAAATATATACATCCCCGGAACCATTTAAGGTAGCTACTAAAACAGAACCATCGTTATCCGAAACTACTTTTCTCCAAACATAATCATTATCATCTATAGGCCGTCTCTCTACCCAATTAATCCCCCCATCGGAAGATGTCCAAATTCTACCGCCACCCAACCCCGCCCCCGCCTCACATACTATCAAGTTAGACCCATCGCCATCTGAGGCTCCCGACTGCCAATATACATCAGTGGCTCCCGCAGGTTGTCTCTCCGTCCAGTTAACTCCTCCGTCGGAGGATGTATATAATCTGCCCGGGGTTGCTCCAGCAATTAAATGGGAACCATCGTCATCTGATGCTATTGCCTTCCAAATTTTTGATGCGGCCCCAGCCGGTCTTCTTTCCGTCCAAGTGGTCCCACTATCGTCTGATATATAGATGTAAGTTTCTCCGATAATTAAATTAGACCCATCAGAATCAGATGCAACTCCATCCCAGTTTTTACTCCCCGCCCCGATAGTGTGCCCACTATTAAACCAAGTAAATGTTAAATACCCCGTATAGGCACTTGTATAGAGCAGCTTGTTGGCGGCTGTTCCGAGATCATTAATTGAATCCAAGTTATATGGAAGATCGGTCAGAAAATTTGAGTTATAAGCAGGGAGTCCAATTACCGTAGTAATCCCCGGCAGTCCCTGTGGTCCTGGAAATCCTCTGGGGCCTTGTTCTGCAAATCCCCCTAAATCATAAGTTAAGCCCCCACCGAGTCCCCCCAGAGCTAATCCATTTAGTTGTGTATTTTGAGCCGACACCTCCGCAGAGACGCCGTATTCTCCATATCGTCTTGCGGTAGGGCCTCCTCCAAGGGGGGTAACAAGTCCGAAGCCATCCTGGGCATCGGGGATATCTATTCCGGGAATAAAACTTCCCTGTAATGCAGGGGCAGGAGCACTTGCAAGTGATTCGCTGTCACCGGAGTTGACAAAGACTTCCGCCATATTTAGAACCTGCGATATCTTCGGTTATCGTGACTGTCGGAGTCCATTAAGGGAGCATCCGGCATGTTGGAATAATATGCGGTCAACTTTACATTTCGCATTTCATTCCGGTACGCTTCTAAAATTCCCCCCGCTCGTTTTCGGTTTCCTTCTTTTATTGCAATTCGATAGGCAGCATACAAAGCAACCACCGTATCCATCCCCTTGCTTATCGCCGGGGCAATCTCATAATATATCTTGCCGTCATTAGTTATGGGAATGGGATCAAGAGCAACATCCAAAGTAGTTGCTCGGGTAGCTGCATTATAAGCGGTAATTATCCGCTCCTGCATAATATTCCCGGTGACTGTAGTTCCATCGGTTTCCAGATGTCGAAAAATACCCCCTGTATAAGCTTCGATATGAGTATCCATAGTACCGGCATTCGGTGTGGCCCCAAATGTCACAACGGTTCCAGCAGCATTTAATGTACACTCCCCATTATGAAGTCGAGCGATACCAGATGGAATATATTCAATTGTCAGTTCAGTTCCTGCCCCATATAAGTCGGCAGTTTGGACATGGAGAGTATTTCCTTCCAGCCACATCCCTCGACCCAATTGATTATTCCGACTTCGAGAATCATAAAACACTTTGCCCCCAGAGTCCCCGGCCTTATAAATACCATAAACCGATCCAACGGTATGAGGTAAGGCATAAGCAGTTATACCGGATGCAATTGTTTTTGTAACCCTTGCCACTGCGGGGGTTTTAGAATTTCTATTCATCTCATTGAGTGCCAGGATATAGGCTGTCTCCAGGTGCAATATAATCCTCGCATCTGGATATTTAGCCTTGATAATAGGTTCGTCCGTATCTTCCCGAACATCCGCAATTGCCCGAGTTAGAAATGATTCAGTATATGCCATATTTTCCTTCCTACTATTTTATCGAAACCAACTTAATCCGATGGCAATAAAAGTTGTGATAAAATAATACACATATCTTGCGTGTTTTTGATTATGTTCAACTGTCCACGCTTTTATCCACTTCACGTCGTTTGCAGTCTCTATTGCTAATTTATCTCGGTCTGCATTCGTCATTAGCTATTTCCATTTAGTAATCCATTTTTTTGGTATTTGAAAAATTCCGGTAATATCATTCTTATCTGTTTTTCCAATGGTATGAGCAACAATTACAAAGTCTTTATTTTCCCCAAGATAAAATGCAGTAGTTTTACAAAAGACTTCGTCATCTATTGTCATTGCATCAAAAAGAGGTTTCCAACCGGTTCGCTCGCAAGCATCAAACCATTCTAAATAAATCTGATCCCCAAATTTCTTCTTTTTTCGTTTCATTCTCCCCTCGCTACTCTCTCCCACCGTTCAGTCTCTTCCTCGTTCTCATCCTGTAACCCATGATGATAGTCACTGTCGGCTTGGGTGGTTTGAAGAATCGTTTCCTCCGCAGTGAGGGGGGCGAGAATCCTACGTTTGAGTTCGTTTCCCTGCTCTCTGGTTATACCAATGGAGTTACCGAGATTCATTACATCGACAAATCTACTGCGGGGTTCTGCAAGCCACTCCGCGAGTACGAAAACCCCAAGCTTGTTATAACGAATAGTGAAAAACTTCCCCTCTCGCAAGGGGTCGCCTTCCACCATTCGATTACACCATCGAGCAAGGTCAGTGGGGACAATCGTGTGTTCATCCAGTGAATAATGACTGACCATATTTAACATGGATTATCCTTTCTTTTCTGCGGGGGGCTTAACTACGAATTTAGTCGCTTCAAGTTCCTTTGCTTGCTCATACAATAGCTGTTCATCTTGAAGTATTTGTATCATTTCAGTGCCAGTCAAAGCGGCTCCATTGAGGGTCATACGCCCATTGCGTAACAAATGTTGCAAATTTTTGTGTGCTTGTTCTACTGGGTTCATTTCTATTTTCCTTTCATACGATTAATAGTTGCCTGGTCGATACCAGCCTTACGTAGCTGGCTCGCTATATCCGAATGTCTCTTTGTCGTTAACGGTTTCTTTTTCCCCCACCCTTTTTTGAACATCTGGGGGTACTTGGCCCGGAGTCTCTTTTGAATAAGAAGTTTCTCAACGAGAGTTGGTTTTACTGACTTTGCCATGTTTCACCTTCTTTTTACTTTTAAGGGCCTTCAACAGAGCCAAGATTAGCCTATCCCCTGTGGAGGGCCGATTAAATTTATTCGGCTTTGTAGCCATCGAAGATTTATGGACGGCTCGTTTATGAGTAGCTGAAAGGGACTTCCCTTCTTTATCAATTTCCCGTCCATACTGCCAACTTCTAACACCCATTATATTACTCTTTTATGCGTTTGTTGTATGTCCAAACAAAATCAAACCAAATCCACCATCGGTTTCTAAAATTCGTACCGGATTATCACGACCGATCTGAATTGCTTGTGGGAAAGTCACACAAACAGGCTGCATTACCCCCGCAGCGGCAGCAACTCCCGTACTGAAAAAGCCAACAGTCGGCAACGGGTCTTCGGAATTACCCTCACTCTTTTTTGGGAATGGAGGTCCACACTTCTCAACGGCGGCAGTTGCTCCAGACTGTTTGGTAGGAGACCACAACTCTACACTAAGGGCGGCTTTCGCGGAATCATTATTCAGAATATCATAACAAGCAGTTCCAACCCCCTCATCGTTATTCCATGCAGCAATCAATCCCGTTTCACTTCCGTCATATTTACGACCGATTCCCTTATTGTAATTAGCCAATACAGTCGCAGCAGATAACTCTGCGGAGGAACCTTCATACATGCCGATTGGACCCACCCACAAATCATCGCCGGTTTCCCCTGTAATTGTAATATCATCCCCACCAGCTACAGCAGCATCGAGAGCGGTGGTAGGTTTCGCATCTGCATCGGCCACTCCGTCTATCGCCAGATTTAAGCCGGTCGCAGAATTTCTTATACACCTTACTGTTATCAGATGCCATCCATCGTGAATAGAATTGGTACTTGTTATTGTTAGAGCCGAAGCAATTGTATTGTCATCTACTGTAAAGGTTACTAATCCAGTTGTTCCAACAGATAAAACCCACCCATTAGTGGCTGTTCCTCGCTTCAAAAGACCAGCTACAGCCCCACCTGCGGAGGGAACATAAACCCACATCTCCAAGGCAAAGTGTCCATCAGTTCCATCAGTATCAGACGCCCAATCAAATATATTATCATCCGTTACAGTCCATGTATCGGCTCCATTAATATGAACGCAAGCCCTCCGCAAGAGGTGAAATCCGTCTGCGGTGGCAAGAGCTCCGTCGAGTTGGTAGCCGGTTATCCAATGACTACTTCGGCCCCCGGAACCATTTAATAGAGTAGTAGATTTAGCCGTAGTGCCGTTCTTATGAACAATTGGCCAATTGGCTTCACTTTTTCCAGGTCTTGTTTCCTGTGGCATTTTAAGGTCCTTTAAGTTGTTAAATTAATAATTTTGAAAAGTTTTGTTGCTCCGTTTTCTTTCATTACTATTCCATATCTTTCTATCAATTTATTTGATTTTTTTATAAACGGAAAAAATCCAGAATATATTCCGTCGCCTAATTCATCAAGTTGTAATACATCAGATTTTGTCATGTCGGGATAGATTATATATCCTGTTACTTCTACCCCCTCCAAGAAACCCGCGGAGGCATAAAATAATTGGAATACTTTTTCGTGATGTCGAATTGTGATAGATATAGCCATACATATAAACTTCTATCCCAACATCGGGGAGCCTCCAATATCGTCAAGTTGATCCGATAATGTTTCTAACGTATCACTATCTGCACCGCGAATAGCTAATTCTGATGCGGCTAATTCGGCCATAGTTGGACCATCATAATCAGCAAGAGCAGTATCTACCTGAGTATTTACCTCCGCAGTGGAAATATCATTAAGAGCAGCTAACCCCGAATCTAATTCAGCTTTTGTAGGCCCATCATAATCTGCCAGTGCTGTGTCAACTTCTGCATTGACATCGGTGGTAGAAAGATTATTGAGGGCAGCAATGGCGTCACCGATACTATCAATATTATGTGCTACAACTAAAAAGGTCTTGACGACTTTACCACTCTTAGTAGCACTGTCAAGCATCACACTCCAAACACCCTCGGCATCGGGAGTAAATGAGCCGTAATACCGACCAGTTGAACCAATTTCAGTCATAGTAATATCTGGAAAATTTACACCATCTAAAGCTCTGGTTTCATCGTAAATTTCCATTGTAACATCAATAAGTCCTGATGTAGCCTTAGTAGCTTGGTATGTTACATCAATTGCTTCCCCTGTTTTATAAATTCCTTGTGACATAATTACCCCTTTTGAGCCTGAGACTCAATAACCAAACAATCATTATTATACTTCGCATCCCAAAAATATTGGGATACCACTTCAAATTCCATAAAAATCGGCCTTCCTAAAGAGCCTGCATCATAAATGTATAATACCATTGAGCCTAATTCACTTGTATCCCCGGCTGTCAGAGTCAAGAAATAACAACCAGTACAATTTGGAATATCTATCCAAGTTCGTGTTAGTATATCTTGAACAAATCCGTTGGCTTTTATAATGTATCGCCAATAATACCACTCAAGTAAAGCCCCGTAAATGGGGTCAAGCGGGTCAGACAACTTTGGTTGCTTAGTTAAAAGCACGCCGACTCTAATTATTTGCTCGGTATTTTGACGAAGCTCTATCATATTTCAAAGAGAAAAAGGTGCCCCCCATATCCTCAAGGGGGCACGCATTAAAATTCATCTTAGGTTGGAACGCCATAATCTTTGGCATCTGCCGTCTCATTAACCCATAAATCCCCCGTACCGCCATAGTAACCATAGGTTGAGGTAATATTTGCAGTAACATCACCGAAGTAGTTGCCAACACAACAATTACCTTTACAACCGCTACCACCACTGTTGACTAAATCACAGACAACAGTTGCATCTCTCTCAGCACCTTCGGTCTGAAAAACATTGTCTTTAACGAGACACGTCTGAGCATTAATTCTGAGACAGTTAACATTTTCTGAGAACCAGTTGCCAACAATCTTGGCATGAAGGAAATAATTAAGATGGTTGGTAGTCCAAATCCCGGCAGCACCGACTCCACCAAAATCTGTGAAGTGGCAACCAATGACATCGTTCTGGAATCCACCACCATTGAACTCTATTCCACCAACTGAATCCCCACCACCGTGGAAGTAACAATCCTTAATTAGAACACCAGCACCATAATAGGTAGAGAGGTCGTATGTAACTTTGACGAGGCAGACTGTATTGGTGAGATTTCCCGAAAATCGAATATTATGCACTTCCCAATCCAAACTCCTTATCTGTAAAGCATAAGATCCTTGTGCCGCCGATTTCCATTCAGGTCGTCTCTTTGTACTGTCTACTCCAATTATTTTTACGTTAGTAATTGCCGGAGTGGTAACTACACTCTCTGCAAAACCTGTAACACCTCGAAGATAGATAGTATCATAATCCGCACAAAGGGCAACTGCCGCCGCGATAGTTAATTTCGCTTGGCCCCAAGAACGACCGGAGTTGGTATCGACCCCGTTATCACTGTCAACATACCAAGCTCTGCCCTCACCGTTTGATTTACCGTCTGAGTCTCCATCAATGCAATGATTTCCAGAAACCATATCGGTACTGCGGAATCTAAAGCCGTTGGCGTAAGTCATTTGAGTG